>OLXV01001239.1_pt1 | contig 12979 bp, 8 predicted proteins | sample 1673481 | NCBI WGS metagenome assembly OLXV01 (sample SAMEA103958113, study PRJEB25191) | human gut metagenome
ACTCTTGGAGCAGCTCCGGCCCCGCCGCACGGTGGATGCAGCCATCCACGCCGCCTCCGCCCAGTAGAGATTCCTTCGCCGCGTTGACGATGGCATCCACGCTCATTTTCGTAATATCGTTTCGAACGATGATAAGGGGCATGATACTCACCTCTGCGTAATCATTATTTAAATTCATTGTAGCAAAACAAAACCGGTTTCACAATGGGTAAATCGTTTCAAGTGATCTTCTCTAAGGGCTTGGGACTATCCAAAAAATGAAAACAGGGCGTTTCAGCGGTCAGCCGGAACGCTCTATTTTTCGGTGTGGGTACTCACCAGATTTGCTTGCTGCACTGCAAGAAAATCCCGGTCAACCCACGCCGTTTTTCGCAAGTGTAGCTACACTTGCTGTGCTTGCTCTTCCTCTATAGCAATTTTCAAAAATAAGGCGAATAGCCGCAGGAATGGAACCAGCCTGAGCAGTCAGAAGACGAAACTGTCTGAAAAGCACATTGTATCGCGTTCGGAAGAGCATCCAGGGTCCGCGCCTTGAATTTACGAAGGAAAGACTTCACCGTCGACCAGAGCTTTTCAATAGGATTCAGATCAGGACTATACGGTGGAAGATAGATGTATCGAATCCCCGAGCTGTCCAGCAAATTTTTTACTGCCTTTGCATGGTGCGACTTCATATTATCCATAACCCACCTAATATTTCTGAGCAGCGCACCGCAGGCTGCCACCATTATTCTTTATTCATTGTTATTTATTTTTTAAGCCAATCAGCAAAAAGCAGGGCCCAGTGCGGAGTTTGCACCGGGTCCTGCTTTATTTCATTTACTCATTGCTAATTACTAATCGTTTTACGTCGTTTTGCCTTGCCGCACCAACAGGCTTATCCTTTCAACCCAAATCCATACTCATAATAATTTCCCGCAGCATCGCGGTAAGCATAGGCTTTGCCGTTCTCATCTTTGAGGGAATCGGGCATATAGCGATCTTTGTCGTAACCGGGCACATCGTTGGGGCTGATGCAAACGCCGTCGGCGTTCACGGCCAGCACGGCATCCCCACGGGGCAGGGTGAGGGGCAGCTTGCCGGTGGGGGCAAAACAGCCAAAAATCACATCCAGCGTAGCAGAACGGTAGGTGTCAAACCCGGCCAGCAGCACATCGCACAACGGCTCTACATTGCCCAGCTGCCAGGCCAGCGTTATGTTCACATTGGTGATGACCTTGCCGCCGTTTGCGTGTACCGATGCGGCAATCTCAGACAGCCGTTTTCCCCCATGCAGCGTGGTTTCTGTGTGGGTGTCGGCCATCGGCTTGCCGTTCGCATCTACATTGCAGACCGTCTTGTCCTCACAGATATCCAGCTCCAGATAGCCGGGGGTGGCGTTAAAATATTCGCCGGAGGAGGGAGAGACAAACAGCAGGGCAAAATCCGCCTGGGCGGGGTCATCCACCAGGGTGCAGGTATCGGCCAGCTCTTTGCGCAGCGCGGCAGTGGAATCCGCGGCGTGCTTGGCGTTTTTCAAAAATGCTTCGGCATAGATTTTTTTGTTCGCGCGCTTGTCGGCGGTCAGGGGCAGGGTACCGTCATTTTTCAACAGCACCACGCTGCGGCGATGGGCATCCGCGGCGGCTTCCCAATCGCTGGGGGTGGCCACAATGCGTGCGGCTTCGTCCGGGTCGCGGTAGGGGTTCTCAAACATTCCCAGGGCAAACAGTTCCGTCAGGGTGCGGGCCACGGCACGGTCCAGTGCTTCATCCGTCAGGGTTAGTTCCTCTTTGGCAAAGCCTTCCGGAAGGGGGTGGGTTTCATAATAACCATTTTTGCCGCGGTTGTAGGCTTCCATGCCGGCTTCGTTATCAAACAGGCCGCTGATGATATCCACGCCTGCATTGGCCACGGCAAAGCCGATGCGCTCCGGCACATCCAGCATCTCAACGCCCCAGGCCATGTTGTGGGCAATGTCGGTATCGGAGTTGATGTAGCCGTCAAAACCCATCTGACCGCGCAGCATGGTATCGATAAAATACTTGTTGTAGGCGAAGCCATAAGGTTTCATTTCCACGGTATGGCCTGCTAGATCATGCTGCACCGCACTTTTTGCTGCTGCGGGCTTAGAATAATACGGCATAATGGAAGAAGTTCCCGCCTTGACGGCCGCGGCAAACGGCGGCAGGTGGTAGGTTTCCAGGCTGCCGGGGGTGGCGTACACGTTCCACTGGCCCGCAGCGTAATGGGGGTCAAAGCCATTTTCGCGCGCGCCGCCGCCCGGGAAGTGTTTGGTCGTTACCGCAACGCCATCCTCGGTCACACCATGGTCGCTGCCCTGAATACGGGGGATAATATGGGCCATAATCTCGCTGATCAGGGCCGGATCCTCGCCAAAAGTACCGTAGGTACGCTGCCAGCGCGGGTCGGTCACAGCGTCCGCCATGTACATATAGCCTTTGCGCAGGCCGCAGGCGTTCCATTCGCGGCGGATGGTATCGGCAAACTTGTCCACAAGATCAATTTTGCTGCCCTTAACGGCGGCGGCAATGCCCAAGGTACCGGGCCAGGTTGCCAGCACGCCGCCCGCATCGTTCATTCCGAACACCAGCTCGCCATTCTCGTTGCGGGAGTTGGACGCCGCTGCCACAGGGATAAAGTGCTCGCACTCCTCGCACACTGCATCCGCCTGGTTCATCCAATCAGCCAAATCGGCGGGGGTGGCGTTGGCACGCAGGATAACATGGCGGTTGAACCAGTCTTTGAGCAGGGGAGAGGTGCCGGGCAAGTACTGCTCGCCGAAAATTGTCTTGCCGCGGAATTCGCCCTCATCCAGAATGCCTGTCTCGTCAGTCTTTTTCTCAATATCTTTATATAGGTCCGCCATGGGGCCGGTGATGGGGTACTTGGCCATCCGCCAGTCCGGAATGAACAGCTGGGCGATCTTTTCCTTCACGCTCAACGTTTTAACGTAAGCCGCTGCGCGCTCGGCCGGGCTGTTGCGCCAGTCGTTGACGGGGGACAGCGTTCCGGTGCCGTCAATATCCTTGAAGGTCAGGCCGTCCTGTTCCAACACCCTGCGGTTAACGGTGGACACTACCGGCCCATTGAGGTTGCGGTAAATCTTGATGTTGTCAGATGCTTTTGGCATGGAGAGCTCCTTTCGGTATTGCCCTTGTAATCTACCGGCAGGCTGGTCCAGCGTGCGCGGAAGTGGAAAGCGGCATCCTTGGGCTGGCGCTGGCGGGTGAAAATACCCTTTTTGTTGCCGTTGGCACGCATAATGCCCTCGGTGGTCTGGAAGTCGGCAAAGTTCCACACCAGTTCACCCTGCACAAAGTCGTAACTGTCAAACACATTGTGGTTCATATCCAGGTACTCGTTCTGGTACTCCTGGCTCCACATCACGCTGGGCAGTTTGTGCTCGCTGGGCATGGTGTCAGCGCCGTACTCGGTAAAGATCATCGGGCGGCCGTTCAAAACCTGTGCCCAGCCGTCCATCTCTTTGCGGAACGCCGTCTCGGCGTCCACAATGCACATGCCGCCCATCACATACCAGCCGTAATAGCGGTTCAGGCTGATGAAATCCGCAAACTGCTGGCCCTTGCTGTTGTTGGGCAGGCTCATCATCACGATGGCATAGGTGCGGGGGCGTTTCTGGGGGTCAAGCTCGTGGGCCAGGTCAAACAGCGGCTTAAAGTATGCTTCGGTACCCTCGCTGGTGCACTGGGGTTCGTTTAGGATGCTCCATGCGATGACCGATGCGTGGTTCTTGTCGCGGGTGATCATATCGGTCAGGGCAGCCTTGTGGTTTTCCAGCAGCTTGGGGGTGGTTTCCTTTTCAAAGTAGCCCACCTTTTTGCCGTTGCCCTGGTTGGCAGCCAGGAAATTCATCGTGCTCTGCATAAAGCCGACGGCAGGCACTTCGTCAATGATCAAAAAGCCCTCTTCGTCTGCCATCTGGTACAGTTCTTCGGCATAGGGGTAGTGGCTGGTGCGGAAGCAGTTTGCGCCGATCCACTTCATCAGCTCGTAATCGCGCTTGACGGTAGCCAGGTCCAGGCCGCGGCCGCGGATGTCGGAATCTTCGTGCTTGCCAAAACCGCGCAGATACACCGGTTTGCCGTTAAGCAGGAAGTGGCCATCCTTAACTTCAAAGGTACGGATGCCGATCTTGTCAAAATATTCATCGATCACGGCGTGGCCATCGGTAATGCGGATGACGAAGTTGTACAGGTAAGCGGCGTGCACATTCCACAGCTTAGCATTGGTGATTTTCAAAGTGCCGGTTTTGCCGCTGGCTTCGGCCACCTTGGTGGTGCCATCCAGCACTTCCACCGTCACATCATGGCTGCCATTCGTGGTTACGGTATAGTCTACCTCGGCACCGCCGTCCACCAGGCGGTGGGTCACTTCAAAATCCAGAACACGCTCTTTGGGCAAGGCCAGCAGCTTGACCGGGCGGTGGATACCCGCGTAATTGTAGAAATCAAAGTACGGTGCCGCAACCTTTTTTCCGTTAGAAAGGGTGTTGGTCTGGCCTGCGGGCAGCATGTACTCGTTCAGTTCGTTGTTGGCCAACACAGTCAGCTTGTTGTACTGGTTGTACCGCACAATCTCGGTCACGTTGGCATCAAAGGGTAAAAAGCCGCCCTCATGGTTGACAACTTCCACGCCGTTCACAAACACGCGGGCGCGGTGGGTGACAGAACCGAAGCGGATGGCAACATCCTTGCCGCTCCATTCACCCGGAACAAAGAAATCGGTTTCGTACCAGAAATCGCCGCAGTATTCGCGGGACTCCTTATCGGTAAAGAAATCGCAGAACGAAGCCGGGACCGGCATCGAGATGGGTTTGGGCAGTCCGACGCCCCAGCCGGCATCCATACCGTTGCTTTCAGGGTCGAACTCAAAGCGCCACATGCCATCCAGGCTGATAACGCGGCGTGCAGCGGAAGCGCAGGGGTACAGCAAAGATTTATTTTCCATAGCGTTGTTTCTCCTTGTTTCAATAAAATGAATGTTTTGCTCCAACAATTTTTCCGGGAATGTGGGGCCATTCGTTCAGTTTGGGTGGGGTTGGATACCAGACTGGGTGAAGTGTTTCCCTGAAATACGTTGGGCTTGCGTCATGTTGGTTCCGTGTTTTACAAAGGGCAACACCGCACAATTCCCGCCTGACGGCTTAAGCACCGCTCCGGCGACTGCGGCACGGCATCTGCGTTGCCAAAATGCTCGATAATGTCGGGTTGCGGTACCCGCATCGTGCTTCGGGGGCAAAAGCCCCTCGCACTCTGCGACCGCTGCCCCTGCTTCGGTTCGCTGTTTCCGCCACTGGCGGCGCTCACCTTTGCAGCATCCAGTATTATCTGCGCTTTTGGCTTAGCATCTGCCGCACCTCGCTCGCCATATCGGCACTTAGAATTATGCGGTATTGCCCAAAATCAAATCCAGCTCCTCAAAGAATCGCTGCATCTGTTCCGGGGTACCGATGGTGATGCGCAGATAATCGGAAAGGCGCGGGGCGCTGAAATAGCGGATCAGCACGCCTTTTTGCCGCAGGCGCTCAAAAATCTGTTTGCAGGGCATGCGGCTGGTGGTAACGAACAAAAAGTTGGTGGCGGAATCCGACCCGGTAAAACCGCGCTCCCGCAGCTTGGTCATTGTGTCGGCGCGGGTGGCGCAGATCTTGCCCACCGTATCACGGAAGTAATTCTCATCCTCCATGGCGGCCACGGCGGCAGCCTGGGAGAGGGAATTGACGTTGTATGGGCTGTAGCTGAACTTGATGCGGTTCATATCGGCAATCAGCTCCGGGTTTGCCACGCAGAAGCCCACGCGGGCACCGGCCAGATTGTGGGATTTGGAGAAGGTCTGCACCACAATCACATTGTCATATTTCTTGGTCAGCGGAACGCAGCTGGCGTTTGGCCCGGCAAAATCAATGTACGCCTCGTCCACAATCACAATGCTGTCGGGGTTGGTGCGCACCACTTCCTCAATGGCGGCCACCGGCTGCAGCAGGGTGGTGGGGGCGTTGGGGTTGGCAATCACGATGGTCTCATTCAGGCCGTGGTACTTGCTCAAATCCAGCGAGAAATCTTCCTCCACCAGGATCACATGCTGCGGGATGTGCAACAAATCGCACAAAACCGGGTAAAAGCTGTAGGTGATATCGGCAAATGCCAGCGGGTGGGTTTCATCGCAGAAAGCGCGCAGCGCCAGCAGCAGGTTTTCATCGCTGCCGTTGCCGCACAAAATATTTTCCGGCTGCACGCCGCAGTGGCGGGCAATGGCGGCGCAGAGCGCGGCTTCGGTCAAATCGGAATACAGCCGCAGCCCCGGCACTGCTCCGGCCACCGCCGCCGTCACGCCGGGGGCAGGCGGGTAGGGGTTTTCGTTGGCGTTCAGCTTGACAAGGTCAGGCAGTTTCAGCTGCTCGCCGGGGGTATAAGGCTCCAGCGCAGCCAGCGTTTTGGTAAAATAACGGCTCATTTGGGTCACCTCTTTGTTGGTGCAGCAGCCGGGCCGCCGCACCGGATCAGGAAAGTCTGTGACATAACGTGTATCCTGCGCCCATTTGGCGGGGTTGGTGTCGATGTAGTGCCAGATGGTGTTGTAATCGTCCGGGGAGCGGATGATGTGGTCGTAATATCCGCGCTGCCAGAGTGCATGCCCGGCTGTTTTGTTGGTCAGCCGTTTCAAAGTGGAGATAAACATCGGGATGACCTGGCTTGCGCGGGCGGATGTAGGGGGCGGCGTCCTCGACGCCCCGGATGGGCCTTGCTGAATGGCAATCAATAAATGGATGTGATTGGGCATTACAACATATTTTTCAATCCGCACATGGGGATAAAATGCAATCATATTCCCCAACTGCCGTGCAACAATTTTACCGGTTGGTGACAATCGGGTTCGCGGGGCGTCGGGGACGCCGCCCCTACAATCGTTCCAAAGGTGCAACGCTTGTTTTTGGAACAAATCGTAATGAAATACACACCGGATTGGCTGTAATTATATGCTGCTAAACGGCTGGCCTTCCGCTCCGGTACCCCATCCTTCACTGGTTCTCAAAACGGATGGTAACGCTCTTGGCGTGGGCGTGCAGGCCCTCATGCTCGGCAAAATCGGCAATACGGGATTGAACTTTGCCCAGGGCATCGCGGGTGTAATAAATGAAACTGGACTTTTTCACAAAATCGTCCACGCCCAGCGGGCTGGAAAAACGTGCCGTGCCGCTGGTGGGCAGGGTGTGGTTGGGGCCGGCAAAATAATCGCCCAGTGCTTCCGGCACATTCTTGCCCAGAAAAATGCTGCCCGCGTTCTTTACGCTGTTCAAAACGGCGAACGGGTCGTCCACACAAATTTCCAAATGCTCCGGGGCAATGATGTTCACGGCGTCAATGGCCTTGTTCATATCGTCCGTCACAATGATCTTGCCGTTGTTGTCCACGCTGGCGCGGGCGATGGCGGCGCGGGGCAGCTGTGGGATCTGCACTTCCAGCTCGGCTTGTACGGCCTTGGCCAGCTCGGCGCTGTCCGTTACCAGCACGGGGCTGGCCAGCTTGTCATGCTCGGCCTGGCTCAGCAGGTCAGCTGCCACCCAGGCGGGGTTGCAGCTGCCATCCGCCAGCACCAGAATCTCCGAAGGCCCGGCGATCATATCAATGCCAACCTTGCCGAACACTTTGCGCTTGGCGGTGGCAACGTAAATATTGCCGGGGCCGACGATCTTATCCACCGCGGGAATGCTCTCGGTGCCGTAAGCCAGCGCGGCCACGGCCTGGGCGCCGCCGGTCTTGAAGATCTTGTCAATACCGGCAATCACCGCAGCAGCCAGGATGGAGGGATTCACCTTGCCATCCGGCCCGGCGGGGGTGGTCATCACGATCTCCTTCACACCGGCCACCTTGGCGGGGATCACATCCATCAGTACGGTGCTGGGGTAAGCGGCGGTACCGCCCGGCACATACACACCGGCTTTTTCAATCGGGGTATATTTCTGGCCCAGCACAATGCCGGGGGTATCGTTCATCACAAAGTTCTTGTGGACCTGGTGCTCATGGAAGGCGCGGATGTTGGCGGCGGCCATCTTCAGGGTAGTCACAAAATCCTCACCGGCGGCTTCAAAGGCTTCGTCAATCTCCGCCTGGCTCACCCGCAACTCGTCCAGCTGGGCGTGGTCAAATTTCAGAGCGTAATCTTTCAGGGCGGCATCACCGCGGGCGCGCACATCGGCGATAATGGCATCCACGGTTGCTTCCACGCTGGCTTCCGCGCGGATATCACGGTTCAGGATTTCTTCAGGTTTCAAAGCGTCAAACTCAAAAATGCGGATCATTTGGCAAGCGCCTCCTTCATCTTGTTCAGCAGTTTGGTCAGCTGCGCGTACTTGAATTTGTAGCTGGCTTTGTTGGCAATGAACCGTGCCGAAATGGGCATGAACTCTTCCAGTACGGCCAGATTGTTTTCTTTCAGGGTGGTGCCGGTCTCCACAATATCCACGATCACATCCGAAAGCCCCAGGATGGGAGCCAGCTCAATGGAGCCGTTCAGCTTGATAATGTCAATATCGCGGCCAATGCTCTCGTAATGGGCGCGGGCAATGTTCACAAACTTGGTGGCAACGCGCAGGGCGCGGCTTTCATCGTCCACAAAGTTCCTGGGGCCGGCCACGCACATGCGGCACTTGCCCATGCCGGTATCCAGCAGCTCGTACACATCGGCACCGGATTCGGTCAGGATATCCTTGCCCACAATGCCAATGTCGGCAGCGCCGTGCTCTACATAAATGGCAACGTCGCTGGGCTTGACCAGGAAGTACCGCACCCCGGCTTCGGGGTTCTCAACCACCAGCTTGCGGGTCTCGTTATAGTTTTCGTTGGCTTCATACCCGGCAGCGGCCAGCAGGCCATAGGCTTTATCGCCCAGGCGGCCTTTGGGCAGGGCGATGTTCAGCCACTGGCGCTCGGTGCCCTGCTGCTGCACCGGCGGCAGGGGAGCGCTCAGGCGTTCCAGCTCGTCCAGGTAAAGGGCAAAGCCCAGGGCGCAGGCACCGGGGGTAAAGCGCTGGGCCAGCAGGTCATACCGGCCGCCTTTCAGTACGGCACGAGGCACCCCGGCCACATAGCCGCTGAACACCAGGCCGTTGTAATATTCCATATCACCGGCAAGGCTCAGATCCAGCTGCATGCCGCGTCCGGCATCGCCCAGTTCGTTCTGCAGGCTCTGCAGTTCCAGCAGGGCATCCCGCTGGGCTTCGCACTGGCACTGGCTGCGGGCGGCGGCCAGCGTGGTGCCAAAGGGGCCGTGCAGGCTTAAAATAGCGGTCAGCGCGTTGGCGGCGGCTTCATCCAGCCCGCTTTGCAGCGCGGCGGCATGCAGCTCGTGGGCGTTTTTATCGCGCAGCAGCTCCAACAGGCGCGGGCGGGCAGCGGCATCCACATGCAGGGTGTCCAGCAGGGCGGTCACAAAGCCCATATGGCTGACTTCCAGCACGGTGGGAACTTCCAGACTGGCCAGGCTTTCCAGCGCAAGGCGCACAACCTCGGCCTGTTCGGCAGCGCCAACCGCACCGATGCACTCCAGGCCCATCTGGCTGATTTCCGAGAAGGTGTGGCTTTCGCGGCTGGGGCGGCAGATCTGCTCTGTATAATAATACTTTTTGCATTCCCCGGCGGCGGGCTGGGCGTTCTTGGCGATCGAAAGCGTTACGTCCGGCTTGATGGCGCGCAGCTTGCCGTCCAGGTCGGTAAAGGTAATGACCTGGGAATCCGAAAGAAAGCGCTCGTTTTGCTGATAGAGCGAATATTCCTCAAAATGGGAGCAGCGAAATTTGCGGTAGCCTGCACCCTCGTATAATACACGCAGCTGCAAAGTGCTGCGCTCAGCCGGTGAAAACCGGGAAAGATCAAGTTGCATGAATATACACTCCTCTTCTAATCTCTTCCGAACCTCTTCCATTCCTCTTCATTCACAACCCACCAACTTACGCGGGAATAGATGAATTTATTATACTTTTATGCATTAAAGATGTAAAGAGATTCCGCGCAAAATAATAGAATAAAAATACGGCCATCCCACGCCCCAAAGGGCGCAGAACGGCCGTATGCTCAATGTTTGGTGCGCTGAACGTTGTATGCTTTGACCATCAGCACAGTGTACCACAGCAGCAGTACCGAAAATACCACAAAGCTGCCGGAAGAAGCCTTACCCAGCGGCACGCTGGCAGGCGCAGCAAGGCTGGCAATGCGCAACACCGTGTGGGCAGCCAGCAGCACCCCGCAGGCAACCAGCATCATGCGGGTGGAGCGGGTGTATTTCAGGTCGTCCACAGCGCGGCGGGCCACAGGCAGGCTGCCCCACACAAGGCCCAGCAGCAGCCACAGGTCAGCCAGCCGCAAAAACGGCGTAGCAGCGGCCAAAGCCCCGCCGGCCTGCACCCAGGAACCGCACAAAACAAGCTCCAGTGCCGTGGCCGCCAACCCGCACACAAGCGCAGCCAGCCCCTGCCGTGTCAGCAGCAGGGCGCCGATCACCAGCAGCACGGTCAGGCTCAGTTCCGCCATGGTAACACCTTCCGGCACACCCAGGAACGCCCGCCCCGCTGCGCCGATCCCCAGCAGCAGGAATCCGGCAGCCGCATAATTGTGGCGCTTTTCCATCTTAACACGTCCTTTTTGAAAAAGTCTGTTGCACAAAACCTTGAAAGGTTAAAGGGCATTATATCACGTGGTTCCCTCTTGCGCAAGGTGTGCGGCGGTGGTATAGTAATTACTATGCGGTCCAAAACGCAGCTTTTTAACTGTACATCAGGAGGTTTCTTGTATGCATATCCCAAAAGGCCCCACCGCCGGGCTGGAACTGGCGCTGTTTGAACCCGCTTTGCAGGCGGCGCTGCAGCCTTCCCCGGATTATGATGCGGCCCGCTGGCTGTATGTGCCCAATACCTACTCCGAGTACCGTTACATTTTGGGCACCCGCGGCAAAAAGCCGCTGATCTGCGTAGGTATCAACCCATCCACCGCGGCCCCGGATGCCCTGGACCCCACCTTGCAGAGCGCCCAGCGCATTGCCCTGGCTAACGGGTATGACAGTTTTTTGATGTTCAACGTGTATGCCCAGCGCGCCACCCGCCCCGATGATATGGAGCATGCGCTGAACCCCGCCCTGCACGCGGAAAACCGCAAGGCGTTCCGGTATCTGCTGTCTTTATCGGACCAGCCTGCCGTGTGGGCGGCGTGGGGGAACATCATCCTGAAACGGGATTACCTGATGGACTGTATGCGGGATTTTGCCGCCGACGGCAAAGCGGCAGGCGCAAAGTGGTACACGGCAGGCCCGCTGTTAAAATCTGGCCAGCCGCACCACCCGCTGTACTTAAAAAAGGATACGCAGCTGCTGGACTTTGATATTGATGCCTATTTGTGCGCTCAGCGTGCAAAGTGAGATAGAGCAATACCAGATGATTCCCGCTGTATCGGCGCTTAGAATGATTTGGTATTGCCGGATAGAGGATAACCCCAGGCTTGGGAGAGGAGATAGAAAATCATGGCATTTGAAGTGGAATTTTCAAAACGGCTGGACCTGTTCGGCGCGGAAATTTTTGCCGCCCTGAATGATAAAAAGGTGGCCCTGGAGGCACAGGGCAAAAAGCTGTACAATCTTTCGGTCGGTACCCCGGACTTTGAGCCGATGCCGCACATCAAGCAGGCATTGTGCGATGCCGCCATGGTGAGCGAAAACTGGAAGTATTCCCTGCGGGACCTGCCGGAACTGCTGGATACCGTGTGCGCTTATTACAAGCGCCGCTTTGATGTGGACGGCATAACCCCGGACCAGATCATGAGCTTTAACGGCAGCCAGGACGGCATGGGCCACATGGGCCTTGCCCTGCTGAACGACGGCGATGTGGTGCTGCTGCCGGACCCCTGCTACCCGGTGTTCATTACCGGCGTCAAGCTGGGCGGCGGCGTGCCGTACTACTACCACCTGACCAAAGAGCATAACTTCCTGCCCAATGTGAAGGAGATCCCCGACGATGTGGCCGATAAGGCCAAGATGATGATCGTATCCCTGCCGGCTAACCCGGTGGGCAGCGTGGGCAGCCCGGAGCTGTACCAGGAGATCGTGGATTTCTGCAATGCACATAAGATTCTGCTCATCCATGATAACGCCTACAGCGATATCATCTTTGATGGTGCCGTGGGCCACAGCATCTTCAACATTCCCGGCGCTGAGACCTGCGCAGTCGAGTTCTTCTCCCTGAGCAAGAGCTTCAACGTGACCGGCGCGCGCATCAGCTTTTTGGTGGGCCGCCGCGATGTGATTGCCGCATGCAAGAAGCTGCGCACCCAGATCGATTTCGGCAAGTTCATCCCGGAGCAGAAAGCCGCCATTGCCGCTATGACAGGCCCGCTGGAGCCCATCAAGGCCCAGTGTGCCGAATACCAGCGCCGCCGCGACGCCCTGTGCGGGGGCTTCCGCTCCATCGGCTGGGATGTGCCGGACAGCCACGGCTCCATGTTCGTCTGGGCACCGGTCCCGCAGGGGCACGGCACCAGCATGGAGTTCTGCATGGAAATGATTGAAAAAGCCGGCGTGATCTGCACCCCCGGCTCCAGCTTTGGCCCGTCCGGTGAAGGCTACGTCCGTTTTGCCCTGACCCTGCCGGTGGAAAAAATCACCGAAGCCGTCCAGGCTGTCAAGAACAGCGGTCTGATTGGGTAAAGCAGGCAAACGGGGAAGCAATACATAAAATATAGAGCAATATAGAGCAAGGCCCGATGCCGTGCGGTGAGATTCACCCCGGTATCGGGCCTTGCTGATTTTTGTTTGTGCTAGGGCAGGGGAGCAGCGGGGTCAGTGACCCCGCCCTACAAAGAAGGCAATGGTTTTATCAGTCACTAGCAGGGTACGGGGGGTGGAAAACGCACTTGTACAACTAAGGCAACACCGCACAATTCCCGCCTTGCGGCTTAAGCACCGCTCCGGCAGC
>OLXV01001247.1_pt1 | contig 12913 bp, 10 predicted proteins | sample 1673481 | NCBI WGS metagenome assembly OLXV01 (sample SAMEA103958113, study PRJEB25191) | human gut metagenome
AGTAGAATGCGCCCGAAAATATTTTTCTGGAGAATGTAGCAATGACCCTGTTTGGGAAATTATGAGTGACAAACCGGCGATAGCAACAAAAGATATAACGGAAATCTTACTTGATTGCCTTGGCCTGGTCAAACAATGAAAAGTTTTAGTTTTATTGTTTGGCAGATCAAAATACCATTCTATGAAATCCCTGTGTTAGGCCACTCTCCCTTTTCTATATACAAATCAACTATAAGATGTTATGCAGAAATTATTCTGAGGCTGAAAGTTTCCAGTGATCCGGAAGAATACAAAAACTCTATTATCACGATGTGGAGCATCAGCCAGAAACGCTTCCGTCGTCTTTTGCGTCAGAGTGAGATACTTTACAAAAAGGGATAAATGTGGTATCCTAAACATAGGATAAGAAAGGTATTTGAGGTGGTCAATTTCGTGGCAGCCACACGCCGATGGTAACGACAAGGGCTTAGGCTCTGAGAGATGCAGGAGAACGCCACGCCTGCCAAATACCAATCGATGGGGAACGGTTTAGATGCCGTTCCCCGTTCCTGTTTGTATGACAAAACCGCCCTTCCAGTTTGATACCGGAAGGGCGGTTTTTCTATGTGAGTATTCAGCTTAAGCCGTCTGTTGGCCCACGGTGTGGGTGGCGAGATATTCCACCCAGGCGGGGTAGCCCTCGGGCTTGATGTGGATGCCGTCGGGTTGGGCGTATTCGGCTTTCAGGTCACCGTTGTCGTCGGCAAGGGCTTCCCACAGGTTCAGAAAAGCGCAGTTCTTTTCCAGCGCAATGGCAGCCAGCTCATTGTTGATCTCGCACAGCCGCTCTTTGTACAGGCCGGGATGGCTGCTGCGCACCTCGGGCCGGACAGGCGTGATGGACTGCACGTAGATCTGCGTGTTGGGCAGGGCCTGGGAGATCATATCCAGCATGAGCCGGTAGTAGGTGAGAAAGCTGGAATAATCTCCGTCCCGGTTGAGCACGTTGGTGCCCAGCAGGATATACAGCACCGGGGGCTGCCGGGCTGTCAGCACCTCCATGGGGACCTCGGTGCCGCCATCGGAGCGCTTGCAGGTGGTGCCATTGACCACAACGCTGGGGTTTGCGCCCCGGTAGGCGCAGAAAGAGGCCTCCGGCAGGCCGCTGGAATAGATCTGCATCCCCTGCGTCAGGCTGTCGCCCAGAAAACAGACGTTGGCAAAATAACTGCGGTCCACGGCGGTGGTGCGGTCCAGCGCGGCCAGCCGGAAATCCATGGCGGTGGACCCTGCAGAGGTGGTCTGCACGGTCAGCCGCCGCGCGGGCGTGTAGCTGATGGTGTTCCACTCGCTGCTCTGCAGCTCCTGCTGGAAGATGGTCGGGCCCTGCACGGCGGCAGGGCTCTGCTCCCGGTGGAGGTGCTTCCACAGCAGGCCTACGGCGCTGAGCAGGATGAGCAGCACCAGCAGCCCGGCAACGGCAAAAGTCCTGCGCCAGCGCTTGCGCAGGATGCGGCGGCGGTATTCCTGATAATCGGCCATAAAAACACCCGGCTTTCTTTGTGTTCGTTACCCTCATTATACAGCACCCGGCGGGGCCGTGCAAGTGGGCCGTGCTACTTTACGGCGGCAGATGCTTTGTGGTATAATCATCATGGTTTAGTATGAAATCCTGTCGGCGGCGGGTGCCGCTGGCGTAACTGAGAAAGCAGGAATCAAAATTTATGCTGCAAAACCCTGAATTGCATTATCTGGACAACGCCGCCACCACCATCGTGGCCCCGGAAGTGGCGGATGTCATCAACAAGGCCATGCGGGAGCACTGGGCCAACCCGTCCAGCCTGTATGCCCCCGGTGCCCGGAGCGAGGAAGCACTGAACGCCGCCCGCGCCGCCGTGGCCCGCACCCTGGGCTGCAAGAGCCGGGAGCTCTATTTTACCTCCTGCGGCAGCGAGAGCAACAACATGGCCCTGCTGGGCGCGGCCCTGACCCGCAGGTTCGGCAAGGGCATCGTGGTGTCCGGCTTTGAGCACCCCAGCGTGCAGAAGCCGCTGGAGCGTCTGGCCGCCATGGGGTATGATGTGACCGTGGTGGACCCCGGCCCGGACGGCACGCTGGACATCGACCGGATGCTGGACCATGTGGACAAAAACACCATCCTTGTGGCCTGCATGATGGTCAACAACGAGGTCGGCACCCGGAACGATGTGGAGCGTCTGGCCGCAGAGGTCAAGCGCCGCAACAGCCGCACCATCGTCCATGTGGATGCCGTGCAGGCCTGGATGCGGGTGCCCATCAAGTTGGCGAACATCGACACGCTGGCTGTCAGCGGCCACAAGATCCACGCACCCAAGGGTATTGGTGCGCTCTACCTGAGCGACAGCCTGTATCAGGCGTTCCAGGCTCCCTATCTGGGCGGTGAGCAGGAGCGGGAGAAGCGTCCCGGCACCGAGAACATGCCCTATGCGCTGGGCCTTGCTGCCGCGGCCACCCGCCTGAACAAGACCATGAAGAGCCGGGATGCTGCTGTGCGCGCCCTGAACCTGCGCCTGCGGGAAGGGCTGAAAACCTTTCCGGAGGTGGTCATCAACAGCCCGGACAATGCGGTGCCCGAGGTGCTGAACTTCAGCGAGAACTGCATCAAGAGCGAGACCATGCTGGCCCATCTGGCGCAGCAGCAGGTCTATGTCTCCTCGGCCAGTGCCTGCGGCCGGGGCCAGCCCAGCCACACCCTTGCCGCCATGGGCAGGGACCCGCTGGCCATTGATACGGCCATCCGCGTGTCCTTCTGTGCGGACAACACCCCCGAGGATGTGGATGCGTTCCTCAACGCCTTCGAGGACGGAATGAAGCATTTGCAGAGAATCAAAAAGTAAAAAAGGAAAGCATCCTCACCCTCTCAGGCCGCTCCGCGTCCAGCTCCCCCAAAGGGGGAGCTCTTGACAAAACCGGAAACTTTGCGTGGAATGCCAAGGCCTCCCACTTTGGGGGAGGTGGCAGCGCGTCAGCGCTGACGGAGAGGGTGAGCCAGCTATAATTAAGGAGAACTCTATGCGTGAAATTATTATGGGCTATCAGGGCGAGATGTCCCTGAAGGGCCTGAACCGCAACCAGTTTGAGTCGGCTATGATGAAGATTCTGCGCTACCGGCTCAAGACCGTGGGCAAGTTCAAGGTGTACTGCACCCAGTCTACCTTTTATATGGAGCCCGAGGAAGAAGACGTGGACATGGATCTGGCCTTTGACCGGGTGCGCACCGTGTTTGGTCTGGCGGCGCTGAGCCGTGCCGTGGTCTGCGAAAAGGACTTTGATACCATCTGCCGGACTGCGGAGGAGTATCTGGGCGACAGCCTGCACGGCATCAAGACCTTCAAGGTGGAGGCCCGCCGTTCGGATAAGACCTACCCCATGACCAGCCCTGAGTTGATGCGGGAGCTGGGCGCTTACCTGCTGGGGCTGCACAACTACCTGCGGGTGGATGTGAAGAACCCCCAGTTCAAGGTCATTGTGGAAATTCGGGATTACGGCGCGTATATTCATGGCCCGAAAATACCCGGAGAGGGCGGCCTGCCTGTGGGTACCTCCGGCCGTGCCCTGAATATGCTCTCCGGCGGCATCGACAGCCCGGTGGCTGCCTACCGGATGGCAAAGCGCGGTTTGGCCCTGGATCACATCCATTTTGCGTCCCCTCCGTATACTTCTGAGCGCGCAAAACTGAAAGTTAAAGCTCTGGCCCAGAAGATCACCCCCTATACCGGCAGCTCCAACCTGTTTGTGGTGCCCTACACCAAGCCGCAGGAGTATATCCGGGACAACGCCCCCGATGTGCTGTTCACGGTGCTGATGCGCCGCAGCATGATGCGCATTGCCAATCGTATTGCCACCAGACAGGGCTGCGAGGCCCTCATCACCGGCGAGAGTCTGGCTCAGGTGGCAAGCCAGACCGTCAAGGCCCTGCAGTGCACCGATGCCGCCCAGGATCTGCCCATCCTGCGCCCGCTGATCGGCATGGACAAGACCGAGATCATCGAGACCTCCCGCCACATTGGCACCTACGAGACCAGCATCCTGCCCTATGAGGACTGCTGCACCATCTTCACCCCGCCGCACCCGAAGATCCGCCCCGAGCTGGCGGAGATCCTGGAGGCAGAAGCCGCCATGCCCGGTTTGGCAGAGCTGGAGGCCGAAGCTGCTGAGAACACCGAGCGGATCCGCATCCGCATTACGGACGAGATCGAGTTTGAGGGGTGAGCGGCATGACAGCGGAGATCATCAGTGTGGGCACCGAGCTGCTGCTCGGCAACATCCTCAACACCAATGCCCAGTACCTGAGCCGGGAGCTTGCTGAGCTGGGCATTACGGTCCAGCGGGAGAGCACCATCGGCGACAATCAGGGGCGGCTGGCGGACTTTGTCAACGAAGCAAAAAGCCGCTGTGACCTGCTGGTGTTCACCGGCGGTCTGGGCCCCACGGCAGACGACCTGACCAAGGAGACCGTTGCCGCCTGCTATGGCGATACGCTGGTCTTTGACGAGAGCGAGTGGGAGAAGATTATCGGTTATTTTGCCCGCTCCGGCCGGGTGACCACCCCCAACAACCGCAAGCAGGCCATGGTGCCCGTAAAGGGGCATAAGATCATCAACCACCACGGTACTGCCCCCGGTGCATGGTTTGAGCAGGAGGGCCGCTGTGCTGTCCTGATGCCGGGCGTGCCCAGCGAGATGAAGGCCATGTGGAACGAGAGCGTCCGCCCCCTGCTGATGAAGCGTCAGAACTGCACCCTGCACTCTGTCACCCTGCGGGTGCTGGGCGGCGAGAGCAGCCTGGAATATCAGGTGCGTGATCTGCTGGAAAACGCCAACCCGACTGCTGCCATCTACTGTAAGACCGGTGAGTGCGAGATCCGCATCACCGCCCGGGCTGCTTCCGATGCGGAAGGCGAAAAAATGTGCCGGGAATATGCCAAAAAGTTCTATGATCTGCTGGGCGATGCGGTGTATGATGAGGATGTGGCCGGGCTGGAGGAGACACTGGTGCGCACCTTAAAGGAAAAGGGGCTCACCCTCTCCACCGCCGAGAGCTGCACCGGCGGGCTGATCGCACAGCGCATCACCTCGGTGCCGGGCTCCAGTGAAGTGTTCGGCTACGGCTTTGTGACCTATTGGGAGGCCGCCAAGGCAAGGCTGGTGGGCGTGGAACCGGATGTCATTGCAAAGTACAATGTGGTGTCGGCCCCCGTGGCCGCCCAGATGGCGCTGGGGGCCGCGCAGGCCGCCGGTGCTGAGATCGGCATCAGCGTGACCGGCGTGGCCGGACCGACCGGTGGAGATGCCCTCCGCCCGGTGGGCACGGTGTATCTGGGCGCGGCCCGGGGCGAGACGGTGTATGTGAAAAAGCTGTCCGTCTCCCGGCCCGACCGTGCATTGGTGCGTGCCCGTGCCGCGCAGGCCGCCCTGGAGCTGGCCCTGCGGCTGGCACAGGGAAAAGTTCCTGCAGGCACAGAGCCCCTTGCCCGGAACGCACAGCACAGCGCCGAAGCGCTGGACAAGCTGAACGAGGTGTTCCTGGGCCACTGAAAGGCAGGGGGAATGCAGGTTGACACAGCAACAGGAGACCGGGTGTGTGCTGCGGTTGTTCGGTGCGCAGTCCACAGCGGTGGGCAAAACGGTGGAAAACTTTCCGCCCCAGTGGCGGGCCGCAGCCCAGTGGAAGAGCCGGGGCGCGGAAACGCTGGTGGCCCTGCAGGCGCAGAGCCCTTCCGGGCTGAAAAAGGCTGCGCAGGCCCTGCGGCAGGCGTTTTCGGCAGACCTGTACGGGGCAGGGGAGACCACTCTGCCTGCCGCCGTGGTGGAGGCGCTGGAACGGCACGATAAGCTGCTCATCTGCGCGGATGCTGCCGCCGGTGCCCTGCTGGAAGCCCGGCTCGAGAACCTGCCCGGGGCCGAGAAGGTCTTTGATTTTGGTGCGGTGAGCTATGCCAACCCCAAGACCGGCCCGCTGATCGAAAAGCGTGCCCGTGCCCGCCTGCCCAAAGACTGTACCGACCCGCTCCGGCAGGCGCTGGCCCGGGCTCAGGCTGCCCGCCGCGTGGTGGGGGCAGATCTCTCCGCCGCCTGTGCCGAGCGGGAAAGTGACTGTGTGCTGGTGCTCAGCTGCAGGAAGGGCTGCTTTCTGCGCACCGTCCCGGCGGGGGAGAACCCTGCCCTCTGGCTGCTGGATATCATCCGGCGCACGGCGGCAAACAAGCCTCAGGCTGAAGGGACAGGCTTCCTGCCTGCCCGCAGGGCTGCAAAGAAGGATGTTCTGCCCGGCCCCCAGCCCAGGCGGCATCCCCTGCGCCGGGTGTGCATGACGCTGCTGGTGCTGGCTCTGCTGGCGGCTCTCGCTGCGGTCGGGGCGTGGGAATATACCAACGGCAATTTCTACGCTCTGCCGGAACAGCTGCACACCCTGCTGACGGAGCACATTCCCCGCCCGGGGGCGACATTGGTATAGGACCGACCTTCTCCGTCATTGCTGCGCAATGCCGGAGAGGGTCTTTTTTTCTAAATTAACAGAAAGTTCACCCAAAAAACGGATAAAATCTATCCATCGGGTTTGACGGGTTTTCAGCTTTGGTGTATCATATAAACAGTATGTGGTTTTTCCGCTGTTGGGCGGCCTGCCGCCCCGATTTTTGATAGATGAGGTGTAACAATGTCCCTTGCTGAAAAACTCTTTGGCAGCTTCTCTGACCGGGAGCTGAAAAAGATCAATCCCATTACCAAAAAGGTGCTGGCACTGGAAACAAAGTATCAGCCGATGTCCGATGCCGAGCTGCAGGCGCAGACCCCGGCCCTGAAAGAGCGGCTGGCAAACGGCGAGACGCTGGATGATATCCTGCCCGATGCCTTTGCTGTCTGCCGCGAAGCTGCCTGGCGTGTGCTGGGCATGAAGCACTTCCCTGTGCAGATCATGGGCGGCATTGCCCTGCACCGCGGCTCCATTGCCGAGATGCAGACCGGTGAAGGCAAGACCCTGGTGGCCACCCTGCCCGCCTACCTGAACGCCCTGACCGGCGAGGGCGTGCACATCGTCACCGTCAACGATTACCTGGCCAAGCGCGACAGCGAGTGGATGGGCAAGCTCTACCGCTGGCTGGGCCTGAATGTCGGCCTGATCGTGCAGGGCATCGATGGCGATGCCCGCCGCCGTGCCTACAACGCCGATATCACTTACGGCACCAACAATGAGTACGGCTTCGACTACCTGCGCGACAACATGGTGACCTATAAGGACAACATGGTGCAGCGCGGCCACGCCTTTGCCATTGTCGATGAGGTGGACTCCATCCTGATCGATGAGGCCCGCACCCCTCTGATCATCTCCGGCAAGGGCGAGGATTCCTCCAGCCTGTACACCCAGGTGGACCGCTTCGTCCGCACCCTGCACAAAAGCGTGGTGGTCGAGCTGGAAGATAAGGTGGAGGCCGATGAGCAGACCGACGGCGATTATGTCGTGGACGAAAAGCACAAGACCTGCACCCTGACCGCAAAGGGCATCCAGAAGGCCGAGGAATACTTCAAGGTCGAGAACCTGGCCGCCGCAGAGAACATGACCCTGGCCCACCACATCGATCAGGCCATCAAGGCTTACGGCGTGATGCAGAAGGATATCGACTATGTCGTGAAGAATGGTGAGGTCATCATTGTGGACGAGTTTACCGGCCGCCTGATGATCGGCCGCCGCTACAACGAGGGCCTGCATCAGGCCATTGAGGCCAAGGAGGGTGTGAAGATCGCCGCCGAGAGCAAGACGCTGGCGACCATCACCTTCCAGAACTACTTCCGCATGTACAAGAAGCTGTCCGGTATGACCGGTACCGCCAAGACGGAAGCCACCGAGTTCACCGAGATCTACGGCCTGAACATCGTCACTGTGCCCACCAACCGCCCCAACATCCGCAAGGATTACCCGGACGCGGTCTACAAGACCGTCAACGGCAAGTACAAGGCTGTCATCGAGCAGGTGCTGGAATGCCACAAGAACGGCCAGCCGGTTCTGGTGGGTACCGTCAGCGTGGAAAAGAGCGAGACGCTGGCCAAAATGCTGCAGAAGTACACCCGCGATTTCAATGTTCTGAACGCCAAGAACCACGAGCGCGAGGCTGAGATCGTGGCGCAGGCCGGCAAAAAGGGTGCCATCACCATTGCAACCAACATGGCAGGCCGTGGTACTGATATCATGCTGGGCGGCAACGCCGAGTTCATGGCCAAGGCCCAGATGCGCAGGGAACACTTCTGTGAGAACCTGCTCGACCCCGAAAAGCCGCAGGATGCCGACCCGAATGCGGTGGAGCTCCTGCTGACTGAGGCCGACGGCCACGGCGACACCAACGATGAAAAGATCCTGGCGGTGCGGAAACGGTTTGAGGAGCTGTATGCCCAGTACAAGCCGGCCATCAGCGCCGAGGCAGAGGAAGTGCGCAAGGCCGGTGGCCTGTTCATCATCGGTACGGAGCGGCACGAGAGCCGCCGCATCGATAACCAGCTGCGCGGCCGTGCAGGCCGTCAGGGCGACCCCGGCGCGTCCCGCTTCTACCTGAGCCTGGAAGATGACCTGATGCGCCTGTTCGGCGGTGACCGCGTTTCCAACCTGATGGATACCCTCAAGCTGGACGAGGATACCCCCATTGAGAACCGGATGATCACCAATACGCTGGAGAGCGCCCAGAAAAAGCTGGAGGGCCGCAACTTTGAGATCCGTAAGAACGTGCTGAAGTACGACGATGTCATGAACCAGCAGCGCGAGATCATCTATGGCCAGCGCCGCAAGGTGCTGGACGGTGAGGATATCAGCACCGAGATGCACAACATGCTGCGGGAGAACATCGATTCCAGCTGCAAGCAGTTCCTGGCCGGAGATGTGAAGGACGAGTGGGACTTTGGTGCCCTGCGCCGCCACTATCAGGGCTGGCTGACCACCGATGCCGACTTCCACTACACTGTGGCCGATTACGACAGCCTCTCCCAGAAGGGCATCGCCGATCTGCTCTACGACCGCGGAATGCAGATCCTGCAGGCCAAAGAAGTGCGGTACGGTGCACCGGTCATGCGTGAGCTGGAGCGCATCTGCCTGCTCAAGTGCGTGGACCGGATGTGGATGGATCACATCGACAACATGGATCAGCTGCGGCAGGGCATCGCCCTCCGTGGTTACGGCCAGAAGGACCCCGTGGTGGAGTACCGCATCGAGGGCTTTGACATGTTCGACCAGATGGTGGATTCCATCCGTGAGTCCAGCATCAAGATGCTGCTGACCATCGAGGTGCGGCAGGCCGGTGCAGCCCCCAAACGGGAGCAGGTGGCCAAGCCCACCGGTGAGGGCTTTGTACCCGGCAACGGTGCGCCCGGTGTCAAGGGTGCCCCCAAGGGCCAGCCTGTCCGGGTCATCAAGATCGGCCGCAATGACCCCTGCCCCTGCGGCAGCGGCCTCAAGTGGAAAAAGTGCACCTGCGCCCAGTATCACCCCGAAGGAAGCAACGGCGGGGAAAATTAAGCTTGCAACTAAAAATAGTTGCAAATAAAGAAAAACGTGCTATACTGGAAGTAGGATGAGGATATGGGGCAGAAAGAAAAGCTGATCGAGCGGCTAAAAGCCAAGCCAAAGACTTTTACCTTTGATGATGCCGAAAGCCTGCTGCGATATTTTGGGTATGAGCGCTCCAACAAGGGCCGTACCAGCGGTTCCCGCATTGTGTTCGTATCGGAACAGTATCCACCGATCTTGATGCATAAACCCCATCCCCGAAAAGAACTGCTGGAATATCAGGTCAAGCAATTGATTCAAATTCTGGAACAGGAGGGACTTCTGTGAATAACACGATGGAGTACAAGGGCTATGTTGGCAGTGTGGAGTTCTCGGAGGAAGATGGCCTGTTTTATGGCAAGGTCATGGGGATCCGGGCTCTGATCTCTTATGAGGGCAGCACCGCTGCAGAGCTGGTAAATGATTTCCACGGTGCAGTGGATGATTATCTGGCATTGTGCGAGGAAAACCATACCGAACCGGAACGTGCCTATAAGGGGAGCTTCAATGTCCGCATTTCCCCGGAATTGCACAAGCAGGCGGTCATTTTTGCAATGGCCCACAATATGAGTCTGAACAGTCTGGTGGAAAATTCCATTGAACAGGCTGTCCATGCAGGCTGAAAATCAAACAGAACGGGAGCTGACTGATATGTTGACTGCAAAAGAACTGCTGGGCCGTGCCCAGGCGCTGGAACCCCAGCTGGTGGAGTGGCGGCGCACCCTGCACCGTCACCCGGAGGTGGGCTTTGATCTGACCCAGACCAAGGCACTGGTGAAAAAGGCCCTGACCGAGATGGGCTACGAGCCCAAGGATTGCGGCAAGGCCGGTGTCATTGCGCTGGCAGGCGGCAAAAGGCCCGGCAAGACCATCCTGCTGCGGGGCGATATGGATGCCCTGCCCATTCAGGAGGAATCCGGCGTGGATTACGCTTCCGAGGTGCCGGGCAAGATGCACGGCTGCGGCCACGATATGCACACGGCAATGATGCTGGGTGCTGCCCAACTGCTCAAGGAGCACGAGGATGAGATCGAGGGCACCGTCAAGCTGGAGTTCCAGCCCGCCGAGGAGATCTTCCAGGGCTCGCCCGATATGATCGCCAACGGCCTGCTGGAAAACCCCAGCGTGGATGCGGCAGTCATGTTCCATGTGCTGGGCGGAATGCCCATTCCCGCCGGTATGGTGCTGGTGCCTGCCTGCGGCGGCATCACCATGGCAAGCTGTGAGCAGTATCACATCATCGTCCACGGCAAGGGCGGTCACGGTTCCATGCCGGAAAAGTGCATCGACCCCATCACGGCGGCGGCGCACATCCACATTGCCCTGCAGGAGATCAACAGCCGGGAGCTGGATGCCCACAGCTTTGGCGTGTTCACCACCGGCCGCTTCCAGGCAGGCGCGGCCTCCAATGTCATCCCGGACAGCGCGGAGATGTGGGGCACCATCCGCACCACCGACCCCGAGGGCGCAGTGACGGAGCTGCTGCACAAGCGGATGACCGAGATCGTACAGGGGGTGGCTGCGGCTTACCGCTGCACCGCCGAGATCACCTTCAGTGATTACTGCCCCTGCATGGTGGTGGACAAGGAGCTTGCCGGCAACGCCCTGACCTATATGGGTGAGCTGCTGGGCAAGGGTGCAATGGATATGACCCCGATGACCGGCGGCAAGCCCGGCGGCGGCAGCGAGGATTTCGCGTTCGTCAGCCATGAGGTGCCCACCGTGAGCATGTTCCTGACGGCGGGCAACGCCAACGAGGGCTACACCTACGGCCAGCATCACCCCAAGGTGAAGTTTGATGACAGCGTCCTCTTTGAGGGCAGCGCGGCCTATGCCTATATGGCCCTGCGCTGGCTGCAGGAGCACAAGTGATCGGATAAAAACAAAGACCTCCTCTGGAAAACGGCCAGAGGAGGTCTTTCTATATTATGGGCAAAAAGGCCGAGCAACGGAAAAGCCTTTGCCTTATGAATCTGTCTTGTCTGCCTGCTCGATCAGGCTTCCAGGAACACTTTGCGCAGGGAGGTGTTGGTCTCCACGATCTTCACCAGCAGCACGCCCAGCACGGTGCAGCTGATGAGCTCACCGATGCCGACGGAGATGCCGTTGGTGATGCAGGCCAGCCACAGCGGAGCGGAGGAAGAGGGATCGGGGAACATGACGGCGATCTCAATGCCGATGATGACCGCATTGAAGAGCACGGGCGGCAGGGAAGGCACGATGGCCAGACCCTTGAAGCGGACGTTCCGCAGTTTGTAAGTCACAATACAGGCCAGCAGGGTGGCCAGAGTGCCAAAGATAACATCCACGATGGTGGAGCCCAGCAGGTTTGCCAGGAAGCAGCCCAGCACCACGCCCACGATGTACTCGGCACCGAACACGGGCAGCAGGCAGAGGGCCTCGGCAACACGCACCTGCACCGCACCGTAGGAGAACGGCTGCAGCGCCATGCAGAGCACCACATAGAGAGCTGCGACCACAGCGCAGCGGGCCAGTTTGCGGACAGTAAAATTCTGATTCATAACAATACTCCGGCGGATGAATTTTGACCGCACAGGGACCGCCAGCCCTATGGGTTTGGCCCGGCACGGTTCGAGACACGCCGGGGAGCCTAAAATCCTAAGTTGCTCTTTCAGGTTGCCGCGAAAAAACGCAGCAAAAGGGAGTATAGCATAAATTGCCGCAAAATGCAACGGCCTGCAAACAAAAAAGAACTGCCGCGGCGGGCAGTTCTCAGAAAAAACTCAGCGTGCGTGGCCAACGTAGACCAGAGCAATGGTGTCGGGGCCGGTGTTGGCGGAAACAACGCCGCCCAACGGGAAGGTGATGAGCGGGTCTTTGCCGAACGCCTTGCGGCAGGCCTTGATCAGATCATCCTTCTGGGGGATGTTGGTGTGGCCGATCATATAATCAAAGTCCTCCACACCCTCGCTGCGCTTTTTGGCCAGCTCCACCATGGCGGGCACGACCTTGTCATCGCCGCGCACCTTGGCCTCCACCTTGGTCTTTCCGTCGATCAGGGTGATGATGGGGCGGATGCCCATCAGCTCGCCCATGACAGCGGCGGCGGCAGAGATGCGGCCGCTCTTCTTCATCTGCTTCAGGCTGTAAGGTCCGAGAACGATCTCCATCTTGTCCATCTGGGTCTCGAACTCCTGAATGACGTGGCTGATCTCCGCGCCGTTCTGCAGCTTGCGCGCCATCTCGCAGACATACCAGCCAAAGGGCATGGAGTAGGTGTGCGGGTCCAGCAGATGGATCCGCAGGTGGTGCTCCGGGCGCTCTTCCCGCAGCATCCCCTGGGCCATCACAGCGTTGTTGTAGGTGGAGGAGCCGCTGCGGTTGATGGGTACATGGATCACATCGG
>OLXV01001248.1_pt1 | contig 12910 bp, 6 predicted proteins | sample 1673481 | NCBI WGS metagenome assembly OLXV01 (sample SAMEA103958113, study PRJEB25191) | human gut metagenome
CTGCCGTACCTCGCTCGCCGTATCGGCACTTAGAATTATGCGGTATTGCCTTAACGCAAAATCCCGCTGTGTTTGTAGAAATAGACTATATTTTCGACTTTTCAGATACACCCTAAGGAAAAAAGAAGGATAAACCGGCCCGAAAAGCGGAAAATGAAGTTGATGAAAGAATTGGAATGAAAACCTCAAGGCACAATACAATATGCAGCTTCTAACCGCCAAGGAAAAAACTCAAAAGCAAGTTATTGGCTTTTCCTGATGTTTTTTCCTCTTTTGCAAGTGGCATGCGGCAGTCCATCGAAGTTTTTTCCGCTGGCTAAACGCTGTTCCTAATATTCAACATGCTTCGCATATTCACTCTTCTGCTGGTTTACTTTTTCACATCTTTTGCTCGCCCCTACTTTGTGCTTGCTCAACTCTTAATTCACATTTTTTGGGCACAAACAGCTTTATGCAGTCGGTTCCTTCCAATTTCAACAGCTGGATTTTTCGCTCAACACCACCCGCATAACCGATCAGGCTGCCGCTGGCACCCACCACACGGTGGCACGGGATGATGAGCGAAATGGGGTTATGTCCCACGGCTCCGCCCACCGCCTGGGCGGACAGGCGCGCCGTGCCATGCTTTGCCGCAAGCCGGGCGGCCAGCGCGCCGTATGTTGTCGTTTGCCCGTATGGGATTTGCAGCAGCAGCGCCCACACTTCCTGCCGGAAGTCTGACCCGATGGGGTGCAGCGGCGGCATAAAATCCGGCATTTTTCCGCTGAAATACACATCCAGCCAGCGCTTTGCTTCGGTCAAGGGCGGGGTTTCACGCTCCGTGCTCTGCGGGGCCAGGCCCGCCGCATAATACTTTGCGCGGTCAAACCACAAACCGGTCAGGCCCACTTCATCCGCTGCCAGCAGAATTTCCCCCAAGGGGGACTGATAATGCGCGGTGAACATCATAGCATCTACCCTTTCTGTTATACTTTTGATGTTTTCTCCGTGCGGGAACCAGCGGGTGCTGCCTTTTTGGCCGGGGCTTTCTTTTTGGGGGCATAATCCTTCAACCCCGGCACCGCGCCGCCCGCGGCGGCCCACAGGTAAAGGCTCGCCACGCTGCAATAAGGGCTGAACCGCCTGCGGTACTTTTCAAACAGTTTGCGGTCAATTTTACGGTGATGGTACACCATGCGCAGCCCGCGCTGGATGGCAAGGTCATCATAGCTGAACACATCGGGCCTCTGCATGCAGAAAAGCAAAATCATCTCCGCTGTCCACACGCCAATGCCTTTCAGGGCACTTAACTCCCGGATCACTTCCTCATCCGGCTTCTGCCAGATGCCCTCCAAATCAAACTCACCGTTCTGGATTTTTCGTGCAAAGTCCGTGATGTACTCTGCCTTGCGGAAGCTGATGCCAAGCAGCTGTAATTGCTCGTTCCCTGCTTCCAGAATATGCTCGGCATCCACCGTGCCAAGGGCACCCCGCATGCGCTGCCAGATGGTAGCCTGCGCCTTGGTGGAAATCTGCTGCCCCACAATATGGTGCACCACGGCAGAAAACAGGTCTGTATCCACCTCGCGATTCACCCGGCCCACCTGGGCAATCACCGCCCCAAGTTTTTCATCTTTGCCGCTCAGGTATTCCGTTTCTTCCTGCCCGTATTGAAAGTACATGGTCTTTCCTTTCCTGTGTTCTTTTCGTGTTCTGTGTGTTGGTTTCTGCGTTTATCCTGCCATCATTATACCATGCTTTGCGCGGTTTGGGCATCGGCGGCGAAAGCGTATTTTTTTATCTCCACTTTCCCCCGATACAACAGCCAGCCGCCCCACCGTGGAACATTCCCACAGGCAGGGCGGCTGGCTGCTTTTATTTTTGTTTGTTTATGGGTTCAGTGCGCGGTGGATCAACACGCGCAGGTTTTGTATGGGCGTTAGCGCGTCCGGGTGCTTGGAAACATAGCACAGCCCTATCAGCCCACCCGCCGCAGCGGAAAGCAGAGCCAGATCACAGTAATCATCCGGCAGGGCGGGGTTGATCTCCCCTTTTTGCCGCAGGGCTGCCATGGTTCTGTGCAGCACCCCACGCAGGGCTTGCACACACTCGTCCATACCGCGGAGGTTCTCCCGTGCGCCAATACTGGAAGCGATCACCTGATAGGTTCCCATCCGGTTGCCGGAAAGATCCTGCAGGTAGGCCATCACGGCGTCCTCCAGCTCTTGCAGGGTGGTGCATGGCTCCATCAATACGGCAATGCGGGCAATCTCGGTATCAAAGCAGTACAGGGCCATTCCCTGCAGGATCTCATCCTTGGAGGCAAAGTATTCATACACGGTGCCCTTGCCGATTCCGGCTTCGTCCGCGATCTGCTGCACCTTCATGGCGGCGGGGTTTACCCCCTTGGCAATCAGGCGCAAGGCGGCTTCGTACAGGGCGGTTTCGCGTTCTTTGCGGATATCTGGTGTCATTGTGGCGTCCCCTCCCCATTTTCGGTATCGGGTTTACCGGGCAGCTTTAAGTGGCGGCGATCGGCGGTATCCGGTGTTTCGGGTTCCGGCTGGTTCTTGCCCTCTGCTGCGCGGCGGGCGGCAAATTCTGCGGCAAACTCGGCCGCATCATCGGGCAGGTCATCCATGCCGTCATCGCCCACATCAATGTTGACCGGCGGCTTGCGGTAGAAGAGGTCATACATCACCGGCACAATAAACAGGGTCATCAGCGTTGCATAGGAAAGGCCGCCCACAATAACAATGGCCATGCCTTTGCCCATCTCGCTGCCGGCATCCTTGCTGAAGATCATCGTTACCATGGCAAGCACGGTGGTCAGGGTCGTCATCAGGATGGGGCGCATACGGGTGCGGCCGGTTGCCACCAGGGCATCGGTGCGCTCCAGCCCGCCAATGCGCAGCTGGTTGGCGTAATCTACAAACACAATGCCGTTGTTGACCACCACGCCCATCAGCACAAGGAAGCCCATGAGCGAAATGACCGAAAGCTGTTCACCGCCAATCATCAGGCCGATCATGCCGCCGGTAAAGGCCAGCGGAATGGTGAACAGCACAATGAAGGGGGAAAGCAGGCTTTGGAACTGCGCCACCATGACAAAATAGACAAACAACAGTGCCAGGGCCATCATTTTGGCCATCTGCTGGATCATCTCGGTCACCTGGGTGGTTTCACCGGCAATTTCAGCGGTGCAGCCATCTGGCAGGTCCAGTGCTTCCAGCTGGGGGCTCAGATCACGGGAGATCAGGGAGGTGTTGTAGCCTTCGGCGGTATCGCTGGTCACGCTGATCTTGCGGGAGCCGTTTTCACGCGCAATGGTCGCATAGGCGTTGCCGTTGGTGCGGGAGGCAAACTCGCCCAGGGTATGGGTCTCGTTCACGGTGTTGCCGTCATCGTCGGTGGCCGTTGTGATGAACTCCATCTGGAACAGATCGTCCAGGTTCGGGGTATCGGTCTTATCCACAATCGCCACATCATAGGTATCGCGGCCCACTTTCAGGGTGGTTGCGGTGGTATCGGTGCTGAGCTTTGCGGCGATCTGCTGGTACACCTGCGCCACCGTCAGGCCAAGGCGCATGGCTTTATCCTTATCAATGACGATATGCACCTCCTCGTCGCCGGTTTCCTGCCCGTTGGAGACATTCTCGATGCCGTCCACGCTGTTCAGCAGGTCCATCACCTGCTGGCTGGCGGTGGTCAGGCTGTCCAAGTTCTGGCCGTAGATGTCCACCTCCACGCCGCTGCCGGACAATGCGCTCATATCCATGCTGCTGGCGCTGATGTCCACTTCGCAGTTCAGGTCAGCGGTGTCATCGGTGATCTGCTGCTGGATGGCCTTGCTGTTGCTGGCGCCCTCGTCAGTCAGCAGAACATAATAGGTAAAGCTGGTGTTGTCCGTGGTGCCCTCAGTGCCGGTCATCATCAGCATGCTGCTGGTGCTGTCGCTGCCGCCGGACATGGCGCCCACCGTTTCCACGCCGTCAATGTTGGTAATGGCGTCCATCACGGCGTCTGCGGTGGCAAAGGCATCCTCTTTTTCGGTATCCGCAGGCACCGTTACCGTAATCGAAAGCTGGTTGGAGCCCATATCCGGGATGAGCATCACGCCCATGGTGGCAATGCGCCAGACCGATACGGCCAGCAGCACGATCGCCAGTGTGAGCGGGATGGCCTTGCGCTTTAAGCAGAAGCGCAAGAGCTTTTCGTACCCGTTCAGGAAACGGTCGAACCAGGGGTGCTTGATCTCTTTTTGCTTGCGCAGTACGGTGGAACCGGCGCAGGGCACCACGGTAAGGGCCACAATGAGGGATGCCAGCAGGCTGAACGTGATGGTCCATGCCATATCGGAAAGCAGCTCCAGCACCATGCCGGTGGTAAACACCATGGGCAGGAACACGCAGACCGTGGTCAGGGTGGAGGACACGATGGCCCCCGCCACCTGGCGTGCGCCCTGCACCGCAGCACGCGGGGCCGGAATGCCGCGCCCGCGCAAGCGGTAAATATTTTCGATGACAACGACCGAGTTATCCACCAGCATGCCAACGCCCAACCCCAAACCGGACAGGCTGAGAATGTTCAGGGTAATGCCACTGAAATACATCATGACAATGGCAAACAGCACACTGAGCGGCATGCTGATGGCCACCACCAGCGTGGGGCGGATATCCTTTAAGAACAGAGCCAGCACGATGATGGCCAGCACAGCGCCTTCGATCAGGTTGGACATGACGCTGTTCACAATCAGCTTGATGTAATCGCCCTGATCCATGATGGTGGTCAGGTGCAGGCCGTCGTTTTCTGCCATCAGTTCTTTCATAGCAGCGGTGCTTGCGTTGGAGACAGACGAGGTGGAAGCCGTGGAGCTTTTATAGATTGAAAGCAGCACGGCGCGGTTTTTGCCCACCTTGGCGTAGCTGTCGTCCGCGTTATCAGTCAGCTCAATGTCCGCCACATCGGAAAGCCGCACATCGCCGATGCCGTCAATGCTGCACAGGACCATACTTTTCAGCTCATCCACATTGTCAAACGCATCGCCGATTTTTAAGATGTACTGGTTATCGTCCCCTTCCCCGCCGTCAATGTAACCGGCGGGCATAGAGAAGTTCTGCGCGGCGATCAGCTGCTTTAAGGTGTTCATGTTCAGCAGCTGGTCCAGATTGGCGCTTTTCAGCGCTTCCTCGCGGGCCGATTCATACTCTTCGCGGGCGGAGTCCAACTGGGTCTGGCCCGCTTCCAGCTGGGTGCGGCCGCTGCTGATCTGGAACTCGCCCAAACTGAGCTGGGCTTCGGTGCCGCTGAGCAGCAGCTGCACGGCCATATCGGCCAGTTGGGGGTCTGTCGGGTTGGCAGAAAGGCTTTCCAGCATCGATTGCAGCTTGCCGCGCTGATCGTTCAAATTGGCCAGCATGGCTTCGGCTTTGTCGATCTGGGTGTTCAGGGTGGTAATCGTCTGCTGTAGGGTTTGGCGCAGTTCCTCGGTGCTCTCGTTCAGGCTGGCTTCGGCTTCCTGCCGGGCTTTCAGCAGCACCGTTGCGTTCCGCAAGGCCGTCTGGGTGGTGGAAAGGGTGCTTTCATCACTCTTGTAACCATCCAGGGCTGCGCGCTGGCTGGTGGCAGTGTCCAGCTGGGTCTGTAAAGCCGCCTGTTCAGCTTTTTTGCTTTCGATTTCCGCGCGGATGGCATCCTGCTCTTCCGGGGCGGCGGTATCCAGCTGCTGTTCCAGCTGAACGATCTCGTTATCCTTCTGCTGCACCTGCACGGTCAGCGTCAGGATCTGGGCGTCCAGCGCGGCGCAGGCATCGCTGACGCTCTGCCCGCCGGTCAGGGCGGCAGCTTCGGTCTCAATGGCCTGCTGGGCGCGCTCGATGGAAGCCAGCATCGCGGCCATCTTGGTCAGGTCGCTCTTGGCTTCCTCCAAATTAGCGGGCATGGCATTTGCATCGTACTGGGGGTCATATTTTGCCAGAATCTCTTTGCAGGAAGCAAACAGTGCATCATCGATCGGCAGCGTCACTTCCGGCAGGCTGCTGGGGTCCACTTTCAGCTGGTTCAGCTTGCTCTGGGCGGTGTCCAGCTGGGTTTTCAGCCCCGCAATCTGCTCTTCCAGCTTGGGGATCTCCTCGTTCAGCTGGTCGATGGCATCCCGCAGCTGCTGGGTCAGGCTCTGCTTTTGGGTATTCAGCTGGGCTTTGCCGGAATCCAGCTGGCTCTGGGCACTGTCCAGCTCCGCCAGGCCGTCCTTGATTTTGGCCTCGTTTTCGTCCAGCTGCTTTTTGGCTTCGGCCAGGCGGTCGCTCACCTTGACCAGCAGTTTGTCATTCACCTCGTCAATTTTGTCCTGGTCCAGCGTGATCTGCACTGATTTTTTGACAAGGCCGGTGGTGGAAACGCTGGCCACGCCGTCCACGCGCTCCAGCTGGGGTACGATCGTATCCTCCACATAGTCGGAAAGCTCGTAGATGTCCATTCCCTCATAGTCCACCGCAACATACTGGGTGGCCATCATATCGGGGCTCATCTCCATCAGCGTGGGGGTGCTGGCCATATCGGGCAGACTGCCCGAAAGCTGGTTCACGGCGGTGCTGGCCTTGACCATGGCGCTGTCCATGTCGGTGTCGTCCTGGTATTCCAAAATGACAAGGCTGTAGTTTTCGTTGCTCTGGCTGGTCACGTTCTTTACACCATTCAGGGTGGAAAGGCTGTTTTCCAGCGGCTGGGTCACATCGCTTTCCACCTGTTCCGGGCTGGCGCCGGGGTAGGTGGTAATGACCAGCAGGTAGGGCAGGTTCATATTGGGCAGCAGGTCTGTCTGCATGCCGGTCAGGCTTACAAAGCCCAGCACCATCACCAATATGACCGCCACAAGTACGGTAAATGGCTTTTTAACACTGTATTTTGGCATTTGTTTGTTCCCTTTGCCCGCACTTTGGGCGGGCCTATGTTGGCGGATGTGACCGACCGGCCGGGTTCAGGCTTCCCCAAAAGGAAGGAGCGCCGAAGCGCAGCGCAGCCGCCGTGTGGCACCCCTTTTTAGGGGGAAACGGAGCTTTTTTAGCGCGCTTGACCGACCGGTCGGTCGGTTTTTCGCTGTTATTATAGCACCGCGGAAAATCATTGTAAAGAGGAGATAAAGATTCCGTCCGTGCGGTACAGTTTGCCGCAAAAGCGGCAAAAATCGCCGCCAGCCTTGCTTTTTCGGTCCCAATCATGTAAACTGTTCATCATAAGTTTACAGTTATACGGTGCAGCTGAAAAAAGCGAACATTCAGTCGGTTTCCTTGTTTTCCGCTGCACCCTGGGTAAGGAAGGGCGTTTTGCATGGGGATCGTTGTCATCGGCGCAGTTTTTGTTGATATCAAGGGGTACCCCCTTGCCACCTATATTCCGGGCGGGCGCAACGCCGGGCGGGTAGAACAGGTACACGGCGGTGTGTGCCGCAATGTGGCGGAGGATATCGCCAACGTGGAGCTGCGCCCCACCTTTGTAAGCCTGGTGGATGACACTGGCACAGGGCAGGATGTTATTGATAAACTGGCGCGCCACAAGGTGAACACCCGCTATATCCAGCGCGTGCCGGACGGCATGGGCACCTGGCTGGCTGTGTTCAATAATGAGGGCGATGTGGTGGCCGCCATCTCCAAGCGGCCGGACACCAATCCCCTGACCGACCTGCTGGCCGAAAAAGGCGATGAAATTTTTAAGGACTGCGATGGCATTGCCATTGAACTTGATCTGGAAAAAGACACTGTAAAGCAGGTCTTGTATTTTGCACAGAAATACCACAAAAAGGTATATGCCGCGGTTTCCAACATGAGCATTGCCATGGAGCGGCGTGACTTTTTGCAGCAAATCGACTGTTTTGTCTGCAACCAGCAGGAAGCGGGGATCCTCTTTTCTGACGAATACGACCATATGGGGCCGGAGGAAATGTGCCGCACGCTGGCCGCTAATGTAGGCAGCGCCCGCATCCCCTGCATGGTTGTTACCATGGGGGACAAAGGCGCGGTGTACGCCTGCGCGGATGGCGAAAGTGGCATTGTACCCGCCAAAAAGGTAAACGTGATCGATACCACCGGCGCAGGCGATGCGTTCTTTGCCGGTACGGTCATTGGCCGCACTTATGGCAAAACGATGGCGGAAGCCTGCGGCATTGGCAGCCGGCTGGCGGCTTCGGTCATCTGCACCGCCGAAAATGTCTGCCCGCGGTTCCGCCCGCAGGAGTTCGGGCTGGATGTTCCGGTTGTGGATTGAGCGCCGTTTCAGCAGGCCGGTCACAGCCGCCGGAGCGGTGCTTAAGCCGCAAGGCGGGAATTGTGCGGTGTTGCCCAAAAATATTTCCAAAGCAAATATCCCCTGCAGACGCAGAATCACTTCCGCATCCGCAGGGGATATTGTTTTAGGTTATTTGTACAGCATTGCTGAACGCTTTGCGCTTAGCGCAGGACCAGTTTGCCGTTTTCGGCGTCCACGGTCAGGGTATCGCCGGGCACATGGTTGCCGCCGATGATCTCTTTTGCGATCATGGTTTCCACGTTGGCCTGGATATACCGCTTCAGCGGGCGGGCACCGTAGATGGGGTCATAGCCGTCATCCACAATCACGCTCTTGGCTGCATCGGTCACAACCAGCTTCAGCTGCTTGTCAGCCAGGCGGCTGCGCAGGTCAGCCAACATCAGATCCACAATGCCGCCAATCTCATCCTTGGTCAGGCTCTTGTAGTAGACAATATCGTCCAGACGGTTCAGGAACTCCGGGCGGAACTGGCGCTTGAGCAGCAGGTCGATCTTGTCACGCGCTTCGGCGGACAGTTCGTTCTTGCCGTTGGCACGGTTCTTTTCCAGGTCTTCCAGAATGATGTCAGAGCCAAGGTTGGAGGTCAGGATGATGATGGTGTTCTTAAAGTCCACGGTACGGCCCTGGCTGTCGGTAATACGGCCATCGTCAAGGACTTGCAGCAGAATGTTGAACACATCCGGGTGGGCTTTTTCCACCTCATCAAACAGCACAACGCTGTAGGGATGGCGGCGCACAGCCTCGGTCAGCTGACCGCCCTCCTCATAACCCACGTATCCCGGAGGCGCACCGATCAGGCGGCTGACGCTGAACTTCTCCATATACTCCGTCATATCGATACGCACCATGTTGCGCTCATCGTCAAACAGAGCCTGTGCCAGCGCCTTGGCCAGCTCGGTCTTGCCCACACCGGTGGGGCCGAGGAAGAGGAAGCTGCCGATGGGGCGGTTGGGGTTGGCGATCCCGGCGCGGCTGCGCAGGATGGCCTCGCTCACCCTGGTCACGGCCTCGTCCTGACCGATGACTCTCTTGTGGAGCACATCGTCCAGATGCAGCAGCTTCTCGCGCTCGCCCTCTACCAGCTTCTCCACCGGGATGCCGGTCCAGCGGGCCACAATGCGGGCGATCTCCTCATCGGTCACGCGGTCACGCAGGAGGCTGTCCTCCTTCTTCTCGTTGGCCAGCTTTTCCTCCGCTTCCAGCTGTTTCTGCAGCTCGGGCAGCTTGCCGTATTTCAGCTCAGCAGCCTTGTTCAGGTCATACTCACGCTGGGCTTTCTCAATGGCGGCATTGGTCTGCTCGATCTGCTCACGCAGGGTCTGCACCTTGCCAATGGCGTTCTTCTCGTTTTCCCACTTTGCCTTCATGCTGCGGAACTTATCCTGCAGCTCGGCCAGTTCCTTTTCCAGCTCATGCAGGCGGCTTTGGCTCAGGGCATCGGTCTCCTTTTTCAGGCTGACCTGCTCGATCTGCAGCTGGGTGATGCGGTGGGCCAGATCATCCATCTCGCTGGGCATACTGTCCATCTCAGTCTTGATCATGGCGCAGGCTTCATCCACCAGGTCGATGGCCTTATCCGGCAGGAAGCGGTCGGTGATATAGCGGTCAGAGAGGGTTGCGGCGGCGATCAGCGCATTATCGCTGATCTTCACGCCGTGGAACACCTCATAGCGCTCCTTCAGGCCACGCAGGATGGAGATGGTGTCCTCCACTGTGGGCTCATCCACCTGCACCGGCTGGAACCGGCGCTCCAGAGCGGGGTCTTTTTCGATATACTGGCGGTATTCGTCCAGCGTGGTTGCACCGATGCAGTGCAGCTCGCCCCGGGCCAGCATGGGCTTGAGCAGGTTGCCCGCGTCCATGGCACCGTCGGTCTTGCCCGCACCCACGATGGTGTGCAGCTCATCAATGAAGAGGATGATCTTGCCCTCGCTCTTCTTGACCTCATTCAGGACGCTCTTCAGGCGCTCCTCAAACTCGCCGCGGTACTTTGCACCGGCCACCAGCGCACCCATGTCCAGGCTGAACACGGTGCGGTTCTTCAGGTTCTCGGGCACATCGCCGCGCACGATCCGCTGGGCCAGGCCCTCGGCGATGGCGGTCTTGCCAACGCCGGGCTCACCGATCAGGCAGGGGTTATTCTTGGTCTTACGGGACAGGATGCGGATCACATTGCGGATCTCCTGATCACGGCCGATCACGGGGTCCAGCTTCTGCTTCCGGGCCAGATCGACCAGATCCTGGCCATATTTCTGCAGAGCGTTGTAGGTATCCTCGGGGTTGTCGTTGGTCACGCGCTGGTTGCCGCGCACGGCAGTCAGCTGCTGCAGGAACGCATCCTTCTTGATGTTGAAGGCGCGGAACAGCTCCGTGGTGTTCTGGGTCGGCTCATCCAGCAGGCCCAGGAACACATGCTCAACACTGACGTATTCGTCCTTCATGGCCTTGGCTTCCCGGGCGGCAGCGCTCAGGACTTTATCCGCTGCCTGCGAGATATAGACCTTGTCCGGGTCACGGCCAGAGCCGGACACCCGGGGCAGGGCCGACAGCTTTTCAGCCACAGCAGCGGCAAAGCTGCCCGGGTCCACGTTCAGCTTCTGCAGAAGCTGCGGGATCAGGCCCTGCTCCTGCGAAGCCAGGGCGTGCAGCAGATGTTCCGGCTCCAAAGCGTTGTGCTGGTACTCCACAGCCAGCTGCTGGGCAGCCTGCAGAGCTTCCAGTGTTTTCTGCGTATATTGATTGGTATTCATAGAATCGACCTCCATTCGTACCGGAAGTGTTATTTCAGCAGTCTTTCAGATCGATTGCCATTTCATTTTTAGCACTCTATCTGTTCGACTGCTAAAACTATACTCCAAACACCCCACTTTGTCAATAGGGTTTTCGATGGTACGGCAACAATTCACAAATTGTTTGCAAACAAGACAAAAATGCCGCCCCGGCGGACCCGAAGCGGCACAAGTTCTCTTGATATGGGGGCAGGGCACTCAGCTCACCACTGCGCTCTCCGTCAGCGCATCGGTGACGGCATCCATCAGGGCGACCATGGTGCAGTAGTTCTCACCATAGGTGTCGGTGTAGGAGGAATAGGTATCGATCTGCTCCTGGGTGGGCACGATGTCCAGTGTCTCGGCCACTGCCTGATAGAGCAGAGCCTCCTTGGAGTAGGTGGTGATGCTGTCGCTCATCCCCTCCAGCAGGTCATCGGCGTTCTCATAGCCAGCGGCGGTCTGCACAAAGCTGTCCAGATCGTAGCCGTAGTAGTTGGCCATGGTGTAGTAGTAGTTCAGGCACTGGTTCACCTGATAATCGGTGACCTCCTTGGGCAGCTCCTTGAAGGTGGAGTTTGCCAGCAGGTCGTCCATGATGGCGTTCTGCAGGTTGGTGTTGTAGAGCATCTTCTGGTAGAGCGCTTTCAGCTCCTCCACGGTGTGAACATCATCGCTCTCGCCGTAGTTCTCTGCCACCCACGCGTCGGTCAGCTCGGGCAGGACCTTCTCGCTGATGTAGTTCAGGGTAACGGAGAACACAGCCTTTTTGCCGCTCAGGACAACGGTGTTGCCCTCGGAATCGGTAGAATCGCTGTATCCCTCCGGAAAGGTCACGGTGACATCAAAGGTCTCACCGGGGGTGTGGCCTACGATCTGATCCTCAAAGCCATCGACGAAAGTACCGCTGCCCAGGGTCAGGCTGTAGCCGCTGTAAGTGCCGCCGCTGAACGCAACGCCATCCACGGAACCGGCATAGTCGATGTTGACGGTATCACCGTCCGCTGCGGCACGGTCCGTCACCTGCTTCTCGGTGGCGTGGTCGCTGAGCAGGCTGTCGATCTCGCTCTGGATCTCCTCCTCGGTGGGCTCGATCTCAGAACGCTTGAAGGTAAGGCTTGCAAAGTTCTCGGGCAGGGTGACATAGTCAAGCGCCTTCACGCCCTCCCAGTAGCCATTCTCGTCCAGACCGCTGCTGTAGGAGAAGTTCTCGTAATCGTAATCTTCCGCGCTGCCGTAAACAGCGGCGGCTGTGCTGGAAGCAGCAGAAGAAGAATCAGCGGACTTGGAGCAGCCTGCTGCGCCCAGCACCAGCGCACCGGCGCAGAGCAGGCAGACCGCCTTTGTGATGATCTTTTTCAAAATAAAGTTCCTCCTGTTGGAACACCGGCATCCCGCCGGGTTCAGATTCGTGTCGCATAGTACAGACCTTATTATAAAGGGCAAAAGTGAAAAAGAAAAGAATTTTGCAGAAATTCCACAAATAGAGCGCCGGGTTTGTCCGACTTTTGCGGGGCACCGGCCGAAAAAGCGGCTTTTCCGGTGGAAATGCCCGCCCGGTTCTGTTAGAATAAAGGAGATACGAGAAACCCCGGCCGCTCCCTTCCGCGGGAAGCGCCCGATACAAACGGAGGAACACCCCATGGATTACAACAAAGCCGCCCTTGAAATGCACGAGGCCCACCACGGCAAGGTGGGCATTACCAGCAAGGTGGAGGTCAAGACCCGCGACGATCTGTCTACCGCCTACACCCCCGGCGTTGCCGAGCCCTGCCGCAAGATCAAGGAAAACCCCGACGATGTTTATAAGTACACCTTCAAGGGCAACATGGTGGCCGTTGTCTCCAACGGCACCGCCG
>OLXV01001251.1_pt1 | contig 12878 bp, 9 predicted proteins | sample 1673481 | NCBI WGS metagenome assembly OLXV01 (sample SAMEA103958113, study PRJEB25191) | human gut metagenome
ACATTTTTTCTTTCCTTGTATAATTTCCGTGATACATGCTCCCGGAATTTATGAATTTGCTTCGCAAATTCTATTAAATGCGTGCTGTCGCACGAAGTGCCCAGTCAAAAGCTGATGGACTTTTGAAGTCCCCTATCAGTTTTTAAAATAGTCTGCGACGATCTCGCGTTCGTCCATGTGATGCTTCACATGGTTTACTTCCTGATAGGTTTCGTGACCCTTGCCCATGAGAACGATGATGTCGTCCTTCTGTGCGTGAGCGAGCGCCCAGTGAATGGCCTCCGGGCGGTCAACGATGACCTGCATCGGGGTCTTCGAGTCCTTCATGCCCTCAAGGATGTCGTCGATGATGGCCTGCGGCTGCTCCGTACGGGGGTTGTCGCTCGTGACGATCACGAAGCTGTCCGCCGTAACGTCTGTGCCATAGGGAACGGTGACAGTGTAGGTGTTGTTTTCGCCTGCTGCTGCTTCGATGTCCGCGACAGTAACGCTTCTGACGCCCGCGTCATTGGACTTCGGCGCTGCTGTGACCGTGACGGGGAGCCACGGGGAGACAATATCGGTGTACTCGTCGCCGATTGCGGACAGAACATAGCTGCCTGCTGCTGCGAACGAGAGCGTGACCTGACCGTCTTCACCGATTGTTTTGCCCTCGACCGGCGTGAGCGTTCCATCTTCGCCGACTGTGCAGATCTGCAGATCTTCGGGATCAAGCGCTGCACCGTGCGTCTTACGGTCTTCCGGCTTCAGGCTGCCGCCGTAGGCGTACATATAGCCATCCATGCCGAGCGTGAAGTCCGTTCCGGCCTGAACTGTAAGCGTGTTGAGCCGGTTTCCATCCGCATCCGTGAACCAGGTATAATAGTCCATGTACATGCTGGTGTCCTGATAGAAGAAGAACTCAACGGTGCTGTCTTCTGCAATGGGCGCCTGGCTGATGGTGTAGCCGGTGTAGCCGTACTGCGTGTTATATTCGCCATTCTTGTCGCAGGGGAACTCGCCGTTGACCGCGAAACTGAACGCGGAGGTTTTTTCTCCGTTGACCGTGGTGATCGTGCCGTTGCTGACGACGAGATAATCGCTCTTGCTGTCCTTCGTGAAGTCCTCACCGAAGGTGAGCTCGTGGTACTTGACGAGCACGTCCAGCGCGGAAACGCCGTCTGTGACATCATCAGCGTAGCCATAGCGTTCGGCGAGATCGCTGGAGACTTCCACGCGGGTCGGAACCATGATAAACATATTTTCTGCCTGCATGGAAATGGTCGTGTGGATCGTCTTGGCCTCTTTCACCGTGACCGTGACGGAGTAGGTCACGGCAGTGCCGTCCTCAGCGGTCACAGTAAACGTCCAGACGCCGTCCTCACCCTTGGCCGGGCCGGTAAGCGTGGCCTTGCTGTCGGAAAGTGTGATCTCGAAGCTGTCTGCCGTGACCTCCGTGCCTGCCGGAAGCGTTACGGAGAAGCTGTTTTCAGCCGTACCGGCTGCTGCAGAAACGCCTGCAACCTTGACAGATGTGACGCCCGCGTCGTCGGACTTGACTTCGCCGTAAACCACATTGATGGTGTAGGTGCGCTTGCCGTCGCTCGTTTCATTCATGGTGGGCCAGCTGTCGTCTGCACAGACGACGGTGATGACGCTGCCGTTTTCAATGGGGATCAGGGACGTGCGGGAATATTCGCGGCCCGTAGCCTGCGTGCCGAGATAGGCGCGGACCTGATAGTTCTTGTTTGCCGCCGTCGGTGTGACGAGCAGCGAGGTCGTGCCTTCCGGCACAGTCAGGGTGTAGGTGAAGGTGTCGCCGCTGAACTTGGGCGCCAGCTTACCTGCGCTGAACGTGAGCGCTTTGAGGCGGGTGTCGGAATTGTTCCAGCTGCCGCCAAGATCCTCAACGGTACGGGTGTACATGATGCGGATCTCGTCGCCCGCGCAGAGCGTGCCCTTTGCAACGGTAAATTCACCAAAGCCAAAGTTTGTGAACCAGTCGTTGAGTGTGCCCATCCAGCCGGACATCGAGCCGCCCTGCTGCTCCTTGAGGTCGTCAATGGAGGAGATGTAGTTGCTTTCCGCGCCGACGATCGTGTGGCCGTCCAGTGCTTCCACAACGCAGCCCATCATGGTCGATTCGCCAGTCAGCTCGATCCAGGTGTCGGTCAGCGTGCCTTCCCAGACAGCGCCCTCCGCCTTCGGGAACGTGGTGTTCTCCACGATCACACGGGCCATGCCGGCCAGCGTCAGAACGCTGACATACGCCATATCCGAGCCGCCCTTGGAGGCATCGTCCTTCACATAGGACAGCGTCAGTGTGTAGCTGCCTGCTGCAAGCTGCTTCTTGATGCTGCCGCTCTTCTCGCCGCTGACAGCGTCAGCCAGCGTTTCCGTGCTGCCGCCGTCGGCTGCGAGCGTGATGGTCAGTTTGTCATAGCCGTTTTCCGAGGAAACGCCGTAGCCGAAGCGCAGAACAGTGGGGGCGCTCAGCGTAAAGGCGAACGAGGTCGTGGAACTTGTCTTGTCCTGCTCCTGGTTGCTGCTCTCAAAGCGGTCCAGATCGGCATTGTAGACCCAGGGGTAATTGCCGTTGTCGGAAACGCTGATAGAGGTGACAGTCTGCTCGGGGTAGGAGACGTGGCCGAGGCGGTCGTCGTCCCAGACCGTGTAGGTTTCGCCGCAGACGGCGCATTCGTAGGTCTTATAGCCGGTGAAGACCTGCTCGGTGCCGTCCTTGGGCGTATGGCCCTTGGCGGGAACGATGTCTTCCTTCGTTTCTGAGCAGCCGTCTCTGCGGCAGGTACGGACGATCTTGCCCGGCTGCGTGCAGGTGGGAGCCGTCAGGACACAGCTGTTGTCGCTGCCGTCCAGATCCTCGCAGAAGTCGTGGCCGAGCGCCGCGACATAGGCCGTGCGGTAACTTTCGCCGCACTTGCTGCAGGAGTAGCTGGTGTAGCCCTTCACAGTGCACAGCGGAGCCGTGACCGTGCCCTCGCCAGTTGCTTCGTGGAAGGTCACATCGCTCTGCCATCTGAGCGCGGGATAGCCGCCGCAGACCGGGCCGAACGCGTCGGACAGGTCGGCGTCCTTGAGGTCAGCTTCGTTCAGCGCTTCGGCGTTCGCGTCCGCAGCCAGCGTGTTCAGATAATAGCACTTGGAGATCTCGGAGGAAGCAGTGTCAACCGTGCCGAATACGGCGCTGCCCGCTTCGCCGGTGGAGTAGCAGCTGGAGATGGTGATCTTCCCCTGCACAATGCCGCTCCAGTTCACATTGCCCTTGACCTCGCCCGCGATGCCGCCGGAGGCCGTGCCGGAGATCTTGCCGGTGTTGTAGCAGCTTGTAACAGTCATTTCGCTGCTGGTACCGCCGATAATGCCGCCGGCCTTGCTGCCGGTCGCGGAAATTTCTGCGGTGTTATAGCAGCCGGTGATGGTCGAGCCGTTGCCGGCGGAACTGCCGATAATGCCGCCGACGGAGCTGCCGCCGGTGACAGCGCCGAAGTTCGCGCAGTTCTCGATCTCGGCGTTCTGATAGGTGTATCCCACAAGACCGCCGACGTTGTTGCCGGTAGAGGTGATGACTGCGTAGTTGAAGCAGTTCGCAATTTTCGGAGCAGTGCCGCTGGCATAGCCGGCGATCGCGCCTGCGTTGCCCTTGCCGGAAACTGCGCCGCGGATGGTCAGATCATGGATGTAGGAATTCGAGCCGATCTGCGCAAACAGGCCAGCCGTGGCGTTCAGGCCGGTGATCTCGAAGCCTGCGCCGTCAAGCGTGACCTTCTTGCTGGAGCTGATGTTCAGCCATGCGTATTTGCCGAGGTTGATATTGGCCGTCAGAACGCCCGTAACGTCCGCGTCCTTGCTCTTCGCAACGAACCATGCCAGCTCCGCGCCGGTGCTGATCTGGTAAACGCCGTTTTCGTCTGCCTGCGGCTCGGCCTGCGTCTTGCCGTCCCATGCGCCCGCTGCGGTCGCTTGCAGCGTGATGATGAATTCGTTGGGGCCTTCCTCCTTCATGGTGACGCTGCCAGTGGCGTATTCAACGCCAGCGCCGGAAACGGTGTAGAAGTATTCCTCGGCATAGGACTGGAACGTGCCGTCTTCCGCGACCGCAATGCCGTTGCCTGCGCTGTCCGCCAGCGTGACGGTCAGGTTCTTGCGGTCAATGGATGTGCCATTCTGATCCCGGAAAATCAGCTTGCCGGTCAGGAAGTCAAGCTTTACGACCGGGATCGTGATCTCCGGCAGACGGCTGAGAATGCCTGCCGTCTTGGGCGCGTCAAAGCCGGGATTCGTGCCCACAGCATAGGTGATGCCGCGGTGCGTCGGAACGCCGGGCCAGCCCGCCTGCTTGATCGCGCCGCTCAGCGTGTAGGTCTCCTCAGCCCAGAACTTCGGGATGGTGACAGTCAGCTTCTGCCGCTCAGAGTTGCCGCTGAAGTCATAAACGCCGAAGTTTCCGCCGGGATCACTCTTGAAGAAGGTGCCGTCCGGGCCCTGCATATACAGGGAGAAGTTGAAGTTATACGCGCCGGAAAGCTTTTCCTTGGGGCTGATCAGGTTGGAGAACTGGATCGTAACGGAATCGCCCGGCTTGATGGCAGCCAGCTCTTCCTGCGTCAGCTCCGTGCCCTCCGCGTTGACGAACTTGTAGCTCACGCCGCGTGCCGTCACGACCTGATAGGTCGAAAGGCCGCCCTTCGTGACCTTGATGATATTGCGGCCGGTGATCAGACCGCTGACGGTCACAGTGCCGTCCTCGGCGGTTGTGACGCCAGTGTTTGTGAAGCCGCCGGAATACGTCATAGACGCAGCGGTCACGGTGGGGCGCAGGACGCTCACGGTGCAGCCCGCTTCGGGCTTGAAGCTGTAACTTGCACCCTCTGTTCCAGTGTAGAACAGAATGTCATGCTCCGCATCGAGTTGCCGCGCCTCATCCTTCTCGATGACCGCGTCCATGCGGTCAAGATTCATATTGGTCTGGATGGCGCTGCCGTCCGCGCCGACATTCACGACAAACACGCCCGTCAACTCCGGCCAGATGGCGGAGAAGCGATGTGAGGCCGTGCTGGTCTGGCCAACCATATGGGTCATTGCGTCATAGGTTACGAGCACGATTGCCGTGCCCTCGTGCTTGGCCTCCATCACAGCGACGTTGCTGTTCAGCGCGTTCGGCGTGATGGTCACGACGTCGCTGGCATTGCCGTTCACATCGATGACCTGATAGTGCATCTCCGGCAGCGCGACCTTAGCGTTCATAAAGCTTTCGATCGCAAACCAGTTGCGGAAGGAGTTGAGTTCAAACGTCTCGCCGACGGCCATGTTTTTATAGCCCTTGGTGTTGATGTTCAGGTAAATGCCCGCGCGGTCATAGATGTTGTTTTCAAAATGATAGATCGTGCTCTTGCTGAAATCACCGGTCAGGCCGAGATCCTCTTCCGTGACCGTGTACGCTGCGTCGGCGCTCAGTCTGACGTAGTTCCAGTATGTTGCACCCTGCGGATGGCGGACACGGTAGAAGTAATCCGTGTTCTTGTCGAGATGGAACGTGGCCGTGCCGTCCTCGACGGAACGCGCGAACGGCTCAAGGAAGCTGAACACATAGTATTTTGCGAGCGTACCGGCGTCGATGGTCGAGCCCTTCGGCGCTGTGACCGTGACCGTGACGAATTCCTTGCAGGTCAGGCTGAGGCTGTCGTTCATCGTCGGGGTCTTGGAAGCGGTAGCCGGGTTGTAGTTCGGATGCGTTTCCGCGTTCGGCGTGGCTGTCACGCTGACCGTATCGCCAACGACAAACAGGCAGCTCATGTAAGTGCTTTCCCAAGACTGACCTTTACCGTTTACGGTATAGCCGAACGCTGCCTTGCGCTCCGCACCGGAAGCATCGGTGACGCGCAGCGAGAGGGTATAGTCTGTGTCCTTGACCCACTTGCTGGGGCTGACGGAGATCTGGTACATCCGCTGCAGCTTGAAGTTGTTGTTCTCACTGCTGACGTTGATGGACACGCCGCCGTTGCAGTCGCCGTTTGCGTCATAGCCGTCAACCCAGTAAGCGCCGGGCGCAAGGTCGATGGTATACGCGCCGTCTGCGGCTTCCTTCGCGGCCAGCAGATCGTCCGCGCCCTTCACGCCGTCCATGTAGGTATACAGCTTCAGGGACTTGACCTGTGCGTCGTGCATACCGGACAGTGTGACGCTGACATCGCCCTCTGCTGCCAGAACGCCTGCGGGCAGCAGGCTCAGCAGCATCACAAACACGAGCAGCAGACTCAGAATTCGTTTCTTCATACATTTTTCCTCCAGAATCAAAATATCTATCGTGAGCCCCTTATATAATGTAGGGGCGGAAACAGGGAGCGCAGACGGCTTTTGGAGAAACGAAAACCCGCCATTTTTCAAAATGGCGGGCGGATCTCCGTAGAAACAAAAAAACGCTGCTTTTCTTGTGAGGAAAAACGGCGCACATGTCCCGAATGCTACAGGCAGAGCTCGTCCCACGCATTCATCCTTTTCGCCGCAATATGCGGCGCTGACAGCAGTTCTTCTGACTTGCACTTTGGAAACAGAATCTCTGTTTTCGCGCCCGTTTCCTGTCTTCTCGCGGTTCAATCCGCAATGACTGGCTTTCGCCCAGACAGCTTTTTGCTGCTTCGGAACGGTCTTGTGCGCACAGCTCCGGTCGAGTGGTTTTCCCTTTCTCTTACGCCAAAGCCTGCCCAGCGGCATGCCTCGGTTACTGTACATCGGATGGCAATATGAAATTGTGCGTCAGTTGACGCTGGAAAAAGCAAAATCTTGTGCTTTTCCGCCTGCTACTATACACGATATGGGCGTAATTTGCAAGCGATTTGAAAAAAATATGCCGCATTTGTTCCAGCCTCTTGAAAAAAGCCGAAGCTTGTGTCAAAATAAAGAAAACCGCTGCGGCGGCTTTTCAGCAGGATGCTGGTTAGATAAAACTAACTGGCAGATACGGAGGAATCCATGAAATACCATATTGAAAAAACACCGTGCAGGAAACGCTCGTTATTCCGCTCTACGGGCGGAAAATGTGCTCGGAATTATATCCGAATCTCTACCGTGACGAGACGGCCCTGCGCCTGATCAATCAGATCGATTACGATTTTTCACTTCTGTCCAAAAAATCAAAGAGCCTCATGCAGCAGTTCGGCTTTCTGGAGGCCGCCATGCGCCAAAACGACCTTGCGTGGGAGGTGCGGGACTATCTGCGCCGGCATCCGAACGCAGCGGTTGTCAACCTCGGCTGCGGACTGGACGATACGGGCCGCAGCTGCGATAACGGAACGTGTAAAATCTACAATCTAGACTTTTCCGGCGTGATTGCCGTGCGCGACGCACTCCTGCCCGCAGGGGATCAGGAGGAAAACATCGCCTGCGACCTGAACGACACATCGTGGTTCCGCCGCATCGACGCGTCGGGCGGCGCGGTATTCTTTGCCGCGGGCGTATTCTACTATTTCCTGACGGAGCAGGTCAGAGCGCTCGTACAGGTCATGACGAAAGCGTTCCCCGGCAGCAGGCTGGTCTTCGACGCGGCAAATCAAAAGGCGGTGCGCCTGATGCTCAAAACTTGGATCAAAACCGCTGAAATTCAGGATGTCGGCGCATATTTCGCTGTTTCCGATGCGAAAAAGGAACTTTCCGGCTGGTCGCCGCGCCTGCGCGTGTCGAGCCGGGGCTATATGCTGGGCTATCAGAGTCTGGATGACCCGTCGGTTCCCGGCTTTTATCGGTTTCTTGCAAAAGTCGGCGACGGCATGATGCGCATGCAGATCGTTCAGCTGGAATTTGCGGAAGGAGAGAAGAAGCTATGAAATATGCAGGGATGCCCATGGGGATGTGGGCGCTGTTCGCCGGTTCGTTCCGGAGGGAACTGACCGCCGTTTTCGGCTATGATGCGGCTGCGGCCAAAGAAATTACGAAAAACGCAAAGCCGCGCTACCGGAAGATCATTGCCGGTCTGCCGGAATTTGAAAAGGCTGACCGCTTCAAAATGAACATCGTGAACTGTGCGATGCTGTGCGCGTTCGTCCTCAGCATGCCGCAGCGCCCGGACGTGCAGCATCTGACGGATTACTATGCAAAGTCTATGATAACCGCACCCATGCGTTGGTTCTGCCGCAAGAGCGGGAAAAACAAGTTCTCCGAAAAGGATCTTGCCTCCATGCGTGCGACCGCAGCCCTACGCGCTGCCGACCGCAACCCCTATTCGTGGAACATGGAACTGTTTGAATATCCGGACGGCAGCGGCTATGAGGCGCGCTTTGACCGCTGCGGCATCTGTACGCTGATGCAGGAGTTGGGTCTGTACGACCTGACATCTGCTATGTGCCGCTTGGACTACACCATGAGCGATGCCGGCGGTGCGTCCGACTTCGTGCGCGAATATACCCTTGCCTCCGGTGGCCCCTACTGCGACTGCGGCTATCACCGCAAAAAGTAACTGCCGCCTCTCCACGGAACAAGGAAAAATTCGTACTGCACTTACCTGTTTCGTCATAGGGGGCAATGCCCACTCGGCTTGTTGGGGAGTAACGAATTTGCCGAAGACTACCGTAAAATCGGTACGTTTTGCCGGACCAATGTGGGAATCAGCCCCTACAACCGAAGATGCAAGTACATACAGATTCGCCGAAAAACAACGTGAAGTCTGCAACACTCTGCTGCACAACCTCTCCGGCTCGACTTCACCGATACCACCGCCCCTTCGCAACGGGGCGGCTTTTTTTCGTATTTTGTGTTTAAGACTCCAGTAGTATTGACAACGAAATAAGACTGTGGTATTATGTATGCGTGGCCACTACTGGAGTCTTATGAAAAGAGGTATGTATATGGACATCAAATTATTTGACTCTGAACTGAAGGTGATGGACGTGATCTGGCGCGAGGGGGATACCCCCGCCAAGGAGATCGCGCGGCAGCTGACAAATGAATTGGGCTGGAATGTCAATACGACTTATACGCTCATCAAGCGCTGCATGAAAAAGGGGGCGATCGAGCGCAGTGAGCCGGGCTTTCTGTGCCATGCGCTGATCCCGAAATCAGCGGTGCAGGAGGCGGAGACGGATGAACTCATCAACAAGGTCTATGACGGTTCTGCCGACAAGCTGTTCGCCGCGCTGCTGGGCAGAAAAAAACTCTCCGCCGAGCAGATCGAGCGGCTTCGGCAGATCGTCGGGGAACTGGAATGAGGTGCCCGGTATGAGCCTTCTGCAAATGAGCGTCACGGGCGGCGTCATGATCCTTGCAATTACGGTCCTCCGTGCGCTGGCGATGAACCATGTGCCGAAAAAGACGTTCCTGGCGCTTTGGGGCGCGGCGCTGCTGCGGCTGGTGCTGCCGGTCTCGCTGTCCTCTACCCTGAGCATCTATTCACTGCTGGGGCAGAAGACAGCCTTGAACGTGGTAGACGTGCCCGCAGCGGCAACTCCGGCCCTTTTGCCGGGGCAGGCTGTCGCCGCTCTGCCGCAGATAGACGCTGCACCGGTGCAGACAATCTCCGTATGGAGCATTGTATGGATTGCCGGGGTGGTTCTCTGCGCAGCCTTTTTCGCGGCGGTTTACTGGAAATGCTGCCGGGAGTTCCGCATGTCTTTTCCAGTGGACAATGATGCGTCCCGGCAGTGGCTGCAAACGCATCCGCTGCGGCGCGGGATCTGCATCCGGCAGTCTGACCAGATTTCGTCGCCCCTGACCTTCGGCGTCCTGCACCCGGTCATTCTGATGCCCAAAAAGACAGATTGGACCGACGAAACGGCGCTGCAATACGTTTTGGAGCACGAATTTGTACACATCCGGCGGTTCGACGCGGTTTCCAAGCTGCTTCTGATCGCGGCTGCATGTGTACACTGGTTCAATCCGCTGGTTTGGGTCATGTATGTGCTGGCAAACCGGGACATGGAGTTGTCCTGCGATGAATCCGTTGTTCGCCGTTTCGACAGCGACGCAAGAGCCTCCTATGCAAATATTCTGATTAGCATGGAAGAAACAAGAAGCGGCTTCGCGCCGCTCTGCAATCACTTCAGCAGAAATGCGATTGAAGAAAGGATCACAGCAATTATGAAAACGAAAAAAATTACAGTCATGTCTCTGCTTCTGGCAGCACTGCTCGTAGCCGGAACGGTAACGGTTTTTGCAACCTCAGCGAAAACAGAGGAACCCAGTGTGCCGGTCAAGGGGACAGGCGCAGTTGTGGAACAAAACAGCGCGGCTGGCTCCGGCAGCTCTGTGGCCGTCGAAACCGGCGAACCGTTGGAGCCGAGCGCGGAATATGCTGCCGCCGGCATTCGCAGACAGGAAACCATGTGGTACTATCAGAAGCAGCCCATCGCCATGATTTACGACGACAACGGCAGTATTTATATGGATGAGGAAGCCTCGGACGGCATTTATCTGCATATCATACGGGGCAGCCGCAGCAGTATTTCAGAGGTAACCATCGTCACAAAGCAGCAGTGCCGTGAACTGGCGGATCGTCACATGAACGCTATAGAGCCCGAGTCCGCAGAAAACACGCTCATGTCCTACGTCGATCCGTCGGACGGCAAAACGTATTACAGCTTCGATGGCGGCAAGACCTTTGAGCCGATGACGGACGCGGAATTTGAAGCGCGTTTCCCGACACCGGACGTCGAATGGTGGACGTATGACGAATACAAGGCATGGCTCGACAACGAAAAGGTGCAGCTGCAAAGCCTGCTCGGCGAAGAGGCATGGACAAGCAGCGACGGCAGCTTCATCTGGACACAGGAGAAGATCGACGAGACGATTGCGCTGTATGAAGGCATTCTGGAAGACATGAAAAACGGCGTCATGTACTCCAAAAACGTGGACGGTCAGGACGACGTGCTGCTGAGTTATAACCCTGCCGATATCAGCACGTCGGCAGACTGACGTACAAAAGGCTCCATTTGGTGTCTTGGAAATGCCAAGCCGCCCCTGTTGCGCTATGCGCAGCAAGGGGCGGCTTTTGTTTGCTTTGATTATTTGAAAGCGGCTGATCGTGCCTGCTCGGACGGGTAGCAGAGGCATGCTTCCGGGCGGAGGTCAAAGCGGATGGTCTGACCCGGTTCTGCGGGCGCGTTCTTGGGCAGCGCGGTACGGAGCAGCGGGGTGTTCTGATGCTCCGGGCGCAGGAGGACGATCGACGCATCCAAATCGCGGATTACGCGGGAGACAACGGCGCTGTAAGGCCCTGCGTGCAGCGTCCTGTGTTGCAGGATGGAGAACCAGCGCCTGCATATCCGTTACTGCACCGGAACGGCCATTTTCCATGACGCAGACTGTTTTGCAGTTGCGATAGCATTCACCGAGATCATGGCTGACCCACAGAATCGGGCCGGGAAAGTCCGCAAGCAGATCGGCTAACTCCAACTCCAGATTCCACTTGAGAAATGTATCCAGTGCGGAAAACGGCTCGTCAAGCAAAATCACGCGCGGTTCCGAGGCCAGAATACGCGCCAGCGCGACGCGCTGCTGCTGCGGCGTGAGATCAATGTGCTTTTCACTGTCAAACAGTGTCTCGCCGTCGAGGACAATGCGGCCACTGTCCGGTGTCATGATGCCCGCAATGCAGCGCAGCGTCACACTCTTTCCACAGCCGGATGCGCCGAGCAGAGCCATAGTGCCGCTGCTTGCTTCAAATTTGGAGCGGAGCATAAAATTCCCCAGCCTTTTTTCAATATCTACGAGCAAACTCATGCGCACTGCCTCCTTTCCCGGCCTGCCGCCGATAAACTCTTCTTTTCCAGCATGTTTACAACCAGCAGAATGATAGCGGAAATTCCAACGTTCACCATGACCCATTTGAGAGCCAATTCGTCGTTGTTGATCTGCCAAAGCTGATAGACCGTGGTGGAAACGGTTGCGGTTTTGCCGGGCGTGTAGCCTGCAATCATGCTTGTTGCGCCGTACTCGCCGAGCGCACGGGCAAATGCCAGCACCGCGCCTGCCAGAACGCCCTGACGGCAGTAGGGCATGCGGATGTGCCAGAAAATATAGGTGTTGGACAGACCGAGCGTCTGGCCTGCATAGGCCAGCGTCTCGTCAAAGGCTTCAAACGCGCCGCGTACTGTGCGGTACATCAGCGGGAACACGACTACGACTGTGGCGAAAATGGCTGACCACCAGGTCATCACCAGCCGGATACCGAACGTCTCCAGCACCCACGCGCCAATCAGGCGCTTCGGGCCCAGGACGCGCAGCAGAAGATACCCAACAACCGTGGGCGGCAATACCAGCGGAAGTGTAAGAAATACGTCTAAAACGCCTTTGACCAGACGCGGGAATTTTGCAATGTAATACGCTGCGGCAATGCCCGCAAAGAACACGACCACCGCGCTGATGGCGGCGATGCGCAGAGAGTTAACAAGCGGATACCAGTCCATTGCCTTCGACGAGCATATCAAGACCGTCAGGGTTCTTGTCAGCGTCGTCCTTGAGTGTGCCGTCCAGCGCATTCATCTGCTTGGGAGCGGCGGAAATGAACAGATCGCACACAGCACCTTCCTTGATCTGGGTGAGCAGCTTGCCGGAGGAATCGAAGTTGAAGCTGATCGTCACGTTCGGATTTTCCTGCATGTACTTCTCACCGATGGCGGTCAGGGACTCAGTCAGGGAGGCGGCAGCGAAGACTGTCAACTCGACGGGCTCGGCAGTCTCAACGGGCTGTTCCTCAACAACAGGCTCAGCGCCATGACCAGAACGAGAAGAAACGCAAGTAACTTTTTCATTTTTGGGTTTCCTTTCTTAATGTGGGTATTTTATCTGATCGAAATTCTTTTGCGAAGATAACGGATTATGCTCTTACAGGGACGGGCCTGACTCTGTCGGCCCTCGTTCGCTTACGGATATGTAGGGGGCCGATGCCCACA
>OLXV01001262.1_pt1 | contig 12819 bp, 10 predicted proteins | sample 1673481 | NCBI WGS metagenome assembly OLXV01 (sample SAMEA103958113, study PRJEB25191) | human gut metagenome
AAACGAGGCAGTTTACGACTGCCTCGTTTTTCGTTTCCCCGCATCGCATGGCGGTGCGGACGGGGAAAGGCAAGGCAGATAAGGGTACGTCGACGAGCATAAGGGAGGGGGTACGCCTGCCGGAACAAGGGGGGGGGGCACGCCGGAAAGAAAGTCCCCAAGGACACCTACCCTACGGTTCCGGGAAAGGGAAACAATAGGATGCTCCGGAGAATCCGCCCGGCGACCCCGGAAAGGGAAAACACCCGCCGGCCCCGGAGAATCCATCCACATCCCCGGCGGGAGGCGGGGAAGCAGCGGACAGGCCGGAGGGGGCAGGGAACAGCACACCTGCCGGGAGGCACGTATCCGGCGGCGGCACAGCCGGACACGGCAGGCAAACGGCAAAAAAAATATCACGGAATTATTTGCAGGTTTTAGAAAATATAGTATCTTTGCACTCGCAATACCAAAACGGTGCGTTAGTTCAGCTGGTTAGAATACGTGCCTGTCACGCACGGGGTCAGGGGTTCGAGTCCCCTACGCACCGCCAGCAAACCGAAGGGAAAATCTCCGGAGGCAAGAAACAGGAAACGAGGCAGTTTACGACTGCCTCGTTTTTCGTTTCCCCGCATCGCATGGCGGTACGGATAGGGCAAGGCAGATAAGGGTACATCGGCGAGCATAAGGGTACGCTGCCGGAACGTGAGGAGGAGCCGGCAGCCTGCCTGCCGTGCAAAACCGGAACCCGGAATGAAACTTTCGGGGAGGCTCCGACGTATTTATAAACGAGCAAATACAATTCCGCATGAAATACGATTTCGATGAAATAGTCCCGCGCCGCGGGACGAACGCGATCAAATGGGATATGGATACCGATCCCGAGGTGCTGCCCATGTGGGTGGCCGACATGGACTTCCGCACGGCGCCCGCTGTCGCAGCCGCCTTGCAGCGGCGGGTGCAACACGACATTTTCGGGTATGCGACGGCTCCTAAAGCCTACTACGACGCGATTACGGGGTGGTTCCGCCGCCGCCACGGCTGGCAGATACGGCCGGAATGGGTGCTCCATACGACAGGCGTCATCCCCGCCCTGTCGGCCGTCATCAAGGCCCTGACGCAACCGGGCGACAAAGTCCTGATCCAGACGCCGGTCTACAACCATTTCTTCACCTCGATCCACAACAGCGGATGCCAGGCGGCCGAAAGCCCGCTGGTATACCGCAACAACACCTACACGATCGACTTCGGCGACCTGGAGCGTAAAGCCGCCGACCCTGCCGTGAAGCTGATGCTGCTATGCAACCCGCACAACCCTGCCGGACGGGTCTGGACGCCCGCGGAGCTGCGCCGCATCGGGGAGTTGTGCCTGCGCCACGACGTCGTGGTCGTGGCCGACGAGATACACTGCGAGCTGGTGATGCCGGGATTTAGCCATACGCCGTTCGCCTCGCTCTGCGAGGAGTTCGAACGCAGCTCGGTGACCTGCACCTCGCCGAGCAAGGCATTCAACCTCGCGGGGTTGCAGGTCGCCAACATCTTCGCGGCGGATGCGGCCTTGAGGGCAAGGATCGGGCACTCGCTCCAGATCAACGAAACCGGGGAGATCGGCCCCTTCGCCATCGAAGCGTTGATCGCAGCCTACGACGAAGGCGCCGAATGGCTCGATGCGCTCAACGAATACCTGCACGACAACTACCGCTTCCTGCGGGAGTATTTCGACCGCAACCTGCCGCAGTACCCGGTGCTGCCGCTGGAGGGGACATATCTGGTGTGGGTCGACTGCCGGGCATCGGGGCTTACGTCCGACGAGCTGGAGACGAAGCTGCTCGAAGAGGCGAAACTGCGCATAAACCCCGGGGCGATATACGGCGAGGCCGGCCGGGATTTCATCCGCCTGAACATCGCCTGCCCGCGGAAATTGCTGGCCGAGGGGCTCGACAGGTTGCGAAAGGTGCTGAAACGATAGTTTGAGAACTCCATTCCGGCATCGTGCATTCAAAAAAATACGCAACGGTGTCAAAACTTGTCATTACACCTTCCGACCTTTGCACCGACTAAACACAACTGCTATGGGACGGGCAAGAGAAAATTTCAACAGCGTCTATTTTAAGGACGAAACAGGCGCACAAATGTCGTTTGCAAACGGAAGCTATGCCAACAAGCTGCGCTTCATTTTCTGGAACCTGATGGACTCGCACGTGCTGAAATTGGAAGGGCCGGCATGCGATTTCACGATCGAGGCGTGGGCAAAACGCGCCTATCTGGTGCAGGAAGACCGCAGGACGCATGAAGTAAAACGCTATGAAATAATGAACTGCACATACCGGGAGCTATCCGGGAAAATATCGAAGAAACACGCCCCCGAAGAGACGCCGTCCTGTTAAAACAGCGTATGCTGCGTGCTGCGGAGGCTTTTTACCGGCCGCTCTTTCACCACATCGTCGTCGCAAAGATGCCCGATCATCAGCGGCGAGCGGGGATCGTGCCTGCGGCGGTTATACTCCGCCGTACCGTAATTGCCCCGGATGGCATAGCAATAGACACAGCCGTTCAGACAGCTTTCATAGGTGCCGATGTCGATGCTCTCGACGCAATTGCAGATATGGCGCTGGTTCGCATCCTTCTTCGCCGCGATCGGATAGCCCGCAATGCGTTCGACCAGCCCGCGGTCGATGCACATGCCGGCCGGGATGCCCAGGTGCCGAAGGTCGACCTTTGCGGTGCAGGTCTTCAATGCGATAGGCGTCGACGCCACTGTCCGGCGGAACGACACGGCCATCCGCTGGATTTCGTCCCGCTGCAAGGGCCCGATGCCGAGCGCCCCGAGAACGCCGCGGACATGGCGGTAATGGTCGATGAAGCCCAGCATGCAGGTCGTCGTATGATCCCGCAGGGCATGGGCGATCCGGGCGAAGGCCTCGCAGTGGAAATCCACGTCGCAGGCCGCATTGGTGAGGATCGGGTCATAGCGCCACACCACCCTGTCGCGCCCTACCTTATCCGAGAGGCGTTTGAAGGTCTCGATCCGCTTTTCGAGCGGCGGCAGGTGCTTTTCCAGGTCGGCACCGTAGGGATTGAGCGTATACTGGAAATAATAGTTGTAACCCGACAACTCCCCGAGCCGCGGCAGCATCGGCGCCGGGTTCTTCGTCCAGAATACGATGCAGTCCACGACGTCGCGCCCGAGGCTGATGCGGCTGAGCGTCCTCGGGTCGAAGGGATTGGGTACAAGGAGGTAACCCTCCTGCAGGCGGTTGAAAAACCACGGCGCATAGAAAGCCGGAATATCCGTCCGGCGGCTGGCACTGATGATCATATCGGTAAAACGGGTTTTCCGTCGGTTCTATTTTGTCCGGGAGTACGTTATCCATATCCGGGAAGCCGTCCCCCGCGGCCGGATGCGCGCCGCCTTTATCCGGAAGCTGCGCTCCCCGGGCGGCAGCACGCCGCAGTGCGGCCTGGTCAGGCTTTCCGGCGGCCGCTGTGCAGGATGACGATCGTGACGGCTGCGACGATCAGCAGGATGCCCGCAGCGCCCTGCACCGTAAAGGGTTCGCCGAAGACCGCGACGCCGATGACCACGGCCGTAAGCGGTTCCAAGGCCCCGAAAACCGAGGTCAGCGTCGGCCCGATGCGTTTGATGGCCTGCACCAGCGTCATGTTCGACACGGCCGTGGCCGGAAGCGCCACCCCGAGGATGCAGAGCCACGCCGTGCCGTCCGTCTCGATGCGGATACCGCCCGTAACGAGGCCGCCGGCAATGAAATACAAAGCCCCCAGCCCCATCACGTAACAGGTCAGCACCGTGGAGTCGATCCCCACGGCACGGCTCTTGCGCACGCCGACGATATAACCGCCGTAAGAGACGACCGAAACGGCGGCCGAGACCATGCCCAGCGTGGTATTCCCCCGGGTGAAATCGACGTTGCCCAGCGAAAGGAGCACGGCGCCGACGATGGACATGCCGATGGCCGCAAAGACCCATACGGAGCCTTTTTCGCGGAAGAAGCACATCATGGCCAGGGCGACGGCCAGCGGATACATGAAATGGATGGTCGACGCGACGCCGCTGGCGATATGCTGGTAGGCGATGACCAGGCTCAGCGACGTGGCGGCGCGGAAAAGGCTCAGGAAGAATACCGTCCGCAATTCCGGCCACGAGAGGCGGAAACTGCGCCCGGAGAACAGCGCCAGGGCACCGAGAAACAGCGACGCGACACCCCAACGGTAGGACAGCACCTCGAACGAAGAGTAGCCCAGGCCGAGCAGCAGCAGTGTGAAAAGCGGCGCCAGCCCGAAAGTCGACGACGACAGGGCCGCGTAGAGAATACCTTTGGCACGTTCCATAAAACCGGGATTTCAGGAGGCAAATGTAGGAAATATTGCCGGTTTACACGAAATTTTTTGCAATTTTGCAGCGACTATGGATAACAAGATGGACAACCAGGAAGAAATACGGCTCCGGCTCGTCCGCCCCGACACCTCGACCCGCACGGAACTTCCCGTGGCGACGAGCGGCGTCTCGGCGGGTTTTCCCTCGCCGGCCGACGACCACCTCGACCCGCCCCTCGACCTGAACCGGGAGCTGGTCCGCAATCCGGGTGCGACATTCTTCGCTCGGGTCGCGGGCGACAGCATGCAGGACGACGGCATCGCCGACGGCGACCTGCTGGTCGTGGACAAGTCGCTGGAGGCCTACGACGGCTGTGTCGCCGTATGTTTCCTCGACGGGGAATTCACCCTCAAACGCCTGCGGATGGGACAGGGCAAGATCGTCCTCGTGCCCGCGAACAAGCGCTACAAACCGATCGAGATCGGCCAGGAAAGCGATTTTTCGGTATGGGGCGTGGTGACGTACGCCATCAAAAAGGTCTGAAGCGGCCGCGGGGAGGCCCAGTCATTTCACGCCGAGCAATATCCCCGCGAGGGAACCACAACGCCCGAGGGGGGGGGGCACGGACAACATGCAACACGAAAAAACGATGTACGGACTTTGCGACTGCAATAATTTCTTCGCCTCGTGCGAGCGGGTCTTCCGCCCCGAACTGGAGGGGCGGCCCGTCGTCGTGCTGTCGAACAACGACGGCTGCGTCATCGCGCGCTCGAACGAGGCCAAGGCGCTCGGCATCCGCATGGGACACCCCTATTTCCAGATCCGCGACCTCGAAAAAAGGCATAATGTAGCCGTCTTTTCGAGTAATTTCAACCTCTACGGCGACATGTCGCGGCGCGTGATCTGGACGCTCCGCCGCATGGTTCCCGCCGCCGAGGTATACTCCATCGACGAGGCGTTCCTCGACTTGCGGGGCATCGAAACCGGACGGCTGGAGGAGTTGGGACGGCACATCAGCCGCACGGTACGCCGCAATACGGGCATCCCCGTGAGCATCGGCATCGCCCCGACCAAAACGCTGGCCAAGATCGCGTCGAAACTCTGCAAGGAGTACCCCAAGTTGCAGGGCGCCTGCCTGATGTACCGTCCGCAGGACATCGAAAAGGTACTGCGCAAATTCCCGATAGAGGATGTCTGGGGCATCGGGCGCAAGCACCGGCGCATGTTGCAGGCCGCCAACGTACGTACGGCATGGGACTTCGTGCAGCGTCCCGAGGCATGGATACGCGGCCGCATGGGGGTCACGGGGCTGCGCACATGGAAAGAGCTTCAGGGCGAGGCGTGCATCGACTTCGAGAGCGCCCCGCCGGCCAAACAGCAGATCACCGTCTCGCGCAGCTTCGCGCACGAGCTGACCCAATACGAGGAGATACACACCTCGGTGGCGGCGTTCGCCTCGATGGCCGCCGAGAAACTGCGCCGCCAGCAAAGCCTCTGCGGCGAGGTGACGGTCTACATCCTCACCAACCGCCACCGCGAGGAGCTGCCCCAGTATTTCGAAAGCCAGACCGTGCGCCCCGTGGTGCCGACCGACGACACGCTGGAGCTGGTGCCGCTGGCGGCAAAGGCCCTGCAACGCATATTCCGCAAAGGCTACGGCTACAAGAAAGCCGGGATTACGCTTTCGGACATTTCGTCGCGCACGGGGCTGCAAACCGACCTGTTCGACCCCGTGGATCGTGCCAGGCACGCCCGGCTGATGGACGCCATGGACGCGACCAACCGCACCTACGGCCGCAACAGGGTCGTGGTGGCGGCACAGGGATTCGCCCCGCTGAAAATGAACCGCCAGCACCTCTCGCAGGAATATACGACCGACTGGAAACAGATCATCACCGTAAAAGCAGACTGAAACGACCAGCCATGAATAGCAAGACCTATCCCCGCACGAACGACCGGCAGACGGTCTACCTGAACACGGTCATCGGCAACCCGATGATCGAGGTCGAGGACTACACGATCTACAACGATTTCGTGAACGACCCGACGCAATTCGAAAAGAACAACGTCCTGTACCACTACCCCGTCAACGGCGACCGGCTGGTGATCGGCAGGTTCTGTTCGATAGCATGCGGCGCCAAATTCCTGTTCAACAGTGCCAACCACACGCTGGGATCGCTGGCCAACTATACGTTCCCGCTCTTTTTCGAGGAGTGGGGACTGGACAGGAAGGATGTCGCCGCGGCGTGGGACAACAAAGGCGACATCGTAATCGGGAACGACGTATGGATCGGGTACGAAGCGGTCATCATGGCCGGTGTGAGGATCGGCGACGGCGCGGTGATCGCGGCGCGGGCGGTCGTCACCAGGGATGTCCCGCCCTACACCATCGTCGGCGGCGTGCCGGCCAGGGAGATCCGCAGGCGTTTCGACGTGGACACCGTAACCAGGTTGCAGGAGATGCGATGGTGGGACTGGCCCATCGGGAAAATCCGCGAAAATCTGCCCCACATCATGCGGGGCGAGATCGGGAAACTCACCGAAGAATAGGCTTTGCACGCGGCAACGGCCTAAAACACAGCGACCTGTCCACAGCCGGAAGGCAGCCTGTCCACGGACGGAAGGCAACCAATCCACGGCCGAAAGGCAATCTGACCACGGACGGAAGACAATCTGTCCACGGCCGGGAGCGTTTCGCCGCAGCGGATTTTCAAAACCCTTCGGCGCCGAGGCCCCGTATCGCCCCAGGCCGGGATTGCGCCCGGACGGCAAGACACCCCGCTGCGAGGCGGGGTGTCTTACAATCGTATCGGAATCGAAAATGCCCCGGCGGCGGGTGCTATGCGGCGGCATGTCCGGGACAGGACAGAGGCGGAAACGACACAACAGGATTTCCGGGCATGAAAGGCCGGGTGCAACGCGGCGGCGGCACCCGCCCCTACTCAAAACCGCTTGGTATAGGCGTGGCAGTAGGGCTGCGTACCCTTGCGCTCGTAGTATCGCTGGTGGTAATCCTCGGCGGGCCAGAAACGGCCCGCAGGGGTGACTTGCGTCACGACGTCGTAGCCTTTGCGCCGCAACTCGGCGATGAGCCTCTCGGCCGTCGCCTGCTGAGCGGGCGAGGTGTAGAATATCTCGGAACGGTACTGGTCGCCGAGGTCGGGGCCCTGCCCGTTTTCCTGGGTCGGGTCGTGGATTTCGAAGAACAGGCGTGCCAGCGTCTCGTAGGACACCTTTGCAGGATCGAATACCACACGTACGGCTTCGGCATGTCCCGTACGGTGGCTGCATACCTCTTCATAGGTGGGATTTTCGGTCGTGCCGCCGATGTAGCCCGACTCGACCTTCAGGACTCCGGGCACTTTCGAAAGCATATATTCCACGCCCCAGAAACAACCTCCGGCAAAGATCGCCGTCGCGCCACGCTCCGCGGCCTGCCCTGCGGGCGGCATCCCGTCCCCCGGCCGGGCGGCGGCCGACGTCGAGTCAGCCCCGGACGCCTGAGCGCCGGGACTCCCGGATTGGGTTCCGGGCTGCTGCGTCTGCTTTTCGGGCTGCGAGGCAGCCCGGCCTTCGGATTCCGGGGAGGAAGCCGCGGGTTTTACGGCCGTTTCGGCCCCGGCGGAAGCTTCCCCTTCGGGTTCGAACACGAGCGAGACGGAGTTGACGCAGTGGCGCGTATTTTTGGGCGTAAAGCCTTCGCCCGTAAAGACATGCCCCAGGTGTCCGCCGCAGCGGGCACAGGTGATTTCGGTACGCCGGCCGTCGGCATCCGTCGTGCGCCTCACGGCACCGGGGATTTCGTCGTCGAAACTCGGCCAGCCGCACCCGGCGTCGAACTTGTCCTGCGAACGGTACAACGGCGCACCGCACTGGCGGCAACGGTAAACCCCCTCTCCGCGATGCTTGTAATAACGGCCCGAAAAAGGCGCTTCGGTACCCTTGTCGACGATCACACGTCTTTCTTCCGGTGTCAACGGCTTCATATCCTGTGCTTTTACGGCCCCGGCAAGCGCCAGGCCAATGATCAAAACCAACAATCTCATACGGCTCTCCCGTCAAATATTACGCCACGACCTCCTCGCCGCGCAGGAATATGCGGCTGATGAGCGGCGTGGTATAGGCATAGGGCATGAACGCCACCGAAGGCATCGGCACCGTGAGGAAAAAATTGGCGACCTTGCCGACCGTGACGGAGCCGTAGTCACGGCTAAGCCCCATGGCGTAGGCCCCGTTGAGCGTCGCGGCATTGATGGCCTCGGCAGGGGTCATCCGCATACGGATGCATGCCAGCGACACGACCATGCGCATGTTGCCCGAGGGCGACGAACCGGGATTGTAGTCCGAAGCCAGCGCCACGCCCAGCCCGGCATTTATCATTTCGCGGGCCGGCGGATAGCTCATCCCGAGGAAGAATGCCGCGCCGGGCAGCATCGTCGGCGAGGTCACCGTGCCGTGCAGGGCGCCGATCTCGGGCCCGCCCATGCGTTCGAGGTGGTCGACCGACAGGGCGTCGTACTCCACGCCCACCTGCACGCCGCCCGAGACGGCGAGTTCGTTGGCGTGGATCTTGGCGCGCATGCCCAGCTTGCGTCCGGCCTTCATGATGCGTGCCGTCTGCTCCACGGTGAAGAACCCTTCGTCGCAGAACACGTCGACGAAATCGGCCAGTCCTTCGGCCGCCACCGCAGGCAGCATTTCGTTGCAGACCAGATCGACATACTCCTCCTGCCGTCCGACGTAGGCGCGCGGCACGGCATGCGCCCCGAGGAACGTGGCGCGCACGGCCAGCGGCGCCGTCTCGCGGATACGCCGGATGACGCGCAGCATCTTCAGCTCGTCGGCCGTAGTCAGCCCGTAGCCGCTCTTGATCTCCACGGCCCCCGTCCCCATGGCGGCGATCTCGCGGATACGCCCCATCGCCTGGCGGTAGAGTTCCTCTTCGGAAGTGCGGTGCAGCAGGTCGGCGGAATTGAGGATGCCCCCGCCGCGGCGTGCGATCTGCTCGTAAGTCAGGCCGTTGATCTTGTCGAGGAACTCCTGTTCGCGGCTCCCGGCATAGACCAGATGCGTATGCGAATCGCAGAACGACGGGAAAAGCATCCCGCCCCCGGCGTCGACCACCTCGTCCGCGGCCATTTCGCCCAGCGAATCCATGCTCCCGAAGGCTGCGATACGCCCGTCGTCGGCCAGCAGCCAGGCATCGTCGAACGTCTCCAGCCGATCCATCTCCCCGCCGCACAGGCGGAGGCGGCCGGCGGTCTCGATCCCGACGATCGTACCGATGTTCTTTACCAGCAGTCTCATAGTGCCCGGAGGAATTGGATGGAGGATTCGATATGGGGGTACATCACCGAGTCGTTGTCGATGAACGGCACCCGTTTGCGGTACTCGGCGACCATCTGTTCGATCGTCGCGGAGGAACGCGCCGGGCGGCGGAAATCGAGCGCCTGCACGGCATTGAACAGCTCGATGGCCAGCACGCGCTCGGTGTTGAGCACCACGCGGTAGAGTTTGGTGGCGGCGTTGGAACCCATGCTCACATGGTCTTCCTGCCCCTGCGACGAGGGGATCGAGTCGACCGAGGCGGGCATGCACAGCCCTTTGGACTGGCTGACGATCGACGCCGCGGTGTATTGCGGGATCATGAAGCCGCTGTTCAGCCCCGGGTTGGCAACCAGGAACTTCGGAAGTTCCCGGGCGCCCGAAATCAGTTTATAGGTGCGCCGCTCGGAGATGTTGCCCAGCTCGGCGAGGGCTATGGCGAGGAAATCCATCGCCAGCGCGATGGGCTGGCCGTGGAAATTCCCCGCCGAGACGACCATGTCCTCGTCGGGGAAGACCGTCGGGTTGTCGGTGGTGCTGTTGATCTCGGTCGTCAGCACGCTTTCGACATAGTCGATGGTGTCCTTCGAAGCCCCGTGCACCTGGGGGATGCAGCGGAACGAATAGGGATCCTGTACGTGTTTCTTGGGACGTGCGGCCAGCTGGCTGCCTTCCAACAGGCGCCGGATGTTGCGTGCCGTGGCGAGCTGTCCCCGGTGGGCGCGGATCAGGTGCACCTCGTCGCAGAAAGGCTCGATGCGCCCGTCGAAAGCGTCGAGCGACAGCGCCCCGATACGGTCGGCCCACTCGCTCAGGCGGCGGGACTGGATCAAAGCCCAGACGCCGTAGGCGCTCATGAACTGCGTGCCGTTGAGCAGCGCCAGCCCCTCCTTGGACTGGAGCTCGATCGGCTGCCATCCCCGCTCGGAGAGCACGCCGGCAGCCGGGCGCACAGCCCCCTTGTATTCCACTTCGCCCAGCCCCAGCAGCGGCAGGCTCATGTGCGCCAGCGGCGCCAGGTCGCCCGAAGCGCCCAGCGAACCCTGCTGGTAAACGACGGGCAGGATGCCGCGGTTGAAAAACTCCACGAGACGCTCCACCGTCGCCAGCTGCACGCCCGAATGGCCGTAGGAGAGCGACTGGATCTTGAGCAGCAGGATCAGCTTCACGACCTCGGAAGGCACCCGCTCGCCGGTACCGCAGGCATGCGACATCACGAGGTTCTTCTGCAACTGCGCCAGCTCGTCGTAGCCCACCGAAATATCGCACAGCGAACCGAATCCGGTGGTGATGCCGTAGACCGGCCGCTCGGGGTTCTCCATCTTGCGGTCGAGGTATTCGCGGCAGCGGACGATGCGAGTCCGGGCATCGTCGCTCAGTGCCAGGGGAAGGTGCCATTCGAGGATTTCACGGATGCGGGCAAGGGAAAGGTGCTCCGCGGAGATATGGTGATGTTCCATGTGAAGTGATAGGGATTTATTCGTTTTCTTTCAATATATTACGTATCAATTCCTCATCGGCGACATTGGGCAGCGTGACCTGCAGGCCGGGGGTGCGTTCCATCTCGCGGCGGATGGCCGACATGGCACCCTCGTTGCGCGCCCAGCTGCGGCGGGCGATGCCGTTGTTGACATCCCACAGCAGCATCTCCCGGATGTGGCGGTCGGCATCTTCCGAGCCGTCGACCACCATGCCGAAGCCGCCGTTGATGACCTCGCCCCAGCCTACGCCGCCGCCATTGTGGATCGACACCCACGTGGCGCCGCGGAACGAGTCGCCGATGACGTTCTGCACGGCCATGTCGGCTGTGAGGTTCGAGCCGTCGTAGATGTTCGACGTTTCGCGGTAGGGCGAGTCGGTGCCCGACACGTCGTGGTGGTCGCGGCCCAGCACGACGGGGGCCGAGAGACGCCCGTCGGCCACAGCCCGGTTGAAGGCCTGTGCGATCCGTGTACGCCCCTCGCTGTCGGCATAGAGGATACGCGCCTGCGAACCGACGACCAGCCGGTTACGGCCGGCCTCGCGGATCCAGTGGATGTTGTCGTCGAGCTGCCCGGCGATCTCGGCGGGCGCCGTGGCGCGGATCTCCTCCAATACTTCGGCGGCGAGGCGGTCGGTGAGCTCGAGGTCTTCGGGGCGGCCCGAGGTGCAGACCCAGCGGAACGGGCCGAAGCCGTAGTCGAAGAACATCGGCCCCATGATGTCCTGCACATAGGAGGGATAACGGAAACGGCCGCCCTCGCCCATCACGGCAGCCCCGGCACGCGAGGCTTCCAGCAGGAAGGCGTTGCCGTAGTCGAAGAAATACATCCCCCGCGCGGTGAGTTTGTTGATGGCGTCGACCTGGCGGCGCAGCGACTCCTGCACGCACTCGCGGAAGCGGGCGGGCTCCTCGGCCATCATCTTGTTCGAAGCCTCGTAGCTTACGTCCACGGGGTAGTAGCCGCCCGCCCAGGGGTTGTGGAGCGAGGTCTGGTCGGAACCCAGGTCTACGGCAATCTCCTCGGCCGCCAGCCTTTCCCAAAGGTCGACGACGTTGCCCACATAGGCCATCGAGACCACCTCGCGGGCACGGCAGGCCTCGCGGATACGAGGAACCAGGGCGTCGAGCGAATCGTACATCTCGTCGACCCATCCCTGCTCGTAGCGTTTCTGCGCCGCCTTGGGGTTGATTTCGGCGATGACGCTCACCACGCCCGAGATATTGCCCGCCTTGGGCTGCGCCCCGGACATGCCGCCCAGCCCCGAGGAGACGAAAAGCATCCCCCGGGCATCGTTGCGGCTGCCGCAGAAACGCTTACGCGCGGCGTTCATCACCGTGATGGTGGTGCCGTGGACGATCCCCTGCGGGCCGATATACATATAGGAGCCGGCCGTCATCTGGCCGTACTGCGACACCCCGAGGGCGTTCATGCGCTCCCAGTCGTCGGGCTTCGAATAGTTGGGGATCACCATGCCGTTGGTCACCACGACGCGCGGGGCATCGGGATGCGACGGAAACAACCCCAGCGGGTGCCCCGAGTACATCACCAGCGTCTGGCTGTCGGTCATCTCCGACAGGTACTTCATCGTCAGGCGGTACTGCGCCCAGTTCTGGAACACGGCGCCGTTGCCGCCATAGGTGATCAGCTCGTGGGGATGCTGCGCCACAGCCTTGTCCAGGTTGTTCTGGATCATCA
>OLXV01001270.1_pt1 | contig 12767 bp, 9 predicted proteins | sample 1673481 | NCBI WGS metagenome assembly OLXV01 (sample SAMEA103958113, study PRJEB25191) | human gut metagenome
AAAACAATAGTTTTTTGACAGACTGACGCTTCTCTAAGAAGCGCATATCCACTGTATTCAGAACGCACATGGGCGCCAGCTTTCGCTGGCGCCCATGCTGATTCTATTCAGATGTATCCGGATAGGCCTTCTGTATGCTTATGGCCGCAAATCCAGAATTTCGGCCCTGCATTGCTGGTCGCGCTCTGTATAAATGCGGTCTGCGAGGAAGCCAAGCTTTCTGTCCGCATCTTTGCTGAGAATCTGATCGCCCTGCATTGTCATTTGTGCGCGCTTTGCCGTGAAGAATCCGCCTGCCGGTACGCTTCTTGGCGACAGCGAGAAGGACAGTTCCAGTTCTGCATCTTCGCATACAGAAATACGCAGGAAGTCAGACAGCTGCACGCGCTGTGGCTGCCCGTTGATCTGAACGGACACGTCTTTTGTCCCCTGCGGGATGTACAGATGCAGCTGCAATTCTCTCCGTATACCGCGCAGGGAAAGTTGCACCCTGTTTTCGTGCGGATAGTTGGTCTTTACATCGATGTCCGCCTGTTCTGTGTGGAAATGTCCCGGCAGGTAATGCACGAACCAGATCTGGCCGTCTTCCGTCAGAATGCTGTTTGCCGCTGCGCTGCAAAGGCCCTCTGCTCCGCGCATGGAGCAGCACCACCACGCTTCATAGACGTCCGTATTAGCCTGCACAAACCTGCCGCTCTGCTCCGTTCCGCTGCACAAATCACAACCGAAGCCGCCGTTCGGCCGCTGAGAAGCAAGCAGCGCATTGTAATAAATCCTGTTTGCCAGTACCGCATACTCGCTCTGCTGTGTCAAGCGGAACAGCGCCATGGAGGCCATATAAGAATCGACAATCGCACAGGGTTCTGTCCAGTATGGCCGCCCAAACCAGTTATAATTTGCGTAATTTGCGGTCATTCCGTACTGCACATAGTGCGCGAACACTTCTTTTGCAAACGCGAGCAGTTCCTCATCCGGCTCCGCCTCACACAAGCGCAGGATCCCGCGCAGCGCGGAGAGCGTCGCATGTGTCTGCAGGGAACTTTTTTCCACGTCGATCTGCCGGAATGCCGCGATCATTTCCGACAACAGCGCACGCACGCGCGTATCTGCAAACAGCGTCTCGTACTGCGCCAGCGCATCCATGGAAATAAACGCACAGCCAATGTCCGTGGACAACCGCCAGCCGTCTATGATCTCGTCCCCGAGATGCCCCGCTGCTTCCGCGTTTGCCGTGCGTTTTTCCCGCGCGGTCGGATAAGTTGGAAACCTTCCCGACAACGGCAGGTAGAGATTTTCCACGATCCGCTTTGCGCATTTTGCGTATTTTTCTTCGTCCCTGCTGATATACAGTTCCAGTAAGCCTCGGAGAAGCCAATTATGGCCGGAAAGCTGCTGTTCATTGATGGCGTCCGGTGCACAGATGCCTTTTAAATATCCGCGTTCGTTCCACTGCGTATCCAGCGCTTCCAGAATTTCGTCCAAAAACGCTGCTTTTCGTCCGGAGATTCGCTCGTGCAGGCACAGGGCCAAAATCGTCCGGCCCTCCCAGTCGCCCGGCCAGCCCTGCTTGTCTGCCTGGAAGATCTCTGCCGCGCGATACATCGGATCCTCCAGCCGGGAATAGTTTCTTCCCAACCGGAACGCCAGTTCCCCTGTCAGCGTGATATTGTTTAAGTCAAGCGCCTGCATATTGTGTCTTCTCCGTTCCGTAGATCTTCGCCAACCAGTATAAAACATGGGACGCAAACCCATGGCAGCAGCTGGCGCTCGGCTGATCATGCTCCCACAGGGTTCCTGTCCTCTCAGCCATCGGCGTAAAATATTCTTTCAGATCCTGCAGCAGCTTTTCCGTCTGGCCATCCAGATACAGAAGTTCCAGCCGCAGATAATCCCCGATAAACGCATTTGCCGGCGCAACATCCGGGCAGCAATCCGCAGCCCGGTGCGGCCCAAACTTCTGCACAAGCGTCTGCCACAGTTCCGGGTATATCCGCTTATCCGCAGTGCCCATGAAAAACGCGTAATACTGGCAGACCTCGGTTATATTCCCGGGGTTTTCAAGACCATGTGCTGTCCGCCGTTCATTGTCGGTAAAGAACAAGCCATTAAAGGAGCGCTGCCGTATCGTCTCCTGCAGCTTTTGGGATTTTTCCAGAAGCGCGGAATCGCCGTACAGTCTTCCTGCGATCTGCAGCATTCTGGCATACAGCATATTGGTCGGGAAATTGACATCCTGCACAACATCCGGATCATTTGCGCGGGACCACTCGACGAACACCCACTTTTCCAGCTTTTCCAGCAGACCGTATTCGTTTTCAAACGGCGCAAAATATTGAATCAGGCCATAAACACGCGATTTGGCACGCTCCGCAAATGCGCAGTCTCCGCTGCGCTTGATATATTCCTCCAATTCCAGCACAAACCACATGGCCCAGTTCGGGATAAAGTTCCCGTCATAGTGGTCTGCCGGATAGCACATCGGCAGCATGCCGTCCGGGAGATGCGCAAATCGCTCGGCCAGCAGGAAGTTCTCCAGAAATGCTTTTTCGACCGTGCATTGGCCGGTCAGCGCATGCTCCGTGCGCGCGGTAAAGAAGCTGTCGCAAAGCCATCCGGCCCGCTCGCGGGAGGGGCAGTCCATAAACAAATCCAGCGCATTCTGCCGGTATGTGCGAACCGCCGCGTCGGCAATTTCCCGAAGCTGCTTCTGTTCTGGAAGACGAATCTGAAATTCCGGCGCCGGGTGCTGATATTGGAGCATCCGCACCTCTGAAACCCGGCAGGCGCCCTTTGCGGCGATTTTCAGGTACATCATCGTATACGGGGCGAACGTCATGATTCGATGGGCTCCGGCGTCCAGATCGTATTTAAAGCAGTTGCAGTTTGTAAGCCGAAGGAAATCCACGTCTCCGTCGGTCAGAATCTCATCAAACAGCAGATAAACCGTACATGCCTGCGCGCATTCCACCGTCATGCACAAAAATCCGGTTGCGTTATAAGGAAACCGGCAAGTCGCATAGCTGTTTTCCAGCGTGATCTGGGCCATATCCTCCGCCGCATGGCAGGACGGCTTCCATGCAAATGTCTGTGCTTCGTCGGACAGGTGCTCTTCCAGCGTATCCGCCGGATATCCCTTGAGCATGGGGCCGATCTGCGTATAGGCGCGGTCTTTCCGCAGCACGCCGCATGGCACGTCAAAGGAAACGCTGCCGGTCTGGACGATGCGCTGTACCTGCAGCGGCTCAAATTGCGGCATAGGCGTTTCCCGGCGCAAATACCGCTTTTCTGCCTGCGTCTCCGATTCCAACCGCTCTGCGCCGCCGTCGCTGCCAAGATAAAAGGCCTGCTTGCAGGCGCGAAGCCGGTATGCTTCGGCAAATGCACGCTGGAAACTGTAGCGCTGGACGCGCTGGATTCTCTGGTGCAGATCATACACGCCGAAAGAGCCGTCCCCTGTTGCCGCTGTCACTGCGTGGTTTTGCAGAATTTCCGCTGTCAAAAATCCCGGCTGATCCAGCGTATCATAACTGTTGACGTTAAAGGCCGTTACCTCGATCACGACCGTATTCTGTCCGGCGCACAGCTGCGGCGTCAGATCGATCTCGTCAACGCGGTAAAAGCCGTGCGCCGCCCGCGCAGGTCCCGCACAGATAAATTTTCCATTTACCCAGACACGATAAATGCTGGATGCCGCAAGATGCAAACTGGCGTCTTGGCCGGCTATGATCGCTCGGAACGCCAGTTCGCAGTTCATCTCATCTGCCCGGCCCTTGGCCCATATTGGTACTGCTTTTTGAAAAAAAGTATTCATATTTACCCAATCTAATATTAAATATGTATTGTTTACCCCTCGTTCAGCGTCAGGGTGTACCAGCGAATATCCGTGCCGTTTGCGCTCATAAACACCCGGAACGACGTTCCCTCCGGGTACAGCGTCAGATACGGATTGGAGACATCCGCCCGTTTGACTGCAATATGCTCCGGTTTTGTCCAGTGCAGCAGATCTTCGCTGAAGCTGAGTTGGCAGGTACACAGCCCGTTCTGCCACGCATCCCGGTTGTAGGTTGACATGACAAACCGGTCGTGTGCCGGATCTTTACAGACAGACGGAATTGCGCCGCCGGTCAAAACCGGAACATCCCGTCCGCAATTTCCCGGCTCTGTAAAGCCGTTTCCCGTGTACTTTCTCCACGCCGTCACATCTTCCAGTTCATCCAGCCGGCAGCGGGCAAGATAAACCGCATCTGTCACCGCCTCCGACCGCTCAAGATTCGTAAAATGCTTTGTATAGAACAAATACAGATAGCCGTCATGCGGGTTCGGAAAAACGGAAAAATCCCCGCAGCCGAGGCAGATCTCATCTCCGGTCTGTCCCGGCTGATTCATTCCGGGCGAAAATCTGCTTGTCCAGCAGGGCTCCTGCGCGGTCAGAATCCAGCCGAAAAACCGCCATGTTCTCCCGCAGTCGTCGGATGTCATCATTCCGATGTGCCGGAAGTCCGGTTCGCCCTCCTCCTGCGCTCTCGCGGTATAAGAGGTTTTCCCCGCGCCCCAGCCTGTCTCATTGTGAATCAGGCAGTAAAACCGGTTTGTTTCCTTGTTGATCCACAGTCCGCACGGCCAGATCTGTCCGCGGGACAATGGCCCGTCCGGATACGGAATACCGGAAAACGCCTGCCCAGCCTCCCCCAAGGCAAAGCAATATTGCGCATCATATTCTTTCTTCAAGTCCAAAAGCGAACTGCCGCTCCACACGCTGATGCCGCCTAAATTTGTATGGCCGAGGAGCGCCCAGAAACGGCCGCTCCGGTCTGCGGCGTATGTGAGCAGACTGTCCTGGTAAACGCCGTTTTGATTCGTCAGATTTGTCTCATGTACGGACGATAGTTGATAGTTGTTCATTCTTTTCCTCTCTGCCGCTCAGCCGATAATCCCCTCCGGAGATACCTGCACCTGAAGCGTGTGATCCTCAACAACGCGCCGGACCTCCTGCAGCCGGTAGTCTCTGGGTGTGCATCCCATTGTTTTTTTGAAAACCCGCGCAAAATAATTTGCATCCGAAAATCCAACCTCGTGCGCGATCTCTTCAATCCGGTTCCGGCTCCTTAAAAGCAGCGAACTTGCCACCTCGATCCGGTGCTGATTCAGATATTGGATTGGGGAAATATGCAGGGCTTCCTGAAAGCGCTTGGATAAATACGGGATAGACACATTGCAGGCCTTTGACAAATAGGCCAGATCCAATTCGTTTTTATACTCTGTCTGAATCAGCGCCATACATCTTTGCACCACATCCGACATACTCTGCGTTTTCGTCTGTTCGATCAGCGTGTTATACAGCTGCATCATAAACTGATACGCATATCCGGAAGCCGTATAGAAGCTGCCCATCTCGTTGTTTAACGCCGCACGATAGATCTCATCCCAGCACCGCATGACGGCCGAATCCGCAGGAAGGTCAAAAACACGGCCAAACCGTTCCGCCAGATCGCTCCAGATTTTCAGGCAGGATATATTAAGCGTAATAAATTTCAGTTCCCAGTGTTTCGCATTTGGGGAGCGGTAATACTGGTATTGTCCGGGCCGTTCGATCAGGAATGCCTGTCCCGGCTTGATCGCATAGGCCTTCTGGTTGTAGACCAGCGTTCCCTCACCGGATACGGTATACTGGAATACACACTGCTTATATGCAGAGGTCCGGCAATCCCGGTAGTAGACCTCCGGCGAGGCCCAGTATTCCCATCCGATTGAAAAAAGCGCATAGTAATCCTCATAGAGGCGCTGATCGCGGAACTGGTACTCGATTGATTTATACTGCGGCGCATCCATAAAATTCTCCTTCAAGCAACTGCACATGCCTCAGCCCTTTACGCTCCCCATCACGATACCCTTGGAAAAATACCGCCGCATATAGGGATACACGATCAGAATCGGCAGCATGGCAAGGAAGATCTGCGCCGCCTTTGTCGTCTGGGTCGAGATTTCAGAGAGCGTTTTGATGGTTTCCACATCGCCGGTCTTCATAACATCCAGACTGCTGTTGACCACCAGATTGTGCAGATAGGTCGCCAGCGGCTGACCCGTGCTGGTATTGAAATACAGCATGCCGTCAAACCACGAGTTCCAGTGATTGACGATGCAGAACAGCGTGATCGTCGCAATAGAGGCCTTGGACAGTGGAACAATGACCTGCCAGCAGATCTGCCACTGATTGGCGCCGTCGATCAGCGCGGCCTCCTCCAGTTCGGGCGGCAGACTGCGGAAGAAGTTCATCATCATAATGACGTACATCACAGGCACAGCGCCGGGAATGATCATCGACCAGAAGGAGTTGATAAGTCCGGTTTTGCTGACGACCATATAGGTCGGGATAATCCCGCCGTTAAAGAGCGTGCAGAACAGAAAAATCCAGACATAGACCTTTCTTGCGCGGAAGCGGTTATCGGACTTCGACAGCGGATAGGCGCACAGAATGCACAGCAGCAGATTGAGCGCCGGACCGATCAAAACGCGCATCACGCTGACGGAAAGGGATTTGAGGAACTGCTGGTCGTCCAGCACATATCGATAGGCAGCCGTCGTAAACTCAACCGGCCACAGCGCAACGCGTCCGGCATCGGCAGCGGCGCGCGAGGAAAAGGAAATGGCCAGAACGTTGATGATCGGCAGCAGGCAGATGAGCGAGAGCACAAACAGCAGCACGCCATCGACGGCCGCGAACGTATTGATGTGATGCTTTTTCTTGTTTTTCATTCCAGTCACCTCAGAACACACGGTAATCGCCGTATTTTTCCGCCAGCTTGTAGCCCAGCGCGATCAGCACAAGCGAAATCACGGATTTCATGAGTCCGACAGCCGTGGAGATGCTGTATTGCGCGTTGTCGATGCCGAGACGGTAGATGAAGGTATCGAGAATGTCGCCGGACTGATAGACCTGCGGGCTATAGAGATTGAAGACCTGGTCAAAGCCGGCGTTAAGCACATTGCCGAGCGACAGCACAGTCATGACAAATACCATCGGCAGAATGCCCGGCAGCGTCACATGCAGGATTTGCTTGATCTTGCCGGCGCCGTCAATCTCAGCGGCCTCGTAGAGCGCCGGGTCGATGCTACTCATGGCAGCGAGATAGATGATCGAACTATAGCCGAAGTTTTTCCATGTATCCGTAATGATCAGCGTCCACGGGAACGTGCTGTTTTCGCCGAGGAAATACACCGGTTCTCCCCCGAAGAACCGTATGATCTCATTAACAAGGCCGTTTGACGGCGAAAGGATGTTCGTGAAAATACCGCCCAGAATGACCCACGACAGAAAATACGGCAGGCAGGTGACAAGCTGCACATAGCCGGAGAAAATCTTGTTTTTGATCTCATTGACCAGCAGTGCAAACAGAACCGGCACCAGAATGCCGAGAACCAGCTTAAAAACCGCGATGAAAACCGTATTGTAGATCACCCGCAGCGCGTCCGGGTAGGCAAAAAAGCGTCTAAAGTTCTCCAAGCCCACCCATGCAGAGCCAAAAATGCCCTTGGTCGGTTTGTAGTTTTCAAACGCCATCAGCAGGCCGAACATCGGCGCGTAATTATAGATAAGAATGATCACCAGCCCCGGCAGGAGCATCAGGTGCAGCGGAAGTTCCTGGTGCAGACGGCCCGTTTTTTTCCTGTCCGGCAATCTGGTTGGCGTTGCTTTTTTCATCGCTTTGTCCTTTCCGTCGTGTAATTGCTGACAGGGAAATGGAGCATATGCTCCATCTCCCTGTCGATTCCGTTATCTGTCAGGCGAGAACGCTGTTATTGCGCAGTATACCATGCGTTGACTTCTTCGGTGATCTTGTCGCCGCCGTTTGCCTTCCAGCTGGCAACATAGTCGTCGAAATCGTCAACCGTCTTCACGCCGCGGATGACGTCGGTTATGAACTGCTCCGTAAGCGTCTTGAGCGTGGAGTCATAGTTCAGCATGCTCTCTGTCGAACTGCCGGTATAAGCGCTGACGAGATAGCCGTTCGCTTCCACAGCCGCATTGACGAGCGCTTCGGTGCTGTCCGGCCCGAAGATTGCGTACATCGACCAGCCTTCCATGTTGCCGTCTTTGTTGTACTTCTCGCAGGCTTCCACCGTAGAGTCATAGCCAGCCGTCACAGTTTCGGGCGTCTTGCCGGTCTCGAGGAACTGGAGATACTCGTTATGGATCTTATAGTTGGCATTGATGTCATCCACGACGAACGGATACGCAAAGTTGCGCAGACCTGCGGCATTGTTGCCGGTCTTCTCATCGAATTCATACTCGGCAAAGAGGTTGAACAGCTTGATCACAGCCTCGGGATGCTCACACTTGGCGCTGACGACAACGCCGCCGGTGAAGTTAGCGGATTCCTGCGCAAGAACAGGCTCGCCGTCCACGGACGGGACTGCGTAGAACGACCACTGCTGGCCGTCGGCAGCTGCATTGGCAAGGTCAAACGGCGCGCAGAAGTTGGAAACCACGATACCGCAGCGGCCAGCCATGACGTCTTCGACGATCTGTGCGTTTTCCTTGGTACCGAATTCCGGATCGATGAGGCCTTCGCTGTATTTCTCAGCCAGTGCGCCGAGCGCAGCCTTCATCTCAGGCTGAATGTTGGAGTTGACAAGTTCGCCGTCCTTTTCCAGCCAGATGTTGCTGTAGGCATGGTAGCCGTTCAGCAGGCCGACACCGGCGGTCAGCACGTCGGTGACGTTCTTCGTCATGCCGATGCCGATGGTGCATGTGCCGCCCATATTGTTGTCCTTAAAGGTCTTGGCAATGTTCCACAGATCATCCATCGTCTTGGGCGCTTCCAGACCGCACTCTTCAAGCCAGTCGGAGCGGATGGAGACGACCGGAATATAGTCATAGTAGGCAATCGGCAGAACGATCGCATAGAGTTTGCCGTCCACATAGCCGTTGGACATCATGACGCCGCCGTCGGCATACAGCTTGGCCTTCAGCTTGTCGGAGGCATAGGTCTCAAACACATCGGTGAGATCAGCCAGCATGTCCGTGTCGGTCAGATCCGCAAACTGCGTAGCCGTGACACTCATCACATCGGGCAGATCATCGGTGGCGATTGCCATGTTGATCTTCGTTTCCAGATCGGAAGCAGAACCGCTGAACTTATAGGAGACATTGATGCCGTATTCCGCAAACAGATCGTGCCAGACGTTGCTGTCCATGGTCTGAGACGATTCGACGTTGCGGATGTTGTCTTCATTCATGGTTGTGGTAATTTCAACCGGGGTGTCGTATTTGCCGAGCGGGTCAACATCGGCAGTCGCAGTTTCGTCTGCATTGTCGGCAGTGTCAGCCGGTTCCTGCGCGGCAGGCTGATCGGTCGTGTCAGATGCAGTCGTCTGATCCTTGGCTGCACAGGCGCATGCGCCCAGCACAAGCAGCACAGCGAGCAGCAGGCATACGAGTTTTTTCATTTGTGTTTCCTCCATTCATTTTTTGCATAGGCAGTTGTGAAAATGCACAACCATTTCTTGCGAAATCGATATGTTGTTAAGCATTTTCATTGTTATCATATTAGAACAGGCCGCCGTATTTCAATAGGATTATTTCGTAAATTATAGCACAAAAATATTTTGTGTAAACATGATTTTCTTGATTTTTGGCTATATACGCGATAGCTAGCATAATTTTAGCATTTCTCGTATTTTTAAATCCTATATTTAAATCAGAATATCCTGTTTATTGGAAAGCAATCCCCCGGAAAGCCTGCGCTTCAAAGACGCAGCCCTTCCGGGGGATCTTTTTCATTTCTATCAGGTTTTTCGCGCCAGACGCAGTCAGCTTCTATACCGCAGGGCCCGGATTGCATTCAGAACAGCCAGCACCATCACGCCGACATCGGCGAAGATGGCAGCCCACATGTTGGCGACGCCGAACGCGACAAGCGCGAGGCAGCCAAACTTCACGACCAGCGAGAACACGATGTTCTGCCGGACAATGCCGATGCACTTGCGGGAGATCTTGATCGCCTTGGCGATCTGCAGCGGGTCGTCGTCCATGAGGACGATATCAGCCGCTTCAATCGCAGCGTCGGAGCCCATTGCGCCCATCGCAATGCCGATATCTGCCCGTGTGAGAACCGGCGCGTCGTTGATACCGTCGCCAACGAAGGCCAGCATATCTTTTTTACTCTTCGCAGCCAGCAGCTTCTCGACCTCCGCGACCTTATCGCCCGGCAGAAGTTCGCTGCGCACCTCATCGACGCCGAGTTCGGCAGCCACGCTGTCCGCTACGCGCTTCGCATCGCCCGTCAGCATGACGGTCTTCTGGACACCCGCGCGCTTGAGCTGCTCGATTGCTTCCTTCGAGTGCGGCTTGACGACGTCGGAAATGACAATATGCCCCGCGTACTGGCCGTCAACAGCCATGTGGATAATCGTGCCGGTGCTGTGGCAATCGTGATACTCCATGCCCAGCTTATTCATCAGCTTGCTGTTGCCTGCAGCAACCGCATGCCCATCAACTGTGGCGGTAATGCCGTGACCGCTGAGTTCTTCAATATCTGTCACGCGGCTGCGGTCGATTTCCTTTCCGTAGGCCTTTTGCAGACTCTTGCTGATGGGATGCGAGGACGCGCATTCGGCCAGCGCCGCATATTCGAGCAGCTGTGCTTTGTCCATCGGGCTGTGATGAACGGCCGTGACCTCAAACACGCCGCGCGTCAGCGTACCGGTCTTGTCGAAAACAACGATCTTTGCTTCGGACAGGGCCTCCAGATAGTTGGAGCCCTTGATCAGAATGCCCTCCTTGCTGGCCCCGCCGATACCGGCGAAGAAACTCAACGGAATGCTGATGACCAATGCGCACGGGCAGCTGACGACTAGGAATGACAGCGCACGGTAAATCCAATCTGTCCAATTCGCGTCAAGCCCCGCAAGCATCCGGCCAAGCGGAACCAGCACAGCCAGCGCCAGCGCCGCCGCACACACGGCAGGCGTGTAGATCTTGGCGAAGCGGGAGATGAATGCCTCGGATCTCGATTTGCGGGAACTGGCGTTCTCGACCAGATCAAGGATCTTGGAAACGGTGGACTCGCCGAACGCCTTTGTCGTGCGAATCTTCAGCACGCCGGACATATCGATGCAGCCGCTGATGATCTCGTCGCCCTCTTTGACGTCGCGCGGCAGGCTTTCGCCGGTCAGCGCACTGGTGTTGAGACTGGCAGTTCCCTCAACGATCACACCATCGAGCGGTACTTTTTCGCCCGGCTGCACGACAATCATGCTGCCGACCGGAACCTCATCCGGATCGACCTGCGTCAGCTGGCCATCCGCCTCAATATTCGCATAATCCGGGCGGATATCCATCAGCGCGGAGATATTCTTCCGGCTCTTGCCGACGGCGTAACTCTGGAAGAGTTCGCCGATCTGATAGAACAGCATAACGGCGATGCCCTCAACATAGTCTCCGCTCTTCGTCCAGATGGCGAGGAAAAACGCGCCGAGCGTAGCCAGCGCCATCAGGAAATTTTCGTCAAACGCACGGCCATTGAGAATGCCCTTCCCGGCCTTGCGCAGAATATCGTAGCCGATGACCAGATAGGCCGCCACATACGCAAGCAGCTGGGGAATCCCGGTGATGGGAATGAAGTGCAGCGCAATGAGCATCACAGCAGTGATGAGAATGCGCACGAGCATCTTTTTCTGTTTCTTTGTCATAGCAAACACTCCGTTCTGCGCTGCCGGAGCAGCGGCCATGGATTAAAGTTCGATCTCGCAGTCCGGCTCGACCTTCTTGCAGGCCTTGAGCACAGCCTTCATGGTCTTCTTCTCATCCGCACCCTCGGCGAATTCCACGATCATCTTCTGCGTCATGAAATTGACGGTTGCATCCGCAACGCCCTCGGTCTTCTTCGCGGCCTCTTCCATCAGGTTTGCGCAGTTCGCGCAGTCAACCTCGATCTGATACGTCTTTTTCATGGTTCATACCTCCGATTGAATTTTTGAATTAAACATTTGCTTAATCATTACATCCGCAGTATACCGGGAAAAATGCCGAAAATCAAGTTCTCAGCACCGCTTGCTTCCAATCGGGCGAACGGAATTTCCAAAACGGATAACGCCGCCCCGGCCAGATCCGCAAACTCCCGCCGCCCCCTGTGCGGCCCGCCCCGCGCTTTCGTTCCGCCGCCGCACAAACGGGCATCTCCTTCCAAACCGGATATCAGAGCGATCTGCCGCGCAACCGGATTCTCTTCGGCGCGCCCGGCACGGGAAAGAGTTTTACGCTGAACCGTGAAAAAGACACCCTGCTCGCAGCCGGCGGCGAGTATGAACGCGTTACATTCCACCCAGACTAGGCGCCGATCTTTCCGACGAGCAGCTTGAAGCATTCGGCGATAAGGATTATATTCTGGAACGAATTGTCAAGGAACTCAACACCCAGTTCCACACCCGCAAGCAGCTTCTGCTGAAAACGCTGTATGCCTATGTTGCAAACAGCAGCACGCTGGATGATCTGGACTGCTTCAGTATGTTCGGCACAAACAGCTTTCAGCTGGTATGGGAGACGGTTTGTACCGAGGTCTTGGATAACCAACTGCAAAAGCCAATCGGCTTTCTGCCGTTGCCTGTGCCGCTGACTGAACCGTATCAACAGATCCGGCATAAGAAACTCATTGACCTGATCGATCGGCCGCAGTGGACTGGCACGGCGCCGGACGGCGAACCGTTCATAAGGCAAGCCGAGGATACGCTGATCCCGGATCTCATTTCCATCGTCTATCTCGACGGAG
>OLXV01001280.1_pt1 | contig 12727 bp, 10 predicted proteins | sample 1673481 | NCBI WGS metagenome assembly OLXV01 (sample SAMEA103958113, study PRJEB25191) | human gut metagenome
ACGTTCGAAATTCGTCCATCCTTTTGCAACTCATTCAGGATGTTACGGTCGATACGGTCGAGATCTTTACCAGGGCGCTTTTTATTGTCTGCCATCTTATTGTCTCTCTTATATCCTTCCCTGCTCGCCATCCCCTCAACAAGTTCAATTTGTTAAGGATTTGTCCCAAACGAAAACCCATGCCTGCTGTCAATCAACAATTCCCATTGTTAATATTCACGAAAACAGCCCGGATAAAGCTGGCATAAACGAGCCATCCAGCTTCTTTCTGTTTTCGCCGATTGCACTCAGTTCGCATGCGAGGGCTCGCATAATTGCTTTTCTCTGATTCCAAATCACTGCATATCGAGGCCACATCCTATTCAGATGTTCGCAGCAGGGTCTCCCTTCGCTACGTTCCCTAACGCCACTCATTGAAGCCAATTTCAGCACTACACTTATTTTTGCCTACTACTCAATATTTCTTGTTACATGAGAAGAAACGCTGTTTTAGCCAGTGTGAGCTATTTGCCACGCTTAAACAGACAAAAATTCTGTCAAACGTCCCCCAGACCACAAAAACCAAAGACAAGTTCTTCCCTACATCCATGTTTTCGCAAATGCACAGGCGATTGTCAAAGCAAAAGAAGTAAAATCAGACGAACATGCCAACTATTATTAAGAAACTCTATGGGCAGAGAAAAAAATAAAGAGACAAAACAGACGAATAAGCATCGCTGATGGGCGCTATTAAGCTGCTTTATCGACAAGAATGTTATCGGAATAGGTTTAAAAAAAATTATCTGCTGTCATGATTTTTGCTAATCGATAGCTTTCTACTATCAAACAAATTGATAACAATTTTTTTGCACGCTTTTTTTCAGACGCTAACTTCCCTACAATCGAGTTATTGTCCTGTAAAATTGGAAAAGAGGAATTCATGGGCACAGTCAAACATAGCAAACTCCTGATCTTGGGCTCAGGCCCTGCGGGATATACAGCAGCCGTCTACGCCGCACGCGCCAACCTTAATCCGGTATTGATTACCGGCGTTGAAAAAGGCGGTCAATTGACGACAACGACTGAAGTCGAAAACTGGCCAGGCGATCCAGAAGGTCTGACAGGCCCTCTGTTAATGGAGCGCATGCATGAGCATGCCGCCAAATTTAACACCGAAATCATTCTGGACAACATCGAACGTGTCGACTTGCAGACGCGCCCTTTCCGCCTATTCGGGGGCTCTCAGGAATACACCTGTGATGCGTTAATCATTGCAACCGGCGCTTCAGCTCAGTATTTGGGGCTACCTTCCGAAGAAGAATTCAAAGGGCGCGGAGTTTCTGCTTGCGCCACCTGTGACGGTTTCTTCTACCGCCAACAGGAAGTGGCCGTTATCGGTGGCGGTAACACCGCCGTTGAGGAAGCGCTCTACCTGTCTAACATCGCATCTAAGGTACATCTGATCCATCGTCGCGATACGTTCCGCGCTGAAAAGATTCTGATTGCACGCATGATGGACAAAGTCGCCAGCGGCAATATCGTCCTGCACACCAACCGTACGCTCGATGAAGTGTTGGGCGACCCAATGGGCGTTAATGGCCTCCGTCTTAAAGCCACTGATAGTGATAAAACCGAACAGCTTAGCGTCACCGGTTTGTTCGTGGCCATCGGGCACAAACCAAATACCGCTATTTTTGAAGGCCAATTGGCCCTTGAAAACGGCTATATCAAGGTACAATCGGGTCTTGGTGGCAATGCGACCCAAACCAGTATTCCGGGCGTATTCGCCGCAGGCGACGTCATGGATCACATCTATCGTCAGGCGATTACCTCTGCGGGTACCGGCTGTATGGCGGCTCTGGATGCTGAACGCTATCTCGATGGGTTAGCGGCTGCCAGCCATCAATAAGCGCTAGCCAACCCCGTTTCTCCCTGTTAATCATTCAGTTCTCCGATCGACAGGGGGAAATCACCTTCCCGTTCTTACAGAAATTTTTCGCTCATACTCGTCCTTGTCGTGTAAGAAACGCTCCATAGCCGAGAGCAAAGCGACACCCTCTTCCAATTGGGGATGATGCCCCACATGCGCTAACACATGCAGAGTCGCATTCGGTATCAAGTCTGCCATTTCTTGGCTTAACATCAGCGGCGTCGCCTGATCTTGTTCCCCGCAGACCACTAATGTCGGAATGGTAATTTTTTTCAGTAAATCACGAACATCTGTTCGATTAATCGTTGCCGCAGCGATAGCGTGCGCAATGCCAACACGATCGTGAGACAGCATGATATCTATCTCATGTTTAGCGAGTTCAGGGTTGTCACTCAGCCATTGGGCTGGGCAGAGTCGTTTCTGTACGGCTTCGAATGCCGCCATTCTTTCCGTTTCGGCTCCCTGAGAGACAATGTGCAGCAGATGATTCCAGTAGGTAATGCGCTCTGCGAATTCCGCTCGTGCGCTTGTTCCTACCAAAATCAAATGGCTCACTACATCAAGGTGTAGCGCTGCCAGTCGGATACCCATCATTCCACCTTGGCTTTGACCCACCAAAATGACTTTGCCCAGCGCTAAAACCTGCACCAACAAAGCAATGTCGTTAGCTATATCATCTAGCGTCCACTGCGGAGGAAACACACCGCTTTCGCCATGTCCTGGCATATCTAAAACAATACACCTGTAGTTTTGCGATAACACCGCCACCTGTTGATCAAAACTACTTCGATCCAAGAATAAGCCATGAGCAAAAATAATCGTCGGGCCTGTCCCCACATCGGTGTATGCATACACATTGCCGTTAATGCGAATTCGCTGTTGTTCAAAGCGATCCGCCGGATCGAATGCCCGAGCTAATAACGCAGAGTCTTCAAAAATCTGATAATGTGCGATGAGTCCCTCCCGCATCTCAAATCGAATAACGTAATCACTGCCGATAATATTTCCTGTTGTTAGCACCGTGTGGCGAAAACGGCCTAACGCCAATACGGTATCTCCGGATTCAAACAGCTGAGAAACGGTAAATTCTTGCGGCTTAAAATCGCTGGGAAACGTCTCAAGCCAGCCACGTACCTGTTCACGTCCACGCAAAATACCCACGGTAGAAACACTCAACTCACCGTCGATGTGCCAAATGACGTCATCCGTCATCAACGCCAGTGCAACATCAATGTTTCCGCTACCAAACGCGGCAAAATAGCGGTGTATAACGCTGAAATGGGATGACATCGTGGTTGATGCTGTACTAGAAGGCGTGGTCATATGTCGTACTCCTCGAATGAAATTAATCCTGATGTATCGTTTCTTCACTGGTTGCCAGAAACTGGATGGATTATCATTCATCGATAAATGCATAACTACAGTCAGAATTGCTAAAGGGTTTTCCAAAAATGAAAAACATTAATTGGGATGACCTACGTTATTTTCTGAGTGTCGCACGAACGAGGAGCTTGACGGGCTCCGCAGCAGAATTGCAGGTTAGCCAATCGACCGTTTCACGCCGAATCAGCGCACTGGAACAAGATTTGAATACCACGCTGTTTGCACGACATGCCACCGGATACTTTCTCACCGATCAAGGCCGTGACGTTTTACGTAAGGTTTCTGCCGTTGAAGACAGTATTACCGCTCTGCACATAGGGCTCGCTGACCTTGATGCCAACACCGAAGGCACGATCAGGCTGGCGACGCCAGAAAGCTTGGCCGTAAACATGATTATTCCCGCGCTGCCAGAGTTTATCTCTCGGTACCCCAAACTGCGGCTCGAAATCATATCTGGCGTTGGCGTCGCTGATCTATCGCGCTATGAAGCCGACCTTGCCATACGTCTAGTTCGCCCACAGAGCGGCAACTTAATTATGCAGCGGCTTGGCGCAATGAATTCCGCAATATACGCCAGCGCTGATTATCTGCAGCGACATCCAGCGCCTTCTAGCGATCCGACGTCTGGTCGCGCGTTTATCATCTGGGATCGTGCTTATTCTCACTTACCGACGGCAAGCTGGCTGGCAAAACAAGGCTATGATGCCAATCCTGCACTCATTACCAGCAGCGTTGCAGAGCAATATGCTGCGGCTAAGTCGGGGATTGGTCTGGCATTACTGCCATCATTTTTAGTCGCCCATGACGCCGATATGATCGAGGTCATACCTAACAATCAGGTATTTTCCGAAGACCTGTGGCTAACGACCCACGCGGATTTGAGATCGTCCGTACGCATTCGGGCCATAAGTGAATTCCTTAAAGAACTCATTGCACGTTATCAGCCCGCGTTCTCCGATCTCGCCTAGGATAAAAACGGGATGAAGACGCTAGCCTCGCGTCTATTAACCTTAATTATCTAACCTGTTATCTGAACTACCCCACACTTGTTAACAGAATTTACCTTCCTTTGGTTTCAAGTCCTCGCAGGCCGTTGTAATATCAGCGCTTACGCCTGAACCGGTGAGTAAAGAAAAAATAGGCCGGGGATTAGCACTCTTTTCGACGCTTCATCTGCTTTAGAAATCATCGCAACACATGAATAAAAACCGACAACGCGAACTAACCCAGTGGCTAAAACAGCGTAGTTCGCTGGCCCGCCGCTGGCTGAGGATTTCCATGATCCTCGGTTTAATCTCAGGCCTGCTCATCGTTGCCCAATCGTGGCTACTGGCTAAACTGCTGCACGACCTGATTATTGAGCAGGTTCCACGCCAAACGCTTCTGGCTCCATTTAGCTTACTGATTGGCGCAATCGTATTGCGTGCCGCGTTAAGCTGGCTGCGTGAACGCGTTGGCTTTAAATGTGGGCAGATAGTGCGGGTACAAATCCGTAGTCTGGTACTCAATCGACTTGATGAGCTCGGACCTGCTTGGATACAGGGCAAACCGGCTGGTCATTGGGCGACGTTAATCCTCGAACAGATTGAAGATATGCAGGAGTTTTACTCACGCTACCTGCCGCAGATGTATCTGGCTACTATGATACCGCTGCTGATCCTGATTACCGTGTTTCCTATCAACTGGGCGGCAGGCATGATTCTGCTGGTCACCGCGCCACTGATCCCCCTGTTTATGGCGTTGGTCGGCATGGGAGCCGCCGATGCTAACCGCAGAAACTTCCTCGCACTTGGCCGTCTGAGCGGTAATTTCCTCGACCGCCTACGCGGGTTAGACACGCTACGACTGTTTAATCGCGCCGCAGCTGAAACCGAAAATATCCGCCGCGCCTCCGAAGATTTCCGCAGCCGCACCATGGAAGTATTGCGTATGGCATTTTTGTCATCTGCGGTACTTGAGTTTTTCACCTCGATCTCTATCGCTGTCGTAGCGGTTTATTTCGGTTTCTCCTATCTTGGCGAACTGAATTTTGGGAGCTACGGCACCAGCGTTACGCTGTTTGCCGGTTTCTTAGTGCTAATTTTGGCACCAGAATTTTTCCAACCTCTGCGCGATCTGGGCACGTTTTATCATGCTAAAGCGCAAGCCGTGGGCGCAGCTGAATCGCTGGTCACTTTTTTAGCGGAAGATGCAGAAAGCCCGCAACAAGGTAAAGGGCAAGATGTCTTAGCAGGCACTCAGCCAGTGACTATTGTCGCTAACGAACTAGAGATTTTATCTCCGCAAGGTAAAATTTTGGCCGGCCCGCTCTCCTTTACGATTGATGCTGGGCAGCGAATTGCCTTGGTTGGATTTAGCGGTGCAGGAAAAAGCTCACTCATCAATGTTCTACTGGGCTTTCTCCCCTATCGCGGCTCGCTGACGGTAGACGGAAAAGAGCTACGCTCGTTATCGCAGTCTCAATGGCGGTTACAGCTTGGCTGGGTGGGTCAGAATCCAAACTTACCTGAATCCACATTACGAGCGAACGTATTGCTCGGCGCACCTCAGGCAACGGAAGCACAATTAAACACGGTTCTTGAGCGTGCTTATGTCACCGAATTCTTACCTTTGCTGGCGCATGGCATTGATACTGAAATTGGTGAAGGGGCGGCGCGACTCTCCGTGGGGCAAGCGCAACGCGTAGCGGTAGCGCGTGCGTTACTGCGTCCCTGCCGTTTACTGCTGCTGGACGAACCAACCGCAAGCCTAGACGCGCACAGTGAACAGCTCGTCATGCAAGCGTTAGAGCAAGCGTCGCATCAGCAAACCACGTTGATGGTTACCCACCAATTGGATGATGTCAGTCGCTACGATCAAATTTGGGTCATGGACAATGGGCAGTTGGTTCAGCGCGGCAGTTACGCGCAGTTGAGCCAACACAGTGGTCCCTTTGCCGATCTGCTCGCCACACGCAGTAAGGAGCTCTAACCATGCGCGTACTTTTGCCGTTTTTAGCCCTCTATCGCCGCCATTGGTTCCTGATTTCCTTAGGTGTTGTTCTGGCGATCGTCACGCTTCTTGCCAGTATTGGTCTATTGATGCTGTCTGGATGGTTCCTTGCAGCCTCCGCTCTTGCAGGCCTTGCTGGATTGCTAACGTTTAACTACATGCTGCCAGCCGCAGGCGTACGCGGCGCAGCCATCATCCGCACCGCCGGACGTTATGCCGAACGAGTCGTTAGTCATGATGCGACCTTCCGCGTGCTATCGCACCTCCGTGTGTTTACCTTCAGCAAGATTTTGCCGCTGTCGCCGGGCGCGATTGCCCGTTTCCGTCAGGCTGAATTGCTCAACCGCTTAGTCGCCGATGTCGATACGCTCGATCATCTCTATCTGCGGGTGATTTCTCCGCTGATTAGCGCCATCGTCGTCATTATCGTGGTGACCGCGGGTTTGGCGTGGTTTGATCCCGCTTTAGCCTTCACGCTCGGCGGCATCATGCTGCTGCTGTTGTTTTGCTTACCGTTGGGCTTTTATCAGGCTGGGAAGCCGGTTGGTATGGCATTAACCGGATTACGCGCAGACTATCGCACGCTATTGATTACTTGGGTCGCAGGCCAAGCAGAGTTAGCTATTTATGGCGCTGCTGACCGTTTCCGTCAGGCGCTCGATGCAAAAGAACAGGCTTGGCAGTTACAGCAGAAAAAACAGGCCTCGCTGACCGGTGCCGCGCAAGCGTTGATGATCCTTGCATCGGGTTTAACCTTCACGCTTTTGCTTTGGTTAGCGGCTGGAGGAGTAGGCCAATATGCTCAGCCAGGCGCTCTGATTGCGCTGTTTGTCTTCTCTTCGTTGGCGGCCTTTGAAGCCTTGGCTCCGGTTGCAGGTGCTTTCCAGCATCTAGGACAGGTTACCGCATCAGCAACCCGTGTGGCGCAGATGATCAACCAAAAACCAGAAGTGACTTTCCCACTTTCTGGACCAACAATAAGCGATCAGATTGCCGTCACCGTTGATAACGTCACGTTCAACTATCCGAATCAGCCCGTCTCGGTGCTGAACGACATTTCACTGACGGTGAAAGCCGGTGAAAAAATTGCCCTGCTCGGACGCACTGGCTGTGGAAAATCAACGCTTCTCCAGTTGATTACACGTGCGTGGGACTGTTCTCAGGGCGAAATTCGCCTGAATAACACCCCGCTGACGGCCTTTGATGAGGCAACCCTACGTCAGGCAACCGGCGTGGTTAGCCAGCGTGTGCACGTATTTAGTTCGACACTACGTGATAATTTAAAAATCGCTAACGATGCGGCTACCGACCCTGAGTTGAAAAACGTGCTGGAACAGGTTGGCCTCGGAAAGTTATTGGATGATGCTGGGCTAAATGCATGGCTCGGCGACGGTGGACGCCCGCTGTCTGGTGGCGAGCAACGTCGTTTAGGCATTGCTCGTGCGCTGCTGCATCGCTCTCCCCTGCTGCTATTGGATGAGCCCACTGAAGGTTTAGATGCGGAGACTGAAAAGCAGATCTTAGCGCTGATCATGAACCACTGCCAGCATAAAACCCTGATCCTGATTACTCATCGACTGCAGGGCTTAGACAAAATGGATCGCGTGTGCGTGATGGAGAATGGCCGCATCGTCGAACAGGGCCATCACACTGCGTTGATGGCAGAAAAAGGCCGCTATTATCAGCTGTGTCAGCGGCTATAGCCGACGAAACTGCAGCTATAGTTAACGGATTAGGCGATGTATTTCATTATGATGACGGGAATATTTTGATGCGCATAATGCAGTTGGATCGGCAATCCACGTTATTCCCGCCCACGGATCTTGCACTGCGTGAACCCAACGGGCTGCTCGCTATCGGCGGAGACTTGCGCCCCGCTCGCTTGCTGGCGGCCTATGAGTCGGGTATTTTCCCTTGGTTTACACCAGGAGACGTCATCTTATGGTGGTCGCCCGATCCGCGGGCGGTGCTGTTCCCACATGAACTGCATATCAGCCGTAGCATGGCGAAATTTTTACGCCGACAGCGTTTTACCGTGACAATCAATCAAGCCTTCAGCGAAGTCATACGCGAATGTGCCGAACAGCGCGATGAAGGCACGTGGATTGGCGAAGATGTGCAGCAAGCCTATGTCAAGCTGCATGAGCTTGGCCATGCGCATTCCGTTGAGGTCTGGCAGGAAGATAGGCTGGTAGGCGGCCTGTATGGCGTTTTGCAGGGCTCTCTCTTTTGCGGAGAGTCAATGTTCAGCCGCGCAACAAACGCCTCCAAAACGGCACTGATTGCGTTTTGTGGGCATTTTGTGTCGTTTGGTGGAACATTAATTGACTGTCAGGTACTTAACGCGCACACTGAGTCGTTAGGTGCGCGCAATATCCCGCGCAGTGATTATTTACACCACTTACGGATTGACCAGAAAAAGGTAATTAACCCCGCCTGCTGGAAACCCCAAACTATTATTTCACGCGAGTTTGCGATAAAACCCCATCAAAATTGCCCGTAATGGATGAAGAACAACCGACACTCCTTTACATAATCGGGGTTTTTCGGCATTATCTTGCCGATTAAAAAATATGGTACTCATACCTAGAGGATTCGATGGCCAAAGAAGACAATATTGAAATGCAAGGTACCGTACTCGATACGTTACCAAACACGATGTTCCGCGTTGAATTAGAAAACGGACACGTCGTTACCGCTCACATCTCCGGTAAAATGCGTAAAAACTACATCCGCATTCTGACGGGCGACAAAGTCACTGTAGAGCTGACCCCGTACGACCTGAGCAAAGGCCGCATTGTCTTCCGTAGCCGCTGATAGGCTCATCCTGCGCACCTGCGTTGACGCATCTGCGGCATAAATTACACTCCCGGTGATGTTTAACGTCTGACGAGGCTGAAAAATATCACTGAGAGTTAGCTGAAAGCTTAAATTTCAGACATAAAAAAGAGCGCCTTTTGGCGCTCTTTTACTTTCATGCTCTACTCTGCGACTAGATTAATGCAAGGCATCCTCAGCTTTACGTTTCTGTGCACTACAGAATTCGTAAGTCAGCTGTTGCTTGTCTTCGCTTAAATCAACGGTGACCGAGCCGCCATCAACCAGCGAACCAAACAGCAATTCGTTTGCCAGCGGTTTTTTCAGATTTTCCTGCACGACACGCACCATTGGGCGAGCTCCCATGGCATGATCGTACCCTTTTTCTGCCAGCCACAAACGCGCTGCTTCGCTAACTTCCAGTGAAACACCTTTCGCATCCAACTGCGCCTGCAATTCAACGATGAATTTATCCACCACCTGCTGAATAATTTCAGTGGAGAGATGATTAAACCAAATGATGTTATCCAGACGGTTACGGAATTCTGGCGTAAACACCTTTTTGATCTCTTCCATCGCATCAGTGCTGTTATCTTGCTGCGCAAAACCAATGGATTTACGCTGCGTTTCACGCACGCCCGCGTTCGTGGTCATGACTAGTATGACGTTACGGAAATCGGCTTTGCGGCCATTGTTATCCGTTAACGTTCCGTTATCCATAACCTGTAACAGCAGGTTGAAGACATCTGGGTGCGCCTTTTCAATTTCGTCGAGCAGCAGTACCGCATGTGGGTGCTTAATGACCGCATCCGTCAGCAAACCGCCCTGATCAAAACCAACATAACCCGGAGGTGCACCAATCAAACGGCTAACGGTATGACGTTCCATATATTCGGACATATCAAAACGCAGCAGTTCGATATCCAGCGCTTTCGCTAACTGAACGGTAACCTCGGTTTTACCCACACCGGTAGGCCCTGCAAACAAGAACGAACCGACAGGCTTATGATCTTGCCCCAACCCTGCACGACTCATTTTGATCGCTTCAGTTAATGCACTGATCGCCTTATCCTGACCAAATACCAACATCTTCAGACGATCGCCCAAGCTCTTAAGCACATCGCGATCGCTAGCGGATACCGTTTTCTCCGGAATACGCGCGATGCGGGCAACCACAGACTCAATATCAGCCACGTTAACGGTTTTCTTACGTTTGCTTACCGGCATCAGGCGGCTACGTGCCCCAGCCTCATCAATCACGTCAATCGCCTTATCTGGCAGATGACGATCGTTGATGTATTTCACCGACAGCTCAACCGCAGCACGAATCGCTTTCGCGGTATAGCGCACATCGTGATGAGCTTCATATTTCGGCTTCAGGCCATTAAGGATCTGTACCGTCTCATCGGGGGTAGGTTCAGTAATATCGATCTTCTGGAAACGACGCGCCAAGGCACGATCTTTTTCAAAGATATTGCTGAATTCCTGATAAGTGGTTGAGCCGATGACTCGGATCTTGCCGCTAGATAACAGCGGTTTAATCAAGTTAGCCGCATCCACCTGTCCACCGGAAGCCGCACCGGCACCGATAATGGTGTGGATCTCATCGATAAATAGAATGCTGTCAGTGTCTTGTTCCAGCTGTTTGAGCAGCGCCTTAAAGCGTTTTTCAAAATCGCCACGGTATTTGGTACCCGCCAGCAAAGAGCCGATATCCAAGGAATACAAGGTGCAATCGGCCATCACTTCAGGCACATCACCCTGCACAATTCGCCATGCAAGTCCTTCAGCAATAGCGGTTTTACCCACACCAGACTCGCCAACCAACAGCGGATTGTTTTTACGACGGCGGCATAAAACCTGAATAGCACGTTCTAACTCTTTATCACGACCAATTAAGGGATCAATACCGCCGACTCGCGCAAGCTGGTTTAAGTTAGTAGTGAAATTCTCCATGCGATCTTCACCGCTGGCGGGTTCTTCGCTCGCTGGATTTTCAGCATTAGGCGCCTGCCCCGTTTCATCTTTACGGGTGCCGTGCGAGATAAAGTTCACAATGTCTAAACGACTCACGTCGTGCTTACGCAGCAGATATGCAGCCTGAGACTCTTGTTCGCTAAAAATAGCCACCAGTACGTTAGCACCGCTGACTTCATTACGGCCTGAGGACTGAACATGGAAAACAGCACGCTGTAAAACGCGTTGAAAACTCAGCGTTGGCTGAGTATCACGTTCCGCTTCGCCGTTAGGCAGCGTGGGTGTCGTTTGTTCAATAAAGGTTTCGAGTTCTTGACGTAAAGCGGCCAGGTCGACAGAGCAGGCCTCCAATGCTTCACGTGCCGCAGGGTTACTGAGCAGTGCCAGCAGCAGGTGCTCCACGGTCATAAACTCATGACGGTGCTCGCGCGCTCTGGCGAACGCCATGTTGAGACTGAGTTCCAGTTCTTGATTGAGCATAGGCACCTCCCCCATTTAAGCGGCCGTTAACCGGCCTTTTCTAACGTACACAACAGTGGATGCTCGTTCTCCCGCGCATACCGATTGACGTGAGCGACTTTTGTTTCCGCCACCTCAGCGGTGAAAACACCGCAAATCGCTTTTCCTTTATAATGCACAGTAAGCATCAACTGCGTTGCACGTTCAATATCATATGAAAAAAACTTTTGCAGGACGTCAATCACAAATTCCATCGGTGTGTAATCGTCATTGTTAAGTATAACTTTATACATTGACGGCGGTTTTACCTCATCGATTTGTTTGCTGTCGGCTAATTGTTCGAAATTCAGCCAGTCGTTTTGGTTTGCCATGTCCTGCCCATTCTCTGTTAACAATCATGCGATACAGACTACGATCGCATAACTACATGTCTTTCTTGCTAGTGACTTAACTGTGACACAAATCTTCACAGTTGTGTTATTTGCGTTGCATTAAGTGATTAAATTTCACCCAATTCATCTAAATAGCGTTATCTGCTTCAAACTTTCATCACAATACACTGTGTTAAAAATAGCCATTGCTTGACGAACTAGCGGCTTACACTAAAGTGTAAATTCGTAATCTGGTGGCGATTTGTACAAATCGTTGCCATTTCGACCGATGAGTATCTGTTGCAAACTTACGGCTTACGCAATGAGTTCACAGATCTTTTCGGTGCCCGTAGGGTGTGTTCCTAAACTGTTCTCCACTGCCAGAGGCAAGTAAGACCAAAGAACATTTTAAGAACGCATCTTGTATCTGCCCTCAAACGCAAACCGCTGTTTTCACACCCTCGTGTGCCTATAGCTGAGCGACGGAGGGCTTCAATCTTATCTCATAAATAGAGCGTCTTGCCGATGATAATCTGAGCCATCGCGCAAAACGCTTATAACAGCATGGCGAGGGTTGTATAAGCATGGAGACGGGTACTGTTAAATGGTTCAATAATGCTAAAGGTTTTGGCTTTATCTGTCCTGTGAATGGCGGCGAAGACATTTTTGCTCACTATTCTTCAATTCAGATGGAAGGTTACCGCACACTGAAAGCTGGGCAACAGGTCCAATTTAATGTGCAAGAAGGCCCTAAGGGCAACCACGCCAACGCCATCGTTCCCATCGAAGTAGAAATGACGGCCTAACCTCCTGATTACGC
>OLXV01001300.1_pt1 | contig 12601 bp, 6 predicted proteins | sample 1673481 | NCBI WGS metagenome assembly OLXV01 (sample SAMEA103958113, study PRJEB25191) | human gut metagenome
GTCCGTGACGGTGTCGTTCTCAGCGGGCATATCGCCGCCGTCCATGCCGTCCATGCTGCCCGTGCCGTCCATATCCTCCATGCCGTCCGTGTCAACCATGCCGTCCATATCTCCCGTGCTGCCGCCGGCGCTGGGGTCAAAGGTGGCGTCGTCATAGGTGATGCACGTCATGCCCGCCTTCAGGCTGTCGTCGGGATAGGCGATATAGTCCTCCGTCGTCAGGCCGTCCGTCACGGGATAGGTGTCCGTCTCCGTGTTGTACTCGCCCAGGGTGATGCTCCGCTTCTCCAGCTTGCCCTTGCTGTTCTGAGCCCACACCCAGGGCTTGCCCTCGGCGTCGTTGATGAAGTAGCTGGGCAGGTTGATCAGGCTCTCGTCCTGGGTGTCCTCCTGACCGTAGTCCGGCTCTATGTACACGTGCTGGCCCATCAGCAGCCCCTCGCCGTCGCCCTCCAGCGTCACATAGAAGGGGTACTTGCTGGACATGGCCGTGTCGCTGTCGCCGTAGTCGCTGCGGCTCTGCTGGGCGTTGTTCCAGTCGATGGAGCTGATGCTGCCCTTCCACGTCTGGTCGCTGACCCGGGAACGGATGACAACCGCCGTGCCCTCGGTCAGCACGCTGGCGTTGTTTTCATTCACATAGCCCTTGATGCGGAAGCCGCCCGTCTCCACGATGGTCATGAACGGCAGGGCGTTGCCGGAGTTGTCCGTGCCGCCGTCCGGGTTCAGGGACTGCACCTCGCCGTCCACCGGGGACTTGACGGTGCTGTCGGCGGTGTTGGCCTTCAGCTTCTCAATGTCCTTTTTCTTGGTGGCGATGTTGGCCTTCGTCTCCAGCACCTTCACGTTCTGCTCCCGCAGATCCAGGGCGTACTGCCGCTTGGTGGCGTCGTCATAGGTGCTGTCCATCAGCTTCTGTATACGCTCCAGCTCCGCCTGCTGGTCCTCCAGCGTGGCGTTCAGCTGCTCCAGCTCCAGCTGGGCCATCTCCAGGTCGGTGCGGATCTGGCTGAGGTCATAGGTCAGCAGCACGTCGCCTTTTTTCACGCTGTCGCCCACCTTCACCTTGATGGTGTCGATGGTCATGGCGTCGTTTTTCTTGATGGTCGTCTCGCCCAGCGGGCTGACGATGCCCGCGAACCGGTCCGCCAGACCTACGGACCCCAGCCCGCAGATCATAGACACCGACTGCACGGAGGCCTCGCCCTCCGCTGCGCCGCAGCCGGACACACAGCCCAGCAGCATCACCAGCGCCAGTACAAAAGCCGCTTTTTTCATGTCGTGTTCTCCTTTTTCCTTCCCGCGCGCCCGCGGGATGATTTGCCTATTTACTTAGACGGCAGAAATTGTCATTCCGTTCCGCCGCTGCCCCCGACAATATCATATCATGCGCCTGGCCCTCAAAATGTGAACAAATCGTGAACACACGCTTAAGACCTTACTAAGGTTCCGTATCAAAACGGTGGCAAAACGCCCCGCGGAATATTGACAGCGTGCGGGGGAGTGTCCTATTATTATGGTGTGCCGTGTCCATCCCGGACATCTTACCGGTGTATGGGCGCCTTTCGGCGGACACGGCCCGCGTACGATACCACCGGCAGGAGGTTTTGCCATGAACAAAAAACGTATCCGCCAGATGGATCTGGCCCTGCGCCGCCGCCTTTCCGACCGTCCCGCCGCGGACTATTTTGCCCCCGGGAACGCCCTGCTCCGCGCCATTGAGACCGAGGGCTATATGCAGCGCTTCGCCGGGCTGTTCAGCGGTGCGCGCCTCCGCTGCGCCGACGTGCTGGCCCTCTGCCGCCCGGAGCTGGAGACGCTGTGCCCCGGTGAACCGTCCGAGGGCTGGCTGGCCTATGCCTACGACTATGCCCGCCGCCTGCTCTACCCGGAAAAGACCGATGCGGAGCCCTTCGCCCCCGGTGCGGTGTTCCTGCTGTCAGTGCTGCAGGTGCTGTTTGCCGCCGAGGCGGAGCTGCTGCCCCACGACCCGGCCTGGACCTTCGATTTCCTGACCGATGATGAGCTGGCCGGCAGTCCCTGTGCCCCGTCCTATCAGCGCTTCCTGCGCCTGTGGAGGCGGGAGTTCGTCTATGAGCTGATGCGTTTGGGCCTGGAGGTCACGCCCTACCGCACCCTTGAGCATATCGCCGGTGTCCACCACCTCGCCGTCACCGCCGCCCGTGCCCTGCGGAAAAGCGGCGTGGCCGTGGACGTGGCCCTGGTCTCCGGCGCCGCCGCCGGCCACGATCTGGGCAAGTTCGGCTGCCGCCCCGGCGAGCGCGTGCCCTACCTGCACTATTTCTACACCGACCAGTGGTTCCGCCGCCGCCGGATGACCGATATCGGCCACGTGGCCGCCAACCACTCCGTCTGGGACCTGGAGCCCGACTACCTCTCCGTGGAGGCGCTGCTGCTGATCTACGCCGACTTCCGCGTCAAGCAGCTCCACGATGCGCAGGGCCGGGAGATCACACGTATCTCCACCCTGGCTCAGGCCTTTCAGGTGATCCTGGATAAGCTGGATGACGTGGACGGCGAGAAGCAGAAGCGCTATACCCGGGTCTACGCCCGGCTGGAGGACTTCGAGCAGTATATGGTCAGCCGCGGCGTGGATGTCACCATGTCCGGCGGCGATACGCCCCCGCTGCCGGAGAAGCACACCGCCCTTATGACCGACGACGAGGCCCTCCGCGCCCTGACGCTCCGCTGCGTGGGCCACAATATGGAGCTGATGCACCGCCTCACCGATCAGCGCAGCTTCGCCCGTCTGCTGGAGGAGGCCCGCGGCGAGACGGATTGGCGCCGTCTCCGCGCTTATCTGGCGGTGATGGAGTCCTACTCCCTCTATCTGCATATCCCACAGAAGGTCCAGACCCTGACGTTCCTCTACGAGCTGCTGATGCACCGCGAGGGCGATATCCGCCGTCAGGCGGCGGCGCTGCTGGGCGAGATCATCGCCGGCTTCCACGCCGGCTACGCCAAGGAGCGCCCCGCCGACATCCGCCCGGACCCCCGGGCCATCACCGACGTGGACCAGTGGAGGCTCTATCTGGACAAGATACTGTATCCCGACCATAAGCTCATGCCCCAGCACCGCCGCTGGATCGGCTATACCCTGAAATTCGCCGTCGGCTCCCTGTTGAGCCACTGCCCCGGCCGGGAGGAGCGCTTCCTGGCCCCGGTGTTCGCCTACTACCGCAGGCCGGAGGATCTGGACGACTACACCGCCTTCCAGCTGCTGGATACCGCCGCCGCTCTGCCGGATACGGCCTATACGGCCAGCCGCGCCCGGCAGATGACGGCCTTCGCCGCCGCCCTGTCCCTGCGTAAGGACCTGACCATCCGCATGGCCGCCGTGCTGCTGCTGGACCGTCTCGCCCGCCTGTACCCGGAGGACGGCCGCGCGCTGGAGGCCGTGACCGCCGTCCCCGACGGCGACAGCGGCACCCTGCGCTATCTCAAGCAGGATGTGCTCTCTCAGGGCGCGCCCCTTCTTCTGCCGGAGGACGTGGTCTCCGAGATCTTCCTGGACAACCTGAAGACTGCCACGCCGTGGATCACCAAGCAGGGCAACCTGCGCCTGCTGACGGACTTTGCCCGCAGCGGCAAAAGCCCCGCCCTCCATATCGCCACCCACCTGTCCAATCTCATCAAGGTCAGCGACCGCGTCACCGTCCGCCACAGCGCCGGCAACGCCCTGCTGGCCCTGGCGCCCCGACTGACGGCCGACCAGCGCAACGAGGTGGCGGTGGAGCTGTGCCGCGGCCTGGAGCTGGGCCAGCAGGAGTTCACCAAGTATATCCCCGACTACCTGGGCCGTTTTGCCCTGTGGCTGCCCCCGGCGGAGCTGGATGAGGTGCTGGACGACCTTCGCGTGAACCTCAGCTCCTCCGACAGCCGCGTTACCGCCTCCGTGCTGGATACCGTGGGCGTCATCTATGAGGCGTACGATGCCTATCGCTCCCGCTTCCCGGAGACGGACGACGCCTACCGCCGCCGCCGTGAACGGCTGCTGGGCCTGCTGATGCGGGGCCTCAGCGGCATTGACGGCGCCACCCGGCAGGAGGCCCTGTTCGTGTTGGGCCGCCGGGTCTTCGGCTCCGGAGAGCTGGGCCGCCACGAAAAGCGCCGCGCCTTTATGCTCACCCAGCGCAAGCTGCTCTCCGCCCAGGACGAATTCCCCGGCGAGGGCCTGACGTTCTACTACCGGGCCGCCATGCTGGGCAAGCTCTACCGCTTCATCACCGAGGAGCGCCTGTTCCACAAGGGCTTTGACTTCGGCGCGCCCCGCCCCGTGGCCTTCTTCCCCGGTACCTTCGACCCCTTCACCCTGTCCCACAAGGGCATCGTCCGGGCCATCCGCGACCAGGGCTTCGAGGTCCTGCTGGCCATTGACGAGTTCTCCTGGTCCAAAAAGACCCAGCCCTACCGCCTGCGCCGGCGCATCGCCGCCATGGCCGTGGCCGACGTGTTCCACGTCAGCATTTTCCCGGAGGACTTCCCGGTGAACATCGCCAACCCGGAGAACCTCCACGAGCTGCGCGCCGCCTTCCCGGGCCGCAGCGTGTCCATCGTGGTGGGCAGCGACGTGGTGCTCCACGCCTCGTCCTACAAAAAGCCCGTCACGCCGGACTCCATCCACACCTTCGACCACGTGGTCTTCCGCCGCACCGAGCCGGACGCCGAGCCGGCGGATTACAGCTGCATCACCGGCAAGGTGCTGGAGCTGACGCTCCCGCCCCAGCTGGAGGAGATCAGCTCCACCCGCATCCGCGAGGCGGTGGATGCCAACCGCGACATCTCCAACCTCATCGATCCCACGGTGCAGGAGTTCATCTATCGCCGCGGCCTGTACCTCCGCGAGCCCCAGGACAAGCCCGTTCTCCGCACCGAGGACCTGAGCTTCCTGCCCGCCTCGCCGGAGACGGCGGAGAAATTCCTCCGCACCATGCTCTCCGTGCCCACCGCCGCGGCGCTGCGGGCGCAGATCGAGAGCCGCGGCGACGACGTGATGGTCTGCCGGGACACCGACGGCACCATTCTGGGCGCGGCCAGCTACGCCTGCCTGGACTCCGCCCGCCTCTTCGCCCGCCTGGGCGACCCGGCCCTCTCCGGTCTTGTCCGCCAGAACGCCGGCGGCCGCACCCTGCTCATCAGCGGGCTGTTCGTGCCCCGGGGCGAGCGCCAGAGCGACCTCTGCCAGCTGCTCATCACCGAGGTGCTGACCCTGGCCCTCAGCCGTGAGTTCACCTATGCCCTCTACCTTCCCCTGGAGGGCGCCGTCTCCGGCTACGGCCGCCAGCTGCTGACGCTCCAGGGCTTCGTCCCGGCTGGTGACAGCACGGATGCCCTGGCCGTGGATATGCGCTGCCCCATCGTTCTCAGCCGCAACGTGGACACCGCGGTGAAGGCGCCCTTCAGCTCCTCGCCCCGGGTGCTTGCCGCCATCGCCGCCGCCCACCGCCGCCTGCAGGCGGCGCTGACGAAGCTGCAGCCCGGATCTCTGGTGCTCAGCCTGTCCGCCGGCGTCATCTACCACCGGCTGCTCCAGCGTATCACCGGCCGCAACGGCGTCCCCGCGGAGCCCACCACGCCCCGCGTCCTCGGCCCGGATATCTGCGTCCCCTACGGCAAGATCCTCCGCGGCGTGGCCGTGCCCAACACCGTCACCAAGACCCTGCGTACCGACAAGGTCTACGAGCCGGACCTCAGCACCTATTCCATCGAAGCCTACCCCGACTACTCGCCCCTGCCCGACCAGGTCCGCACCATCCACGCCTTTGCCCGCCCCGTCATTCTCGTGGACGATATGCTCCACGACGGCAAGCGTATCCGCCGCCTGGCCCCGCTGCTCGCCGAGACGAACACCCCCGTGGATCAGGTGCTGGTGGGCTACCTCACCGGCATGGGCCGCGACCTCATGGAGCAGCTGGGCTACGACGTGGACGCCATCTACTACCTGCCCAACCTGCGCCTGCGCTTCGTCGAGTCCACGCTCTATCCCTTCATCGGCGGCGATACCGTCCGCCGCAGCGAGGCCCTGCCCGGCGGCCTTCAGCCCGCCGTCAACCGCATCCTGCCCTACGCCGCCCCCGAGTACACCGGCATGGACGACGAGACCGCCTGGGAGCTCTCCCTCTGCTGCCTCGAAAACGCCCGCGATATCCTCCTGGCCCTCGAGACCGAGTTCCGTTCCCTCTACGCCCGCAACCTCACCCTCAGCCGTCTCGGCGAAGCGGTCATCCTGCCCCTCTGTCCCGACAAGGGCGGCTGCATGACCTACGATCTCTCCCGCGCCGCCAGCACGTATCTTGAGGGAGATATAGAGCTCCTGAAACGTATGCGCCCCAGATAAAGGCACATCTTTTGCGCCAATACTTCGTTGCGTCGGCTTGACGTACACACGGTACGCCTGCGCCTCCGCGCCTCGTCTTGACACAAAATCTGAACCTTTATCAAGGCTGTGCGGCGCCACCTCGTCATCGGCAGGACGCAAAATCCATCGCTTTTACGGGCATGACGTGTGCCGTCCCGCTATCGCAGGACGAAAAATCCGGCATATTCTCTATTCCTCAAGGGGGGGCCTGCGCCTCCGCGCCTCGTCTTGACACAAAATCTGAACCTTTATCAAGACTGTGCGGCGCCGCCTCGTCATCGGCACAGATAAAAGGAGAAACCACTATGATCGATCTCAACGATACCAACCTGCCGCGCATCCCGTCTAAGTGCCGCGTCACCCTGCTGGCTCTGGGCGATGTGGGCAGCACGCTGCTGACGGGCCTGCGGCTCATGGGCGGCGACATGATAGACTCCATCGGCATCTGCGACGTGCGCCCCGGCGTCCCCGAGCGCTGGGAGTTCGAGCTGAACCAGATACAGTCCCCGGACGGTGCGGCGCTGCCCCCGGTGGACATCATCGCGCCGGAGCAGCTGTTCGACGGCGACGTGTTCCTGTTCTGCGCCTCCCGGATGATCCCGGATACCTCCGTTACGGCGGGGGATGTCCGCATGGCCCAGTACGGCCTGAACCGGGAGCTGGTGTCCATCTACGCCCGTATGGCCCGGGACAGGCGGTACAGGGGCCTGTTCTGCGTGGTCAGCGATCCGGTGGACCCACTCTGCCGTGCCGTTCTGCGTGAAAACGGCCTGTCCCCGGCCCAGGTCCGGGGCTTCGGTCTGGGCGTTATGCACGCCCGCGCCCTGTACTACGCCCGGCGGGACCCTCGCTTCGCGTCCTACCTTACCGAGGGCCGCGCCTTCGGCCCCCACGGCGAGGACCTGGTGCTGGCCAACTCCATTGCGCACTACGACGACGCCCTCTCCCGTGAGTTGACGGAGAAGGTGGCCCACGCCAATCTGGAGATGCGTAAGCTGGGCTACAAGCCCTATGTGGCCCCGGCCCTGTCCTCCGGCGCGCTGAGCCTGCTGGCCCTGCTGCGGGGGCAGTGGCATTATTCCTCCGTCTACGACGGCCAGGTGTTCATGGGATGCCGCAATCGTCTGACCCCCGCCGGCATCGAGACGGAGCCGCTGACCCTGCCGCCCGCCCTGCAAAAGCGTATCGACGACACCCGCGCCAAGCTGAACGCCATAGAATAACGGAGGTATCCGCCATGCTCACCGTTCTGCTCCCCGAAAACGACCGCAGCCCCGCCCTGCGGGACCTGCTGGTGCCCCTGCTGCCCCCGGGCAGCGAACTCCGCGACACCGATGACGGGCTGGAGGACCTGGCCGGCCGCCGTCTGCTGTTCGCCGTGGCGCTGGACGAGGGCGGCTGCAATATGGCCTATTACCGTATGCTCTCCCGCCTGCGCCGCAGCACCGATCTGCTGGAGGGCAGTATCGGCGCGTGCATCGTCACCGGCGTGGGCGAGTTCTACACCAAGGATGTGGCCCGGGACATGGTCTTCGCCGCCAACCAGGCGGGCTGCGGCTTCCTCGGCCGCCCGCTGGTGGAGGCCACCGGTTCCCTGCGGAATTTCCGCACCCAGGCCCAGATCGGCGGCACCGACGAGGTCACGGCCTTCCATGCCGCCGCGGCGGAGCTGCTCTCCCGCCTGAACGGCTGGGAAAAGCCCGCCCCCATCCGCCATGTGCTGGCCCTCCACGCCTCCCAGCGCGCCACGTCCAACACCCTGGCCCTGTGGGAGCTGGTGAAGGCCGGCCTTCCGGCGGACCTCGGCGTGCAGGAGATCTGCCTCCGCAACGGCACCATGGCCGACTGCAACGGGTGCAGCTACACCGCCTGTCTCCACTTCGGCGAGCAGGGCGGCTGCTTCTACGGCGGCCCCATGGTGGACGAGGTCTATCCCGCCGTGCGGAAATGCGACGCCCTGGTCATGCTCTGTGCCAACTACAACGACGCCCTGGCCGCCAACCTGACCGCCTGCGTCAACCGGCTCACGGCCCTGTTCCGCCAGACCCGTATGTACGACAAGCGGCTCTTCGGCCTGATCGTCTCCGGCTACTCCGGCGGCGACCTGCTGGCCCGCCAGCTGATCTCCGCCCTGAACATGAACAAGTCCTTCTACCTTCCGCCCCGCTTCTCCCTGCTGGAAACGGCCAACGAGCGCGGCAGCCTTGTGAAGCTGCCGGGCATCGAGGCGCAGGCGGCGGCCTTCGCCCGGCACATGGCGGAGAGCTGAATAACCCCGCCGCAAACCGGGGAAAATACTTCCATCAATCAAAAGGAGGTGTGTTCCATGCAGGCAATGGTGTTGGAGAAGGCGTGCATCCAGTGCGGACTGTGCGCGGGGCTGTGCCCGGAGGTGTTTGCGCTGAACAGCGGCGAGCCCGCCCGGGTGACGGTGGACCCTATCCCGGACGCGCAGAAGATCGGCGTGCAGGAGGCGGCGGACAGCTGTCCCGTGGCCGCCATTCAGGTAACGGCGTAAAAATCCCCGGAAATGCCGCAAAAACCACTTTACAACGGTGATTTTCTGTGGTATCATCTCAAAGTACGCGCTAAGCGCGTCCGACCCCTGCCTTAGCCCTGCGGAGCGTTCCATCTCTCCCACGGCCCAGGCTGCGGGCGTATTTCAAGAAAGGTGGAAACACAACCATGATGCTGAAAGACCAGAAGACCTCTATCATCGAGGCCAATCGCACCCACGAGACCGACACCGGCTCCCCCGAGGTCCAGGTGGCCATCCTCACCGAGCGTATCAACCAGCTGACCGCGCACCTGAAGGTCCATCCCCATGACTTCCACAGCCGCCGCGGTATGCAGATGATGATCGGTAAGCGCCGTCGTCTGCTGGACTACCTGGCCAAGAAGGACATCGAGCGTTATCGTGCCCTGATCGCCAAGCTGGGTCTGCGTAAGTAAGTTGAAACAGGGTGATGTGCGCTTGCGCATCACCCTTCTTTCACATTCTGCGCCGTGTACAAATTGACCATTAGCAGTTGAAAATGCGCCGAAATTCAGGGTTTCGGAGCGTTTTCAAGTGCTAACGGCGATAGGTCGCGGGCAGAATGCCATTTCACAAAAAAGGAGAAACGATATGTCAACGATCATCACCAAGCGCCAGTTCCCCCACTATCACAAATACACCATGGACCTGGCCGGCCGTCCCCTGACGCTGGAGGTGGGCAAGCTGGCCGAGCTTGCCAACGCCGCCGTCATGGTGGGCTATGGCGACACCCGCGTCCTCTGCTGCGTCACCGCCGCCCCCCGTCCCCGCGACGGCATCGACTTCTTCCCCCTGTCCGTGGACTTCGAGGAGAAGATGTACGCCGTGGGCCGCATCCCCGGCAGCTTCAACCGCCGCGAGGGCCGTCCCGGCGAGAAGGGCATCCTGACCTCCCGCGTCATCGACCGCCCCATCCGCCCCCTGTTCCCCTATGACTTCCGCAACGACGTGTCCGTCATGTGCACCGTCATGGCCGTGGACCACGACTGCTCCCCCGAGATCGCCGCGCTGATCGGCACCTCCGCCGCCCTGGCCATCTCCGACATTCCCTGGAACGGCCCCGTGGCCGCCCTGAAGGTGGGCCTGGTGGACGGCAAGCTGGTCTTCAACCCCGACAGCGAGCAGCGCAAGGTCAGCGACCTGGACGTGACCGTCGTCTCCACCGGCAAGAAGGTCGTCATGATCGAGGCCGGCGCCAACGAGGTCCCCAACGATGTCATGTTCGAGGCCATCAAGCAGGCCCACGAGGAGAACCAGAAGCAGATCGCCCTCATCAATCAGATGGTGGCCGAGATCGGCAAGCCCAAGTTCGAGTACCCCCACGCCGACTTCAACTACGAGCTGTTCAACAAGATCACCGCCGACTTCATGGACGAGGCCAAGGCCGCCATGGACACCGACGACAAGAACGTCCGCGAGCAGCGCTGGAACGCCATGATCGAGAAGTGGCACGAGAAGTACCTGGAAGAGTACCCCAACATGGACCAGTACCTGGAGGAGATCACCTACAAGTTCCAGAAGATGATCGTCAAGAAGTGGCTGCTGGAGGGTCACCGCGTGGATGGCCGCCAGAAGAACGAGATCCGTCCCCTGGACGCCGAGGTGGGCGTGCTGCCCCGGGTCCACGGCTCCGGCCTGTTCACCCGCGGCCAGACGCAGGTCCTGTCCGTCTGCACGCTGGACACTCTGTCCGCCAACCAGAAGCTGGACACCATCTGGGAGGAGACGGAGAAGCGCTACATGCACCACTACAACTTCCCCGGCTACTCCGTGGGCGAGGCCAAGCCCGCCCGCAGCCCCGGCCGCCGCGAGATCGGCCACGGTGCGCTGGCCGAGCGCGCCCTGCTGCCCGTCATTCCTCCCGTGGAGGAGTTCCCCTACGCCATCCGCGTGGTCAGCGAGGTCGTGTCCTCCAACGGCTCCACGTCCCAGGGCTCCATCTGCGGCAGCACCCTGGCCCTCATGGACGCCGGCGTGCCCATCAAGGCCCCTGTGGCCGGCATTTCCTGCGGCCTGATCCAGGACGACGACGGCTCCTTCACCACCTTCATCGACATCCAGGGCGTGGAGGACTTCCACGGTGAGATGGACTTCAAGGTGGCCGGCACCAAGAAGGGCATCACCGCCATTCAGATGGACCTGAAGAACGACGGTCTGACCATGGAGATCATCAAGAACGCGCTGGACATCACCTATGACGCCCGCTGCCAGATCCTGGACCAGGTCATGCTGCCCTGCATCGCCCAGCCCCGCGCCGAGGTCAGCAAGTACGCCCCCAAGATGGTCACCATGCACATCGACCCGGATAAGATCCGCGACGTCATCGGCAAGGGCGGCTCCGTCATCCAGAAGATCGTGGCCGAGTCCGGCGCCAAGATCGACATCGACGACGACGGCACCATCCACATCGCCTCCCCCGATGCCGAGAGCTGCGAAAAGGCCAAGAAGTGCATCGACGACATCGTCTTCGTGCCCGAGGTGGGCCAGCTGTACTACGGCCGCGTCGTGCGCCTGATGACCTTCGGCGCCTTCGTGGAGCTGGCCCCCGGCAAGGACGGTCTGGTCCACATCTCCAAGCTGGCCGACAAGCGCATCGAGAAGGTGGAGGACGCCTGCAAGATCGGCGACATGATGTGGGTCAAGGTCACCGAGATCGACGAGAAGGGCCGCGTGAACCTGAGCCACAAGGACGCCATGAAGGAGATCGCCGCCAAGGAAGCCGCCGGCGAGCCCATCAAGTAAATCCGCATAATAAAAAAGAGAGCCGCAAGGCTCTCTTTTTTCGCGCGCCGATAGGCGCAGCCCCGCCGTTCCGAGGAAGCGCCCCCTCCGCCGTGCGGCGTCCCCTTGACAGGCGCGGCGAAACGCGCTATAATGCCGCCAACTGATATCAGCCGGCTGCCGGTCAACGGGGCAGCCACCCATCCCAACAGAGCCAATGCGCCGGGTATACCCCGGCGCATTTTGCTTGCAAGGAGGAACCGCTATGAGACGAAAAACAACGGCAGCGCTGCTGGCGGCGCTGAGCGACAAGGATATCACCCTGTCGGACAGCATGAGCGCGGATGCGGAGCTGGCGGGCATCTCCGCCATGCTGGACAGCATGAGCCGCGCCTTCGCCCTGTACCCGCAGGGCTTCCTCGCCCAGTTCCGCAACAGCGTGGGCGAGGGCGGCCTGTGCTTCCTGCTGGTGGCGCACATCGCCAGCGACTACGGCGTGGTGGGCTGCGCCTACGACTCCGCCGACTGGCAGTATATCGCCCTGAACGTGCAGGCCGATTACATGCGGGAGGGCACCGTCTGCCACGAGATATGGCACGCTACGGAGAACGAGATACGCTCCCGCGACTACACGGCCTTCGACTGGGATCAGTGGAACCGCCTGAACCCGGAGGGCTTCCTCTATTACGGCGACGGCACGGTGCAGGATCCTGCCCAGCCCTGGACGCTGTACAGCAGCGCGCCGGAGGACGTCCGCTTCGTGGATACCTACAGCTGCGTGGCGGCCACGGAGGATCGCGCCCGCATCATGGAGTTCTTCATGACCCACGATGACGAGGCGGAGCTGCTGATCCAGTCCCCCTACATCCGCGCCAAGCTCCAGATCATGTGCGACGCGGTGCGCCGCTATTTCGACACCGCCGGCTGGGGCACGCCCCGCTGGGAGCGGCCGTTGACGCAGCTGG
>OLXV01001304.1_pt1 | contig 12594 bp, 10 predicted proteins | sample 1673481 | NCBI WGS metagenome assembly OLXV01 (sample SAMEA103958113, study PRJEB25191) | human gut metagenome
ACATCATGGCTCTGTCCGTCGGCATGTACGAGAGCTGCGACTTCAACTACATGCACGAGCGCGTGTCCCAGTGCGAATATCTCGCGCAGGGCTTCTACAAAGCGGGCGTCAAGGGCGTCGTTCTTCCCGCCGGCGGCCACGCCGTGTACATCAACATGGACGAGTTCTTCGACGGCAAGCGCGGCCACGAGACCTTCGCGGGCGAGGGCTTCTCGCTTGAGCTGATCCGCCGCTACGGCATCCGCGTCTCCGAGCTCGGCGACTACTCCATGGAATACGACCTCAAGACCCCCGAGCAGCAGGCGGAGCTGGCGAACGTCGTCCGTTTTGCCATCGACCGCAGCCGTCTCACCCAGGAGCATCTGGACTACGTCATCGCCGCTGTCAAAGCGCTGTATGAAGACCGCGAATCCATCCCCAACATGCGCATCATTTGGGGCCACAATCTCCCGATGCGCCACTTCCACGCGTTCCTTGAGCCCTACCCCAACGAAGAGAAGTAAGAAGTAAGAAGAAGTAAAGCAAAACCCCGGAGAAACTGAGAAAGCGCATACCAGCGAACCCGGACGGCACGGCGCCGGTCCCCACCGGCGTCGTGCGTCAGTCGAATCCATCAAATTATTGGAGGGAAAATCAATGGCAGACAAACAGCTTACCTCAAACCGTGACGGCTTTACCAGCCGGTGGGGTTTCATCCTCGCCTGCATCGGTTCCGCCGTCGGCATGGGCAACATCTGGCGCTTCCCCATCATGGTCTCGGTATGGGGCGGAATGACGTTTCTTATCCCGTACTTCATCTGCGTTCTCCTGATTGGTTCTACCGGCGTTATCGGCGAGTTTGCTCTCGGCCGTGCGACCGGCGCCGGCCCCATCGGCGCTTTCGGCGAATGCACGGCTCTCCGCGGCAACCGCAAGATCGGCGAAGGCATCGGCCTTATCCCGGTCATCGGCTCTATGGCTCTCGCGATCGGTTACACGGTCGTCATGGGCTGGATCTTCAAGTACACCTTTATCTCCATCACCGGCGATATGCATGCAATGGGACAGGACATGGCGTCCATCGGCGGCCACTTTGACGTTGTCGCGGTGAATAACGTCCCCTGCATCATTGTTGCGATCCTCGCATCCTTTGCCATCATGGCGCTGGGCGTATCCGGCGGCATTGAAAAAGCCAATAAGATCATGATGCCGGCGCTGTTTGTCCTGTTTGTGGTTCTCGGTGTTTATATCGCGTTTCTTCCCGGCTCCGGCGCCGGCTACAAGTACATCTTCACGCTCGACCCCAAAGGGCTGCTCAACCCGCTGGTGTGGATTTTCGCCTTCGGCCAGGCGTTCTTCTCTCTGTCCGTCGCCGGTAACGGTTCGGTCATCTACGGCTCCTATCTGCCGAAGAATGAGAACATCGTGACCTCCGCGAGAAACGTTGCCGTGTTCGATACGCTCGCGGCTCTCCTTGCGGCATTCGTCATCATCCCTGCGATGGCGGCGGGCGGCGCTCCTCTGGAGAAAGGCGGCCCGGGGCTCATGTTCGTGTGGCTCGTCAACGTTCTTAACGGTATGCCCGGCGGCCGCATCATCGGCGTTATCTTCTTCATCTGCGTCCTGTTTGCCGGCTTGAGCTCCATTATCAACCTGTATGAGGCTCCGGTCGCAACGCTGCAGGACAACCTGAAGCTCAAGCGCGTCCCTGCAACGGCGATCATTCTCGCTGTGGGCGGCATTGTTGCCATTTTTATCCAGAAGATCACCTCCGAGTGGATGGATGTCGTCTCCATCTACATTTGTCCGCTTGGCGCGCTGTTGGCCGGCGTGATGTTCTTCTGGGTTGCGGGAAAGGACTTTGCGCTCAAGGAGGTCAACCATGGCCTCAAATCCCCGATCGGCGGCTGGTTCTATCCGCTTGCCAAGTATGTGTACTGCATCCTCTGCGTTATCGCGCTGGTTGCAGGCGCGGCGCTCGGCGGCATCGGCTGATCGACCCGATCCAATAAAAACGCGCGTATCGGTTCTCCGGTACGCGCGTTTTTTCTTGCTCTATGGCAAAAACCCTGCTACAATGAACCCCCGGATGGCGAAAACCGTCTAACGAATATCATAAAATGCTTTTAGGAACGAAACACCATGAAACAAAGCGACAATACAAACCGAACGCCTGCCAATTGGGACGGCACACCGCAGGAGGACTATTTCGCCGACTGGAACACTCCGCCGGAGGAATATCCCGCCGCGGGACGGCATCTCTCGCCGGAAGCGCGGGAAGAATACTATGCCGAGCGCGACGCCTACTACGCCCGCCGGGACGCCTACTATGCGCAGCGCGATGCCTACTACGCCCAGCGCGAGCGCGAGGAGCGCGCCGCGGACGAGGAAGGCGAAGAATACGAAGAGGAGTACGGCGAAGACTATGCCGACGACGCGGACGAGCCGGAGGAGGAAGAGGACGACGTTTCCTATGCCCCCGAGGATCGCGCCGAAACGCCGGAGGAGCCGAAAGAGAAGCCGAAAAAGAAAAAGCGCCGCCGCAAAGGGGGCTTTCTGCGGTTTCTTGTCACGGTCATCCTGCTTGCGATCGTCGCGCTGGTGGTCATCGGCAAAGCGCCGGTGCGAAATCCGGATAACCTTGAGCGTATTTCGGGCCGCAGCACGGTACTTCTCTGCGGCACGGACGAGGACGGCATGCGAACTGACACGATCCTTCTCCTGACGCTCGACCGGAACGAGGGCAGCATCCGCCTTTTGAGCATCCCGCGCGACACCTATGCGCCTGCCTACTATGTGCCGAAGATCAACTCGGCCTACGGCGCGGTCGGCGGCGGGGAAAAGGGCATGGAGCAGCTCATGGAGCAGGTGAAAAACGTCGTCGGCTTCATGCCGGACGGCTATGCGCTCGTTAATCTCAGCGCCTTTGTGGAGGCGGTCGATCTGCTCGGCGGGCTGGATTTTGACGTGCCCATGGACATGGACTACGACGATCCCGACCAGAACCTTTTCATCCATCTGAAAGCCGGCGAGCAGCACCTGACCGGCGAGCAGCTCATGTGGGTCGTGCGTTTCCGCTCGGGATACGCCAATGCCGACATCGGTCGCACGGAGGTGCAGCGCGCGGTGATGAAGACCGCCATGAAGCAGTGGCTGCGGCCGAAAACGCTTGCTGCGCTGCCGGGGCTCTGGCGCATATATCAGGAGAATCTCACGACCGACCTCTCGGTGCGCAACATCGTCTGGATGGCGCGCGTGCTCCTGAAGGGCATGAGCGGCGATATTGAAGCCAACGTTCTTCCCGGCTACGCCACCATGGCGGGCGATGCCTCGGTCTACATGATCGACACCTACGCCGCCTCGGCTATATTGCCGGATTACAGTCCCTATAAATAAAGGAAAGCGCCCCGGCTGCGGCCGCGGCGCTTTCCTTGTGCCAAAAACGGTGAAGTAAAAAATATAATTCGAAAAATAATTTATATAAAACTATTGACAAAAGTTTTTCTTGTGCTATACTATGATCAAAAGGTCAAAATAGGTCAAAGGAGATGGTTCCTTTTGAAAAAGACATTGTACAGTCTGATGCTCAACGAGGAGGTCGTCCGCGAGGTGGACGCGCTCGCGCACCGACTGGGGACGAGCCGGTCGAATCTCATCAATCAGATCCTCGCCGAATATGTGAACTATACGACGCCGGAGCGCCGCATCAACGACATTTTCTCCGCGCTGGAGCAGCTCATCAGCCCCTCGCGTGAGCTTGTGCCGTTTTTCTCGCCGAACAGCAGCACGATGTCGCTCAAAAGCTCTCTGCAGTATAAATACCGCCCGACGGTCAAGTACGAGCTGGAGCTGCACGGCGGCGACGAAAACTCCATCGGCGAGCTGACGGTGCTTTTCCGCACGCAGTCCGAAGCACTCATCCGCGCGATGACGGAGTTTTTCCGGCTCTGGAAGCGTATCGAAGATACGCACCTGCCCGCCGGAACGGAGCGGCAGTATGCGCTGTACGACGGCAAATTCGTCCGTTCCATCGCACCGCCCGCCAAGGACTGCACCGCCGACGAGCTGGCGCAGGCCATCAGCGAATACATCCAGCTCTTTGACCGGCTGATGAAGTGCTATGTGAGCGGCGAGCTGGATGCGCGCGCTATCGAGCGCGAGTGGTTCACGCAGATGCGCCGTGCCGCTGTGCTGATTTAATCCTGTATACCATTTCTTCTCTTAATTTATTAAGGAGGGATTTTCATGAACGCTGAAAAATTCACCCAGAAAAGTCTGGACGCGGTCCGCACCGCCAAATCCATGGCGGAGGAAAACCGCAACAACTATATCACCCCCGAGCATCTTCTCTATGCTCTCGTCGATCAGGACGGCGGGCTGATCCCGTCCCTGCTCGGCAAAATGAAGGTGGACTGCAACGCCGTCCTCTCCGAGCTCGATACCGCCATCGCCGCACTGCCGAAGGTCGGCAATGTGAGCGAGGTGTATCTCTCCCCGGAGTGCGACCGCGCCATCAATGCCGCCGAGAAAGCCGCCAAATCGATGGGCGACGAGTACATCTCCGTCGAGCATCTGATGATCGGCATCTTCGCCGCCGCCACGCCGGCGATCAAGCGTATTTTCTCCGACCACGGCATCACGAAGACCGCCTTTACCGAGGCTCTTTCCAAGGTCAAGACCGGTCCCGTGACCGGCGATAATCCGGAGAGCACCTATGACGCTCTCGCCAAATACGGCACCGACCTCGTCAAGCGCGCCCGCGAAAACGAGCTCGACCCCGTGATCGGCCGTGATAACGAGATCCGGAACGTCATCCGCATTCTCTCGCGTAAAACGAAGAACAACCCCGTGCTCATCGGCGAGCCGGGCGTCGGCAAAACCGCCATCGCCGAGGGGCTGGCGCAGCGCATCGTGCGCGGCGACGTGCCCGAAGGACTCAAGGACAAGACCATTTTCTCGCTCGACATGGGCGCACTGATCGCGGGCGCCAAGTACCGCGGCGAATTTGAGGAACGGCTCAAAGCCGTGCTCGAGGAAGTCCGCAAGAGCGAGGGCGGCATCATCCTCTTCATCGATGAGCTGCACACCATCGTCGGCGCGGGCAAGACCGAGGGCAGCATGGACGCCGGCAACCTCTTGAAGCCGATGCTCGCCCGCGGCGAGCTGCACTGCATCGGCGCCACGACGCTCGATGAGTACCGCAAGTATATCGAAAAGGACGCCGCGCTCGAGCGCCGCTTCCAGCCCGTGCAGGTCGATGAGCCGACGGTGGAGGACACCATTTCCATCCTCCGCGGCCTGAAAGAGCGCTACGAGATCTACCACGGCGTGCGCATCCACGACAACGCGCTCGTCGCCGCGGCCACGCTCTCCAACCGCTATATCACCGACCGTTTCCTGCCTGACAAGGCCATCGACCTCGTCGACGAGGCCTGCGCCATGATCCGCACGGAGATCGACTCCATGCCGTCGGAGCTCGACGACCTGCGCCGCCGCATCATGCAGATGGAGATCGAGGAGATGGCCCTCAAGAAAGAGGACGACCAGCTCTCGCGCGACCGGCTCGAAAAGCTCACGCAGGAGCTCGCCGAGCTCAAGGACCGCTTCAACGAGCAGAAGGCCCGCTGGGAGGCCGAGAAGAACAGCGTCGAGGAGGTCAAGTCCCTCAAGGCGGACATTGACCACCTGCACGCCCAGATCGAAGAGGCCCAGCGCAACTATGAGTACGAAAAGGCCGCGCGCCTGCAGTACTCCGACCTGCCGAACCTCGAGAAGAAGCTCACCGAGGCCGAAGCTGCGGCCGAGCGCCGCAAGAGCGATAACTCCCTCGTGCACGACACCGTGACCGAGGAGGAGATCGCCGGCATCGTCGCCAAGTGGACCGGCATCCCGGTGGCAAAGCTCATGGAGGGCGAGCGCGAGAAGCTGCTGCACCTCGACGAAGTGCTGCACCGCCGCCTGATCGGCCAGGACGAGGCCGTGGAGAAGGTCTGCGAGGCCATCCAGCGCTCGCGTGCCGGCATCAGCGACCCGAACCGCCCGATCGGCTCGTTCCTGTTCCTTGGCCCGACGGGCGTCGGCAAGACGGAACTGGCCAAGGCGCTGGCCGAGAGCCTGTTTGACGATGAGCGCAGCATGGTGCGCATCGACATGACCGAGTACATGGAGAAATTCTCCGTCTCGCGTCTCATCGGCGCGCCTCCCGGATACGTCGGCTACGACGAGGGCGGCCAGCTTACCGAGGCCGTGCGCCGCAAACCGTACTCCGTCGTGCTGTTCGATGAGGTCGAAAAGGCGCACCCGGATGTGTTCAACATCCTGCTGCAGATCCTCGACGACGGCCGCATCACGGACAGCCAGGGCCGCACGGTGGACTTCAAGAACACGATCATCATCCTCACGTCGAACCTCGGCAGCCAGTACCTGCTCGACGGCATCGGCCCGGACGGCGAGATCACCGCGGACGCGCGCGAGCGCGTGCAGGGCGAGCTGCGCCGCGCCTTCCGGCCGGAGTTCCTCAACCGTCTGGATGAGATCCTCATGTTCCGTCCGCTCACGCGCGACAACCTGTCGCACATCATTGACAACCTCGTCGCCGGTCTGCGCAGCCGCCTGGCTGACCGCACGCTGAACCTCGAGATGACCGACGCCGCCAAGGCGCTCATCATCGCCAACGGGTATGACCCGGTCTACGGCGCGCGCCCGCTCAAGCGCTACCTGCAGAGCCACGCCGAGACGCTCATTGCCCGCACCATCCTCTCCGGCGACCTGCACGCCGGCGACACGCTCGTCGTGGACGCCGAGAACGGCGCGCTCGTCTGCCGCGTGAAGGCATAAGGCATAAAAATGACCCCATGGGTCTGTGCACACTGCACAGGCTCATGGGGTTTTTGTTTTCTCAGGCTTCGGGCCGTTTCCGGCACAGGCGGAAGATCAGCAGCGTCAGCAGCGCACCGGTGAGGTAGCCCGCCGTGTCGAGCCAGACGTCCGCGATCTGGCCGCTGCGGCCGGGGACGAAGAGCTGGATCGTCTCGTCGCACAGCGCGGCAAAGGGGCCTGGCAGCAGCGCGCGCGGCCACGAAAAATGCGCGCTCGTGCGCAGCGCGGCGGCCGTCAGCGCGCCGAGCACGGCGTACTCGGCAAAGTGCGCGCACTTGCGCAGCACATGGTCGGTCATCCGCGGCAGCAGATCTTGCACCACGACCAGCAGTGCGCCGCTCTCGGCGCCGCTCTGTGCCGCAGGCAGGCACGAGTGTCCCCAGATGACCAGCAGCCACGCACCGGCGCAGACGGTCAGGATACGGCTGGCGCGGCGGTTCATTTGCCCTCTGCTTCCTTCTGCGCGCGGATCTTGTCCACCCAGCACTTGTGGCACATGGCGACGTAGCTGTCGTTGCCGCCGAGGAGGATCTGCCCGCCCTCGGTGATGACGCGGCCGCTGCCGTCGATGCGGGCGTTGACCGTCGCCTTGCGGCCGCAGGCGCACACGGTCTTGATCTCCGTGATGGAATCTGCCAGCTCCATGAGTCGCCGCGCGCCGGGGAAGAAGTGCGTGAGAAAATCCGTCCGCAGGCCGAAGCACAGCACCGGGATGTTCTGCTCGTCAACGATGCGGCGCAGTTGGTCGATCTGCTCGGGGGAGAAAAACTGCGCCTCGTCCGCGATGATGACATCGGCGTGGCCTGCACGGGCAAACGTGGCGATGATGTCCTCGTCCGGGTGGATGACCTGTGCCTCGCGCTGCAGGCCGATGCGCGAGCGGATGATGTTCGCCCCGTCGCGGTCGTCGACCGACGGCTTGATGAGCCAGACCGTCATGCCCAGCTCCTCATAGTTGAACTGCGTGATGAGCGCCTGCGCGGACTTCGACGAGCCCATGGCGCCGTATTTAAAATAGAGTTTGGCCATTTAATCCCGCTCCTTTACATAGGCCCGGATACGCTCCATGACAAAATCGAGTGCAACCTGATTATGCCCGCCTTCGGGGATAATAATATCGGCATAGCGCTTCGACGGCTCGACGAACATCTCGTGCATGGGCTTGACCGTGGTCAGATACTGCGTGACGATCGACTCCAGGTCGCGGCCGCGGTCGCGCACGTCGCGCACGATGCGCCGCAGGATGCGCACATCGGCGTCCGTATCGACAAAGAGCTTGATGTCCAGCCGCTCGCGCAGCTCCGGCTCGGCAAAGATGAGGATGCCCTCGACGACGATGACCTTGGCCGGCGTGACCGTAATGGTCTCGGCCGCGCGGTTATGCACCGTGTAGTCGTAGATCGGGCACTCGATCGCCTGCCCGGCGCGCAGCGCGTCGAGATGCTGCACGAGCAGCGGCGTGTCGAACGCGTTCGGGTGGTCGTAGTTGAGCTTTTTGCGCTCGGGGAAGGGAATGTCGTCGTGCCGCTTGTAATAATTGTCGTGGTACAGCACGCTCACATCGCCGCCGAATTCGTCGAGGATGCGCCGCGTGATGGTGGTCTTGCCGCTGCCGGTGCCGCCGGCGATGCCGATGGTGATGACGTCGCTCATGGTGCCGCCTCCCGTGTGTCGCTGTTTTTCCCCAACATTCTACCACAGGCGCAGGGCCGTTGCAATTTGACTTTTGCATTTTTTGCGGTTAAAATAAAACCGGCCGCCGCGCGCGGCCAAACCTGAAAAAAATAGAAAAACGGAGGTAGTATCATGCCTGTTCCCACGCCGCATATCGCAGCCAAAGCCGGAGACATCGCCAAGACCGTGCTCATGCCCGGCGACCCGCTGCGCTCGAAGTTCATCGCCGAGACCTTTCTGGAAAATCCCGTGCTCGTCAACAACGTCCGCGGCGTGCAGGGTTACACCGGCACGTGGAAGGGCGTGCCCGTGACCGTGATGGCCTCCGGCATGGGCATCCCGTCGATCGGCATCTACAGCTGGGAGCTGTACAACTTCTACGATGTCGACAACATCATCCGCGTCGGCTCGGCCGGCGCGCTCGCGGACGACCTGAACCTCATGGACGTTGTCGCCGGTGCGGGCGCGTGCACGGACTCCAACTTCGCGCACCAGTTCGGCCTCAACGGCACGTTCGCGCCCATCGCGGACTACACGCTGCTCAGTCAGGCCGTCGCCGCGGCGGCCGCCAATGGCGTGACGCTGCACGTGGGCAACGTGCTCTCGGCCGATAATTTCTACGACGACGGCAGCGACGGTCCGGATCAGTGGAAGAAGATGGGCGTGCTCGCCATCGAGATGGAGGCCGCCGGCCTGTACATGAACGCCGCCCGCGCCGGCAAGCGTGCGCTCGGCCTGTTCACGATCTCCGATCACATCTACCGCGCCGAGGAGCTCACGAGCGAACAGCGGCAGAACTCCTTCGTGCAGATGATTACGATCGCGCTCGACACCGCCGTCAACATGGCGAATCTCTAACGCAAGGGCATCTGTCCGTGAGAAACGGACAGATGCCCGACTTGTTTATATTTTTTTTATATTTTCGAAACAAATAGGATTGCTTGCAATTCCGGCGCGTGTTATACTAAAGACAGTTGTGAAAACACAACAAAAAACCACCCGAATGTCGGGTAAAATTTTAATGGAGGAAAAAATAGCATGAACATGAAGAAGCTCGTTGCTCTGCTCCTCGCGCTCGTCATGGTCTTTGCGCTGTGCGCCTGCGGTCCCAAGGACAATCAGGACACGGGCAAGAAAGACGACGGCAAAAAAACGGCTATGAAGGCAGACGACATCCCGGACGAAATGACGTCCAGCGATGGCAAGTATCAGGTCGCGTTCGTCACCGACGTGGGCGATCTGAAGGACAAGTCCTTCAACCAGGGCACTTACGCTGTACGCCAATGCCAACAGCAAGTCCTACAAGTACTATAAGCCCGCCAACGGCGACAAGGCCACCGATGACGATCGTTACGATGCCATGAAGGCCGCTGTCGACAACGGCGCAGAGGTCGTTGTGGCCGCCGGCTTCCTGCAGGGCGCTGCCCTCGAGAAGGCCGCAAAGGAATTCACGGACACCAAGTTCGTGTTCATTGACGGTTCGCCTGTTGAAGGTGTGACCAATCTGGCCGCCATCAGCTTCCGTGAAGAGCAGTGCGGCTACCTGGCCGGCTATGCTGCCGTCATGGAAGGCTACACCAAGCTCGGCTTCTGCGGCGGCGGCGGCGGCACGAACGATGCCTGCTGCCGTTACGGCTACGGTTACGTTCAGGGCGCTGAGGCTGCTGCAGCCGAAAAGAACGTCAAGGTCGAGATGAACTACACCTGGAAATACGGCGAGAGCTTCCAGCCTTCCGCTGAGCTGCAGACCCTGGCCTCCGGCTGGTACAAGAACGGCACCGAGGTCATCTTCTCCTGCGGCGGCTCTATCTTCGACTCCATCACCGCTGCTGCTTCCGCGAACGACGCGGCTGTCATCGGCGTGGACGTCGACCAGTCCTACACCTCCGACACCGTCATCACCTCCGCCCTCAAGGGCATCGGCGAGGCTGCTCAGCAGGCTCTGACCGCCGCTTACGGCAGCGATTGGGCCAACTACGGCGGCAAGCTCACCACCCTGGGCGCGGCCGAGGGCGCTGTTGGTCTGCCGACCGACACCTGGAGCCTCAAGAACTGGACCGTTGACCAGTACAAGGCCATGTTCGAGAAGATCGTCAAGGGCGAGATCACCATCGACAACGACTTCAGCAAGCTCGCCAGCACCGATCACGTCACCCTCAATCTCGTCAAGTAATTTGACCTGACCCTGTGTAAGGAGAGAAAGCTTTGGCTTTCTCTCCTTTTCTTGTTTGCCCCGGAACAGCCGCGCCGTGTGCAGACCTGTGCGCCGCGGGGGAGCCCGAGGGGGCGAAGGGCCCGCCTCGGATGAGATCCATTGCCGCCCGGCGGGCGGCGTCTCGGCCCGGGTGAAAAACTCCGGGTTTTCGCCCGGGCTGAGAGAAAGCTTTGGCTTTGTCTCCTTTTTTCGTTTGCATTCTGTACACATTTGGGGCGGAATGCCTTGAAATCAGGCGATCAAACAGGTATAATCAAAATATTAGAAGAGCCATTTCGCGCGCCGGGCAGCGCGGTTTCCCGTCCGGCGGCTGCCGATATGCAAACACAGAAACAGAAATAGGAAAGTAGGTGGCGGTATGGACAACGCTCCTCCGTATGTGATCGAAATGCTTCACATCACCAAGGAGTTCCCCGGTATCAAGGCCAACGACGACATCACCCTGCAGCTCAAAAAGGGCGAGATCCACGCCCTGCTCGGTGAAAACGGCGCCGGCAAATCCACGCTCATGAGCGTGCTCTTCGGCCTGTACCAGCCGGAGGCGGGCGAGATCCGCAAAAACGGCAAGCCCGTCAAGATCGACAACCCCAATGATGCCACCGCGCTCGGCATCGGCATGGTGCACCAGCACTTCAAGCTCATCGACGTGTTCACCGTGCTCGACAACATCATCCTCGGCGCGGAGACGACGAAGCTCGGCTTCATTCAGCGCAAGGAAGCGCGCAAAAAGGTCGAGGAACTCTCGGAAAAATACGGCCTGAAGGTCGACCTCGATGCCAAGGTCGAGGACATCACCGTCGGCATGCAGCAGCGCGTCGAGATCCTCAAGATGCTCTACCGCGACAACGAGATCCTCATCTTCGACGAGCCGACCGCCGTGCTCACCCCGCAGGAGATCGACGAGCTCATGGCCACGATGAAGGAGTTTGCGCGCGAGGGCAAGTCCATCCTCTTCATCTCCCACAAGCTCAACGAGATCATGGCCGTGGCCGACCGCGTAACCGTCCTGCGCAAGGGCAAGTGCATCGGCACGGTCAACACCTGCGACACGAACAAGCAGGAGCTGTCGAACATGATGGTTGGCCGCCCCGTGCAGCTCGTCATCGACAAGACGCCGGCCCACCCCGGCGAGGAGATCCTGCATGTGGAGGATCTGTGCGTCCTGTCGCACCTGCACAAGCGCAACGCCGTCGATCATGTGTCGTTCAATGTCCGCGCGGGCGAGATCGTCTGCATCGCCGGCATCGACGGCAACGGCCAGACGGAGCTCATCCACGGCCTGACCGGCCTGGACAAGATCACGGGCGGCTCGGTCACGCTCTGCGGCGAGACGATCACGCACGCCTCCATCCGCCGCCGCGGCAGGAACATGAGCCACATCCCCGAGGACCGGCACAAGCACGGCCTCGTGCTCGACTTCACGCTCGAGCAGAACATGGTGCTCCAGCGCTATAAAGAGCCGCAGTTCCAGCACGGCGGCTTCATCCGCCGCGACGCCGTGCGCGCCTATGCCGACCGGCTCATCGAGCAGTTCGACGTCCGCAGCGGCCAGGGCGCCGTCACGATCGCGCGCAGCATGTCCGGCGGCAACCAGCAGAAGGCCATCATCGCCCGCGAGGTTGATCGGGACAAACCGCTCATCATCGCCGTGCAGCCCACGCGCGGCCTCGACGTCGGCGCAATCGAATACATCCACAAGCAGCTCGTCGCCCAGCGCGACGCGGGCAAGGCCGTGCTGCTCGTGTCGCTCGAGCTCGACGAGGTCATGAGCCTGTCCGACCGCATCCTCGTCATGTACGAGGGCGAGATCGTCGGCGAGCTCGACCCGAAGCAGACGACCGTGCAGG
>OLXV01001307.1_pt1 | contig 12569 bp, 8 predicted proteins | sample 1673481 | NCBI WGS metagenome assembly OLXV01 (sample SAMEA103958113, study PRJEB25191) | human gut metagenome
GGCTCTTGCTCTTATCTGGGGACTGCCAACACCATGTGTAGTCTGGCGGAAGCCTTGGGCATGACTCTGCCGGACGGCGCCAATGCCCCGGCTGCATCTGCTCACCGGTCCCAACTGGGCGAAGAGACCGGCATGAAGATCGTGGAACTGGTCGAGCGGGATATTACAGTACGAAAAGTCATCACACCGGGTTCAATCCGCAACGCCATCAAGGCTTGCCTTGCAATGAGCGGCTCCACCAATGCGGTGATGCATCTGACAGCCGTTGCTCACGAAGCGGAGCTGGACATTGATGTACTGCAGCTATTTGACAACCTCTCTAACTCTACTCCGCAGATTGCGAAAATGAACCCAGCCTGCAAATACAACATGATAGATTTCTATCATGACGGCGGGATGCCCAGACTGCTGGAAAATCTTCAGTCCCTGTTGGAAACGGATGTAATGACCGTTACGGGGAAAACGCTGGCGGAAAACATCGCGGAGCACAGGTATCGTTATCCCGCCACGGGTCTGGTAAACCACACACTGGATGACCCCTTCGGCTATAGCGGCGGTGTAGCAGTGCTGCGAGGCAACTTGGCCCCCAGCACAGGCATCACAAAACCTGGTGCATTTGACAAGAGCCTACATCACTTTGAGGGCGAAGCCATCTGCTTCGACTCTGAGGAGGCCGCCGAGGAGGCCATTCTGGCCGGTAAGGTCCATGACGGTCATGTGGTGGTCATCCGCTACGAGGGCCCCAAGGGCGGCCCCGGTATGCGCGAGATGTACAAGGCCATGAAGTACCTCTATGGCCGCGGCCTGTCCAAGACCACCGCACTGATCACCGACGGCCGGTTCTCCGGCACCAACAACGGCTGCTTTGTGGGCCATATTTCTCCCGAAGCCGCTGAGGGCGGCCCCATCGCCATCGTCCATGACGGCGATCTGGTGGAGATCGACGTGGACAGCAAGAAGCTGGAGCTGCTGGTGCCTCAGGAGGAGATCGAGGCCCGTCTGAAGCAGTGGAAGCGTCCCGAGCCCAAGTTCAAGAAGGGCTGGCTGGGCCTGTACTGCAAGCTGGCTGCCTCCGGTTCCGAGGGCGGCGTCATGAAGTTCGACCATCTGTAATTTGAATTAGGAGGAGAAACCGACTATGGATGGAGTTACCGTTTCCGTTCTGGGCGCATTGGTGGCCCTTGCCGTCGCCATTGTGCTGATCTTGAAAAAAGTACAGCCTACCTATGCCATGATTTTCGGCGCCGTGATCGGCGGTCTGGTAGGCGGCGCCGGACTCACCGGCACCGTTAGCTTTATCATCTCCGGCACGCAGGGCATCGTCTCCGCGATCATCCGTATCGTTACGGCGGGTATTCTGGCCGGCGCGCTCATTGAGAGCGGCGCGGCTGAACGCATCGCCGAATCCATCATCAATAAGATGGGTGCCAAGCGGAGCCTGATCGCCATCACGCTGGCCACATGGCTGCTGACCACCGTGGGCGTGTTCGGCGACGTGGCCTGCATCACCGTGGCTCCCATTGCTCTGCAAATGGCTCGCCGGGCGGGTTATCACAAGATGGGCGTGCTGATGGCGCAGCTGGGCGCCGTCCGCGCGGGCAACGTCATGAGCCCCAACCCCAATGCCATTGCGGCCGCCGAGGCCTTTAATCTGCCCTTGACCTCCATCATCGCCGTGGGCGTCATCCCCGCCGTCACCGCGCTGATCGTGACCTCTCTGCTGGCAAAGCGCCTGTCTATGCGGGGCACGGAGATCACCGAGGCTGACATCGGCGGCGAAGCCGCGCAGCAGAAGGACCTGCCTCCCCTGTGGGCGGCACTCAGCGGTCCCGTTGTCACCATCGCCATCTTGCTGCTGCGTCCCATTGCCGGGATCACCATCGATCCCCTGATCGCCCTGCCGGTAGGCGGCATCGTGGGCGCTATCGCCATGGGCAAGGCCCGGGACATGGGCCACTACTTCAATGCCGGCCTCGCCAAGATGAGCGGCGTTGCCATGCTGCTGGTCGGCACCGGCGCTCTGTCCGGCATCATCTCCAACTCCGGATTGAAGGACGTGATCATTTCCTTCATTGAGACCCTGGGCCTGCCCGGCTTCATGCTGGCTCCCATCTCCGGTATGCTGATGGGCGCGGCCACCGCCTCCGCCACAGCCGGTACGACCCTTGCCAGCCAGATCTTTGGGCCCACCGTGGTGGCCAGCGGTGTAACGCCTCTGGCGGCCGCCGCTATGACCCACGCGAGCTGCTTCGTCTTTGACGGTCTGCCTCACGGCTCCTTCTTCCATGTCAGCGCCGGCGGCGTCAACATGGAGATCAGCGAGCGGCTGAAGCTGCTGGGCTACGAGGCCATCAACGGCCTTGCCATGATGGCCGTCAGCACACTGGTGTTCGGCGTGCTGAGGCTGGCCGGCTGACCGGGAGGATTTCTATGGCAAAGATCATCGCGCCTGTTGTCACGATCTTCAACGAAGAGGAAAAGCCCGACTACGCAGGCAACAAAAAAGTCATCGATTTCCTGATCGAGGGCGGGCTGGACGGCATTCTTGTGCTGGGCTCCGCCGGAGAGTTCCCGGATCTGAACGAGCAGGAGCGTCTGGACTTCTTCCGCTTCTATGCGGAGTATGTCAACGGACGGGTGGAGCTGCTGGCCGGTACCGGCTGCATTCGCTATGCCGATACGCTGGCCCTGTCCAACGCGGTGTATGAGCTGGGCTACACGCCCATGGTCATCAGCCCCTACTATTTCGAGATGGATCAGGAAAAGCTGTTCGTCTACTATGACCGTCTGGCCAAGGATGTGAAGGGAGACCTGTATCTTTACAACTTCCCACCCCGCACCGGACATTCCATCGCTCCGGAGACGATCCGCCGCCTGATCGACGCGAACCCCAACATCATCGGGCTGAAGGATTCCGTGTCCACCCCCGGCCACACCAATATGGTGTGCCGGGCGGTAGAGGGGAAGCCCTTCACCGTCTACTCCGGCTTTGACGACCAGTTCCTCAGCAACATCGCCAACAACGGGGGCGGCGGGTGCATCGGTGCGCTGTCTATCATCGTGCCGGAGATCTGGAGCAGTCTGGTGAAGGCTGCCAACGAAAAGGACTTTGATTGCACCTTCGCCCTGTACCACCTGATCCAGAAGCTGATGCCCATTTACGATATGGACACCAACTGCTCCCTGATCCTCAAAAAGCTGCTGGTGCACCGGGGACTGGAGATTAGCGACCGGGCCGTTTGCCCCTTCAACCAGATGAACGCCGCCATCTATCAGAGCGCCGCAGACCTGCTGGACAGCGTGTTGGATGAATACCAGTCCATGCGCTGACGGGAAAGCCGATTCAAGGCTGGCCCCTCGGTCGACAAATACAATAACAGTAAAAGGGCAGGGCCGGACAGAAATTTTTCTGTCCGGCCCTGCTTGCTGCGTTCTTCCTTGCATCGTTTCCGGCAAATTCACAATACGGTCATTGCACCGCAGGGCGGGGCGTTGTTCAACTCGGGCATTGTGAAAAACCGCGGTTTGTGGTAAATTAAGTCCATAAAACAACGGAAAGAGGAGTACACATGAAGGATTTCCGGCAGGAATTATATGAAAACGGCTATTTCCGACAGGAGGAGCTGTGCTTTGCCGACTGCGACCGGTATCAGCGGGCAAGGGTTTCCGGCCTTTTGAACAAGGCGGCGGCCTACGCGGGGTATGACTACAACGCCCGGGGCCTGACCCACGACGTGCTGTTTGAAATGGGGGAGGTGTTCCTGCTCTCCCGGCTGGCCATGCGCATCCACCGGATCCCCATGGCGGGGGATGTGCTGGACATCGCCACCTATGAAAACGGGGTCAAGGGCGCGCATATGCAGCGGGTCTACGAGATGAAGGATCAGACCGGTGAGGTGCGGGTGTCGGTGAAAAGCGACTGGATCCTGGTGAACCCCGCCACCCGGAAGATCATGCGGCCCTCCGCCTTTACCGCCAAGCCCATACAGACCTGCGACCGGGTCATCGACTGCCCGGACCCGAAAAAGCTCCTGCTGCCCCACGAGGGGGTGGAGGAGCTGGGGACCCGGCAAGTGGTCTGGTCCGATCTGGACGGCAACGGCCACCTTTACAGCGCCAACTACGGCGACATTATCTGGGACTACCTGCCCCGTGACTTACAGGAGCGGACGCCCCGGGAATTCTACATCAATTACAACCACGAGGCCACCCTTGGCGAAACGCTGCGTCTGGTGGGCTTCCGGAACGGGGACGGCAGCTATCTCATGGAGGCCCTCGGCCCGGATGCTGCCTGCTTCACCGCCCTGTGCGTGTTTTAATTTGAAATCTTTGACACAAGGACAAATGTTTTTGATAGAAACGCAAAATGTTCTTGCATTTTGCGGCGATACCCGATATCATGTTATTATAATAAGTAATACCATTGGGGTGTTTGCACCGCGAAGGTGATGTCAAGCGGAGTTGCCGTCCATCTCTCACAAGTGAATAGGCGCTGGGGGTGCGGTAAGAAAACCGGCGCACCCCCTGTTCAAACTGCGGTCAGCCCCCTGAGGGCTGTGTCGGAATCGGGAGGAACGAACGAGCGGAGAAGTGATCGGCTGCGGAAGAAAGGAGAGGCGCATGAAGAATCTGAAAAAGCTGACGATCCTGCACTCGAACGATATGCATGGCGATTTTCTGGCCGAACAGATCGACGAACGGCTGGTGGGCGGCGTGTCGCTGTTGTCGGGCTATGTCAATAAAGTGCGGCGGGAGGAAAAGAACGTGATCTACGCCGTGGCGGGCGATATGTTCCGCGGCAGCGTCATTGATTCGGAGTACAAGGGCACCTCCACCATCGGCATCATGAATCTGGTGGGGCCGGACGTGGCCACCATCGGCAACCACGAGATCGGCTACGGCCTCGCTCATCTGCTGTTTCTGGAAAAGTGCGCGGATTTCCCTATCATCAACGCCAATCTGCACATCAAATCCAACGGACGGCGGATGTTCCGGCCCTTCTGGATCGCCCATATCGACGATATGAAGATCCTGTTCATCGGCATCATCACGGAGGAGGTGCTGGCCGCCACCAAGACGGACGAGCTGATCGGGTCCTTTGTGGACATCGGGGAGGCGGCCCGGGAGGTGGGCAACATCTGCAACGCCTACAACGCCATCGACATTGATTTCACCGTGCTGCTGACCCACATCGGCTTTGAGGAGGACAAGAAGCTGGCGGCGATGCTGGACCCGGACTGGGGCGTGGACGTCATCATCGGCGGCCACAGCCACACGAAGCTGGAGGAGCCCTTCAAGGTCAACGATATTTATATCGTACAGGCGGGCACCGGCACCGACGAGATCGGCCGGTTCGACATCATGGTGGACACCGACCTCAACGCCATCGACACCTTTACCTGGCAGATGGTCCCCATCGACGACGCTCACTGTCCCCGGGACGAGGAGGTGGAGAACTTCATTCAGCGCTACAGGAGCGCCACCTCTCAGAAGTATGACCGCATCATCACCCGTCTTTCCTGTGAGCTGACCCATCCCAAGCGCAATCAGGAAACGTCGCTGGGGGACCTCATCGCCGACATTCTGCGGGACAGCTTCGGCATCGACCTGATGCTCATGGGCTCCGGGGCCATCCGCAGCTACGCCCTCGGCCCGGTGGTCCACTACGCAGACCTTGTGGAGTGCCTGCCCTATGACGACGCGGTGTATATGCTCAAGGTCACCGGCACCCAGCTCGAGCGGATGATCCGCCATATTCTGCGGGACGAGGCATTCCAGGGGGAGCACACGGAGTTCTACCAGTTTTCCCACGGGACGCACATCGTCTGGTCCCGGAGCGAGCAGACCTTCCGTACCCTGACGCTGGACAGCGAGGCCCTGTACGCCGAGCGGCTCTACACCGTGGCGGTGCAGAAGTACCACTACAACAACCTCAAGCCGTTTTTGGACATCACGCTGGAAGAAGTGGAGAAGAATGGCAAGATCCGGGTGCTGTCCACCTCTGCCCGGGATGTGGTGGAGGAATACCTGACGGTGAACCAGCACCTCAGCCGGGAGGTGGAGGGCCGCCTGGTGGTGGAGGACTGAGGGCTGCTCCCGGAACAGCAGCCGGGTCTCCTGAACGGATCTCTGGTACAGAAAAGCGGAAGCGCAAGGTGGCTTTTTCTGATGTGCCGCGTCAATAATCCCCACCAAATCTAACAATTTGGAGGGGGCTTGCGAGAAAACGTAAGCCCAGATTGACTACCCTAAGTGCTTCGAGCACTACGTTACTCGAGAATATATTTATAGGCACCGGCGGACGTGCTATCCGAATCCGCCGCTCTGCGGCCTGTGATTAAACAGTTCTGAGGGAAAGGAGCAGTGTCACATGGCTTAAACCTCGGGATAACATTGGGGACGGATACCTGACGGCCGAAAGGCCGCGTGGCTTTTTCGTTAGCCACAATCAAAGAAGAAGGAGGAAGGCATCATGCCAAACAAAGTGTATGTCATCAACAAACACGGGCGTCCGCTGATGCCCTGCTCCCCGGCAAAAGCCCGTCATCTGCTGGATGCCGGGAAAGCCAAAGTGAAGAAGAGGACGCCCTTTACCATCCAGCTGGTCTACGGAAGCAGCGGCTACACCCAAGAAGTCATTCTGGGCGTAGACGCTGGAAGTAAGACCATCGGGATGTCAGCATCCACTACAAAAGAGGAGCTGCTTTCCGCAGAAGTAAAACCTCGAAATGACGTGGTGGATTTACTATCCACCCGTCGAGAGTTCCGCAGAGTCCGGAGAAACCGCAAGACCCGGTATCGCAAGCCGCGCTTCGATAACCGAGTCCGTAGCAAGCACAAGGAATGGTTGGCGCCTTCTGTGGAGGTCAAAATCCAAGAGCATATCACTGCCATCCGGCGCGTCTGTGGTATCCTGCCCGTCAGCAAGGTGGTCGTAGAAACCGCCGAGTTCGACCTGCATCTGCTGAAAGCCATTGCGGATGGAAAGTCCGTTCCGCAAGGTGAGGATTACCAGAAGGGCGAGATGTATGGTCACTACAATGTGCGTCAATACGTGCTTTGGAGAGACAACTACACTTGCCAGTGTTGTGGAGCACACGCAACCAAGAAAAAAGAGGTCCGGCTTCACGTCCACCATCTGGAGAGCAGGAAGGTAGGCGGCGACGCCCCGGACAACCAAGTTACCCTTTGCGAGAGCTGTCACGAGAAACTCCACAAGGGGTTGATTGCGGAGAAGGACTTCAAAAAGCGCAAGCGGAAGTCAACCAGAGATGCCACATTCATGGGCATCATGCGGAAGACTTTAATGCAGAGGCTCTGCTCTGAGTTGCCTATCCCCGTTGTCAAAACGAGAGGCTATATCACAAAGGCAACCCGAGAGAAGTTGCTTGTGCTTCCAAAGAGCCACACCAACGATGCTCTGGCAATCGCACAGGGGAAGCGCGGCTTCAACGTTGGATACCTCCCGGAAATTGCGCAAATCGATAAGATTTACACGATTCGCCCCGTGAGACATCACAACCGCCAGCTGCACAAGGTGACTATCCTCAAGGGAGGCATCCGTAAGTCCAATCAAGCAGAAAAGTACGTTTTTGGATACCGTCTTTTTGACAAAGTCCAATTTAACGGACAGGACTGCTTCATTTGGGGAAGAAGAACTACCGGAATCTTTACCATTAAAACGATAAACGGGAAAATGATAAAGGACGGTATCTCTTTCAAGAAATTAAAACTCGTAGAAAAATCCACGAGTTATTTAATTGCTTAATTTTAATACACGAAAGGAGGGAACGGCAATTCCTCACCGCCCAATGCTTCACATTGGACGGTGTACCCTTGCCGTAACAATGGATCTCACAGAGCGCAAGATCACGAAAATCGCACGGGAGGCCAGCAAGCTGGCCGTCCGGACGCTGAAGGAGGACGGTATCGGCACAGCGGAATACGATTTCATCCATCTGGTGCGCCACCATCCCGGCATCACGCAGGCGGAGGTCCGGGAGCAGCTCCGTGTGGACAAGGGAGCCGCCGCCCGCCGGGCGGCCAGTCTGGAGGCCAAGGGCTACCTGATCCGGCAGGCCAACCCCAAGGATGGCCGCAGCCAGCTGCTTTTCGCCACGGAAAAGGCGGAGGGCCTGCGGAACTCCAAGGCGCAGGTGGAGACCACCTTTTATGAATGGCTGCTGGCGGAGCTGCCGGAGGCGGAGAAGGTCGCTTTCTGCAAAACGCTGGACACCATCTATCGCCGTTCCAAGCAGGAGAGCCGGGCGGGGTTCCCCCACATCACGGCCCTGACGGAGCAGGGGGAGGGGGAGCGCCATGAGTAAGCGGCAGCTTCCGCCGGACCGGGTCAGCTCCTATTTCCGGGCGGAATCCGGAGTGCTGGCGGTCATCACCGTGACGGGTCTCCTCTATAATATCGGTCTGGTGGCAGGCCCGTGGTTCGAGGGACAGATGACGGAAGCGCTGGCCCGGATCCTCTTGGGAGGGGGCAGCTTTTCCACCATGGTCTCTCTGGCGGCGGGGTACATCGCCGTTGTCGCCGCGGTGCAGGGACTTCGGTTTTTGAAGCGGTTCTATGTCCGGCGCTTTGCCAACAAGGTGAACCGCCGCATGAAGCGGGTCCTGTACGGCGCGCTGGTCCGGTCGGATCGGGGGGACTTGGAACGTGAGGGCGCGGGAACGGTGCTGACCAAGGCCATTTCCGACGTGGACGACTGCGCCGAGGGGATGCGGAAATTCACCACGGAGGTATTTGACACCGGCGTGGCCCTGGCGGCCTATGCCGGGATGCTGCTGTGGTATGACTGGCGGCTGGCGCTGCTGTCCATGGCCTTTCTGCCGGGGAGCTACGCGCTGGCGGAGCGGATGAAGCGGCCCGTCCAGCGCACCGGCGCGGCCTTCAAGGAGCAGGCCGGGGCCTTGAACGCCGCTACCATGGATCGGGCGGTCAACGCCCTGACCTACCGGGTCTTTGGCCGGGAGGAGGAGCGCCGGGCAGCCTATGAGGAGCACCTCACCGCTTACGAACACGCCGCTGTAAAGGCAAACCTGTGGACAGCGTCCCTGCCGCCGCTGTACCGGGTGCTCTCCATGATCGGCGCGGCGCTGATCCTGTATTTCGGCGGGAAAAACGTGCTGGGCACCGGCTGGACGGTCTGGTCCATCGCGGAATTCACCACGTTTCTGGCCTGTTTTACCAAGCTGGCCACCAAATCCTCCAAGGCGGCAAAGCTGTTCAACGCAGTCCACAAGGCGCAGGTGTCCTGGAAGCGCATCCAGCCCCTGATACGGGAGATCCCCGCCGTGCCCGCCGTTTCCACGGGGAGGGTGGAACGTCTGGAGGTCCGGGACCTCACCTGCGGCTATCCCGGTGACACGCCGCTGTTCTCCGGGCTGGATCTGACCGCCTGCCGGGGGCAGATCATCGGCGTCACCGGGCCGGTGGCCTGCGGCAAATCCACGCTGGGCAAGGCGTTTCTCTGCGAGCAGCCCTACGGCGGCAGCATCCGGCTGGACGGCCGGGAGCTGGCGGAGCTGTCCCCCTGGGAGCGGACGGGCCTCGTGGGGTATCTGGGCCACGATCCGGAGCTGTTCAGCGGCACGATCCGGGAAAATGTGCTGCTGGGAGACACGGGCGATCCCATGGACTACCTCCGGGCGGTGTGTCTGGACGGCGAAGTGGCGGCCATGACGGAGGGGCTGGAGACCCGGGTGGGCTCCGGCGGCGTCCGGCTTTCCGGCGGTCAGGCCCAGCGGCTGGCGCTGGCCCGGACGCTGGCCCATCAAAGGCCTCTGCTGATTCTGGACGATCCCTTTTCGGCGCTGGACCGGGCCACGGAGACGGAGATCTTCACCCATCTGCGGCGTCTGGCGGCGGACAGCGTGGTGATTCTGATCTCCCACCGACTGTACCTGTTCCCGGAGCTGGATCAGGTGATCTGGCTGGAAAACGGGGAGGCCAAGGTGGGGACCCACGAGGAATTGGAGGGGAATACCCCGGATTACGCGGCGCAGTTTGACGCGCAGAGAGGAGAACAGCCATGAATGACCGCAAAAAAACAGTCCATGTGGGGACTGTGGTACTGGAAACGGTGAAAGACCACCTCGGGCTGTCCCTTACCATTCTGGCGGTGGTGGCAGGGGCCGTAGGCGCGGCGCTGGTGCCGCCGCTGGTGCTGGGCCGCATCGTGGACGGTCTCACCGCCGGGGAGGGGCTGACTCTCCGCCTGCCCCTGTGGTATCTGGCCTTCACCGCATTGGCGGGAGGGCTGGAATCCGCCCGGGAGAGCGCGTTGACGGTATTCGGCCAGAAAACCACCCACGCCCTGCGGAGCCGCCTGATGGAAAAGGAGGGCCGTCTGCCTGCCGACGAACTGAACCGTCAGGAGCCGGGGGCGCTGGTGTCCCGCTTCGTGGGGGACGTGGACACGGTGGAGACCCTGTTCACCGCCGGGATCATCAGTATGGCGGCGGACGCCTGCCGGATCCTCAGTATTCTGATCGTGGTGTGGCAGTGCAGCCGGGGGCTTGCCTATCTGCTGCTGGCGCTGCTGCCGGCGCTGTTCCTCTTTACCCGGTTCGTCCAGAAGCGGATGCTGCACAATCAGCTGAAAAACCGGAAGGCGGTGAGCCGGGCCTCCGGATATGTGCCGGAGACGGTGCGGAATCTCCGCACCATCCGCACGCTGGGCAAGGAGACCTACATGGAGACCCGGTATGACGGTGCGCTGGGGGAGAGCTACCGGGCCATTGAGGGCACCAACTTCTATGACGCCCTGTATTCCCCCGTGATCCTCACGGTGAACGCCGTTGTGGTGGGCGCGGTCATGCTGCTGTCCGCCTCCGGGAAGCAGGCGGTGCTGACGCTGTTCGGCATGACCGCCGGTACCGCCGTGACGGTGATGAACTACATCAGCCAGATCTTTTCCCCGTTGGAAAGTCTGGGCATGGAGATCCAGACCATCCAGTCCGCCGTGGCGGGTGTTCGCCGGATCAATGACTTTCTGGCCCAGCCGGAGCAGGAGACAGTGGCCCCGGAAACGGAAAATCCCGCCGCTCCCATGGTGGAGCTGCGGGATGTGGACTTCGGCTATGAGGCAGGGCAGAACGTTCTGCACCACTTAAATATGGAGATCCGGGAGGGAGAGCTGGCTACCCTGTCCGGTCGGACCGGCGCGGGAAAGAGCACCGTGTTCAAGCTGGTGCTGGGGCTGTATACCCCCCGGCGAGGCACCGTCCGGATCCAGGGCGTGGATCCCCGGTCCCTCACCGGCCCGCAGCGGCGGGCACTGTACGGCTATGTGGAGCAGCGGTTCCATCCGGTCCCCGGCACCGTCCGGGACCAGATCACCCTGTATGATGACACCATCACAGAGGGACAGGTCCGCCGGGCCGCGGAGCTGGCGGGACTGGCGGAGGCCATCGGCGCCCTGCCCCAAGGCTTCGACACCCCCTGCACCCCGGACATTTTCTCTCAGGGACAGTGGCAGCTGTTGTCCATCGCCCGGGCGGTGGCGGCGGACCCCAAGCTGCTTTTGCTGGACGAGATCACAGCCAATCTGGACGCGGAGACGGAGCGGGCGGTGCTGCGGGCCTTGAAGAGGGCTACGGCGGACCGGACGGTGCTCTCCATTTCTCACCGGGTCGGGGCGGACACGGGACGGCTCATTCCCATTGGGGAGGAGTCATAGCCAGAAACCGAGCCAGAGCGGGGTTGGGGTTGGTGGTCTGCCACGCGGCGATGATCTCCTCCACCTCTCCCTCGCCGATGAGGGGGACAAACACCAGATTGTCGGCGTTGTAGAGCTTTTCCACGCAGTAGGCGGGAAGGATGGAAATGCCTTCCTCGGCGGAGACCATCATGAGGATGCTCTCCGTGTCGGCGGAGCGGAAGAGGATGTTGGGCTTGTAGCCCGCCTCGTTGTAAAGCTGCATGAAAAAGGCGTCGCCGTAGGAATCGTCGGCGGCGTCAGGGGACATGTAGAGGATGGTCTCTCCCCGCAGCTCCTGCCGCCGGAGCTGCTGCCGCTGGGCCAGCGGGTGTCCGGCGTACAGCGCCACCACCAACCGGGCCTTTTCCACGGTGCGGCAGGCCACGCCCTCCTGGGTTTTCAGGTTGGTACTGTCCCAGGTGAAAATGATGTCATATTCATGGTGCAGCAGCCCCGCCGCCAGCGCATCGGTGGAGCAGCGGTAAAAGGTGATGAGCACGTTGCTGTTCTGCTGGTGAAATTGGCGGATATGGGCGGACAGGTCGCTGCGCTCGTACCCCCGGACGTAGCCCACCCGCAGCGTGCCGGAGAGGCCGGTGGAGGCGTCATGGACCCGCTCCTGCGCCCGGCTCATCCGCTCTAAGATTCCCTTGGCCTCCCGGAGGAAGATGGTCCCCGCGGGGGTCAGGCTCACGGGCCGGGTGCTCCGGTCAAAGAGGGGACAGCCCAGCGCCTCCTCCAGCAGACGGATCTGCTGGGTGATGGCGGTCTGGGAAATGTAGAACTGCTCGGCGGCTTTCGTGAAGCTGCGGCTCTCCGCCGCGGCCACGAAATACTTCAGCTGATTTCGATTCA
>OLXV01001311.1_pt1 | contig 12558 bp, 13 predicted proteins | sample 1673481 | NCBI WGS metagenome assembly OLXV01 (sample SAMEA103958113, study PRJEB25191) | human gut metagenome
GCACTTCTCGTTTCACTTATAATGTCATGCGCAGTAATGGCAGGCTGTTCTGACAGCAGTTCTTCAAGCTCATCAAAAGCAGACAGCACATCAAAGGCAGAAACAAGCGCAGCCGCTGACGAGTCAACTGCTTCAGAAGCAGGCACAGCCACAGATCTCGAGGATACTCTCACAGCGCAGTATACAAAGAAGATACAGGGCGAGAGCCTTGCTATCGACATGACAGTGGCAAGCGAATATGACAATTCATCAGCTGTTGTTGAGATATCAGGCGGTAATATGCACATGAAAATGAAAGTTATGGGCGTGGATATGGACATCTATAGTATCGACGGAGTTATGTACACACTTGACAGCGAGTCAAAAACGTATTACACTGTTGATATGGAAGAATCTATCGACGACTTCAAGAGCGAGATAGGCTACGGCATTAACGACAGCTACAAGTTCATAAGCTCTGAAACAACTGACGACGGTCTTATCTGCGAAACTTTTGAAAACACAGAAGATCCTGGCATCGAGCTTGAATCAGGCGTAACTCTCGACACAAGCGATTCTGACGATTATTCTTTCACAACAACATTTAAGTATTACTTCAATGCTGACACAAAGGATCTTGTTAAGATAGAAACTATCTCTGACGGCTCAACGACTACTGTTACAGTAAACTCATTCACAACTGAAAACGTTGAGGTCAAGCTCCCTGACGATTTTGACAGTTGGACAGAGCAGTCTTTCGATAAGGACACTGAAGATATCCCTTATGACGCTGAACTCGATGTTGAGTCAGGCGCTGAGTCAGCCGAGTAATTCTTGTCATTTTTCGGAGGCAAAATATTATGAACAAGAAAATGGTAACTATTATTGCAGCTTTGGCAATGTGTACAGCAATGGCAGGCTGCACTGGGAACGATACTGCAAGCTCTTCAAAGGCTGAAACAACTACAACAACAACGGCTGTCGCAGAGTCTGCCGCTCCTGCTGAAAGCACTGCTGACAGCACTTCCGCAAACGTAGGCACAACGGATTATGACGTTGACGGTGATTTCAGAGCTTTCGAGCAGATGAAAGACAAGTATGAGGGCAACTATCTTGCGAACCTTACAGGTCAGATGTCAAACAACGGCACAAAGTATACTATCTGCATAAAGGACGGCAAGGCTTATCAGGCACTCACAGTTCAGGGCATGAAGTCATACACAGTTTGCCCTGGCGACGGAAAGCTTTACAACGTTTCAGAAGGCACGACCACCTACAGCATTGAGGACGACGACGGAAATCAGTGGAAGTCAGCCGACATACTTTTCGGCGCGACCCTCGATTTTGACCACGCATATATTGACACAACAACAAACGTTGTTCACGAGTATTATAACCTCGACAGCAGTGTTTCAGGCGGTGAGGGTCAGATAGTTTACGGCTTTGACGGCGCTACATATGACCTTAAGCAGGTAGTTCTGCTCCCAGAGGGTGCTGACGAATCAAGTGCAGTTTACTTCACTGTAGATTCCATAGGCGAAGCAGACGACAGCCTGCTTGCTGTTCCTGATCTTTCTGCTTATACAAAAGAATAATTTTATCTGATCTTTTTCCAACATCGGGCGGACAGACCACTGCGGTCTGCCCGCTTTTTTGCATTTCCAGCAAAGCGTTGTGCAATATGACGGAAAAGAAGTTCAAATATTTTTGAAATTTGTGAGAAAAATAGTCTTAAACCCCTTGACAAAATCGTCAAAAGGGTATAAACTATACTTAGCACTCGAGAAGAAAGAGTGCTAACACTTAAATACAATAAGTGCTAACAAGAAGAACGGGTGGTGAGCAAATGGACGACCGCAAGCTGAAAATACTTTCAGCGGTAGTCAATGAATATATCGTAACAGGCGAGCCTGTAGGCTCAAAGGCGATAATGGCTCACGTCAAAGCGTCCTCAGCGACCATAAGAAATGAAATGGCAGAACTTGAGAAGCAAGGCTATCTCGAACAGCCACACACCTCCGCAGGCAGAATACCAACATATAAGGGCTACAGGCTTTATGTTGACCAGCTCATGGAGCAAAACCAGCTTACAGCAAATGAAAAGAAGATGCTGGATTCAATGATACCGCAGGAATATGTCACAGAGGAAGACCTTGTGAACAAGGCTTCAATGGCATTGGCGGATCTTACGAAATGTGCGGCGGTGGTCGCAAACGCAACGCCAAAGTTCTCACTTATCTCAAAGGTAGAGGTAATACCTACAGGAAAGAGAATGTACGTTATTTTGATGATAACGTCCAATGGCTCTATTAAGAATAAGGTTTGCCGATTGGAGTTCGACCTCAGTCAGGATCAGCTTGAGTTTTTTGATAACTTCGTAAAGGAAAATCTCAACGGTGTGCCTATCGACAGTCTTTCGGACGCTTATCTTGAAAAGCTCACAGAAGCAATGGGAACGTACATGATGACCCTTTCACCGCTTGTTTCCGAGATAATGAAGATGACAAAGGAAATGAGCAGCGTGTCTATCAAAGGTCAGAGTAATCTTCTCACCTGCAAGGACTTCAACCAAAATGAGATAATAAGCTTTCTCGATAATCAGAAGGAGCTTAAAGGATTTATTGACGAAACGTTCTCAGGGCTTCACGTTATGTTCTCCCCTGAGCGTGACGGGTTTGTTATCCACAACTCCTCTATTATAACAGCTCCGTTCTCAAAGGACGGCAAAACAGCAGGTGCTCTGGGGCTTATAGGACCTATGAGGCTCGACTATGCGAAGTTTATCCCATATCTCGAGTATTTCACAGGAAAGATATCGGAAATGATATCCGAAAAGCCACAAGAGCAAAACAAAGAAGATGACGAAAATAAATAAAAAGAAAGGCAGGCGGCGTAAATTGAGTAAGGAAACTGAAAAGGACACCGAGCTTGAAAAAGAGGAAAACACCTCTGCTGAAAGCGAAGAAGTGAAAGAAGCGGCGGATACCGCAGAAAATGCCACTGAGGATACAGAGAAAAAGGCGGAGGAGAGCGAAACAGAAAAGCTGAAAAAAGAGCTTGCCGAAGCAAATGACAAGTATCTCAGACTTATGGCTGAATATGATAATTTCAGAAAAAGAAGCGCAAAGGAAAGACTGGAGCTTACAGACACAGCAAAGGGAAATGTGATAAACGGCTTCCTGCCGGTGTTTGACAACTTTGAAAGAGCGTTAGGCACAGAAACTCAGGACGCAGTTTATAAACAGGGTGTTGAAATGATCTTCAATCAGTTCAGCGACGCACTTAAAAAGCTCAACGTTGAGGTCATGGAGCTTGCAGGCAAGGAATTTGACCCGAACGTTGCAACGGCTGTAAGCACAGTTGACGACCCTGACCTCGGTGAAAATATTGTGGCGCAGGTGCTTCAAAACGGCTACACCATAGGCGGCAAGGTAATAAGACACGCAATGGTAATAGTAGCAAACCCATAAACAAAGACATCGGGACTAAAGGTCTTGATATAAATTAAGTAAATTTTGAAAGGACTTGATCTTATGAGCAAAATCATCGGTATAGATTTAGGTACAACAAACTCTTGTGTAGCAGTTATGGAGGGCGGCGAAGCCGTTGTTATCCCTAACAGCGAGGGTGCAAGAACAACTCCGTCAGTAGTTGGCGTTTCAAAGAACGGCGACAGACTTATCGGTCAGGTAGCAAAAAGACAGGCTGTTACAAACTATGACAACACAGTAATTTCTATCAAGAGACATATGGGCTCTGACTACAAGGCTCACATGGGCGGCAAGGATTACACTCCACAGGAAATTTCAGCTATGATACTTCAGAAGCTGAAAGCTGACGCAGAAGCTTATCTGGGCGAAAAGGTAACAGAAGCCGTTATCACAGTTCCTGCTTACTTCACAGACGCACAGAGACAGGCTACTAAGGACGCAGGTCAGATCGCAGGTCTGACAGTTAAGAGAATCATCAATGAGCCAACAGCCGCTGCACTTTCTTACGGTATCGATAAGGAAGAGGATCAGAAGGTCATGGTTTATGACCTTGGCGGCGGTACATTCGATGTATCTATCATCGAAATGGGCGACGGTGTTACAGAAGTTCTTGCCACAGCAGGTAACAACCACCTGGGCGGCGACGACTTCGACCAGAGAATTATCGACTGGATGATCGCAGAGTTCAAGAAGACTGAGGGCGTTGACCTCTCAGGGGATAAAATGGCAATGCAGAGACTTAAGGAAGCTGCCGAGAAGGCTAAGATAGAGCTTTCATCTACAGCATCATCAACTATCTCTCTCCCATTCATCACAGCAGACGCTACAGGTCCAAAGCATCTTGAAATGACACTTACACAGGCTAAGTTCAATGAAATGACAGCAGACCTTGTTGAATCAACAATGGGACCGGTTCGTCAGGCACTTTCAGACTCAGGTCTGTCAGCTAACGACCTTCAGAAGGTTCTTATGGTCGGCGGTTCTTCAAGAATACCAGCCGTTCAGGAAGCTGTTAAGAAATTCCTTGGCAAAGAGCCATTCAAGGGCATCAACCCAGATGAGTGCGTAGCACTTGGCGCTGCATATCAGGGCGGCGTTCTCGCAGGCGACGTTAAGGACGGTCTGCTCCTCCTCGATGTAACTCCACTGTCACTTGGTCTTGAAACAATGGGCGGTATCTGCACAAAGATCATCGAGAGAAACACAACTATACCTACAAAGAAGTCACAGATATTCTCAACTGCCGCTGATAATCAGTCAGCCGTTGATATCAACGTACTTCAGGGTGAGCGTGAGTTCGCAAAGGACAACAAACAGCTCGGTATGTTCAGACTTGACGGAATCGCTCCAGCTCCAAGAGGCGTTCCACAGATCGAGGTAACATTCGATATCGACGCTAACGGTATCGTACACGTTTCCGCTAAGGATCTTGGCACAGGCAAGGAGCAGAACATCACGATCACTTCTTCAACAAATATGTCTAAGGACGATATAGATAAGGCTGTCAAGGAAGCTGAGGCATATGCAGCAGAGGACGCTAAGAAGAAAGAGGACGTTGACGCTAGAAACGCTGCTGACCAGCTTTGCTTCCAGGCTGAAAAGTCACTGGGCGAGTTCGGCGACAAGGTAGACGCTGCTGACAAGTCAGCTTGTCAGGCTAAGATAGACGCTCTTAAGGAAGCCCTCAAGGGTACTGATATCGAGGCTATCAAGGCTAAGCACAAGGAGCTTGAGGAAACATTCCAGGGCGTTGCAACTAAGGTATATCAGCAGGCTGCACAGGCACAGCAGGCAGCAGGCGGTGCCGCAGGCTTTGACCCTAACAACATGGGCGGAGCAAATGGCGGCAGCAACGGCGGCGCTTCAAACAACGGCGGCGACGACGTTATAGACGCTGAATTTACTGACGCAGAATAAATCATAACGGCTGCCTCTGCTCCGATTTTTCGAGCAGGGGCTATTGCCGTATTAAAAGGCTGTGTGAAAAGCGTGAAAGGACTATACTTACAAAAAGGAGGCAAGCCCATGCCCCAAGACTTTCACGATCTGCAGCTTACAGAGCATGGGCGTTTATATGGCTGAAAAAAGAGATTACTATGAAGTGCTTGGCGTTTCTAAAACTGCCACAGACGATGAATTAAAAAAGGCATTCCGTAAGCTTGCAAAGCAGTATCACCCTGACCTTCACCCTGGCGACAAAGAGTGCGAGGAGAAGTTCAAGGAAGTAAATGAAGCTTATGAGGTGCTTTCAGATAAAGATAAAAGAGCAAGATATGACCAGTTTGGTCACGCAGGCGTAGACCCGAACTACGGCGCAGGCGGTGGAGCAGATGCAGGAGGCTTCGGCGGATTTGGCGATATGGGCGATATTTTCGATTCCATTTTCGGTGGATTTGGCGGAGGCTTCGGTGGCGGACGTTCTGCTAACCCTAACGCACCAAGACGTGGCGAGGATATAAGAGCGAACGTTGTTCTTGACTTCATGGAAGCCTGCAAGGGCAAGACTGTGAAAATTCGCATAAACAGAGCCGAAAAATGTCCTGACTGTCACGGCACTGGCGCAGCCGCAGGTTCTTCGCCCAAGACCTGTCCTGACTGCCACGGCACTGGTACAGTAAGGATAACACAGAGAACGCCTTTCGGAAACATCGCTCAGACCACGACTTGCAGTCGCTGTGGCGGTAAGGGTCAGATAATCGACAACCCTTGCCATACCTGCAATGGTCAGGGCAGAGTAAAGAAGGTATCTGAAAAGGAGATAAACGTTCCTGCTGGCATCGACGATGGTCAGACACTTAGAGTAGGCGGTGAGGGCAACTGCGGTATAAACGGAGGTCCTAACGGCGACCTGCACATCAACATTACAGTTCGACCTGACCCTATTTTCGAGCGTGACGGCTATGACGTGTGGACAGAGATACCGCTTACTTATGCACAGGCTACTCTCGGTGACGAGATAACAGTTCCTACAGTTGACGGCAAGGTAAAATACACAGTGCCAGAGGGTACACAGACAGGCACAGTGTTCCGCCTGAGAGGCAAGGGCATAAAGAAGGTAAACAGAAACGACCACGGCGACCACTACGTTCGTGTAACAGTTGAAGTTCCACGCAATCTGACCAAAGAGCAGAAAGAAAAACTCCGTGACTACGAAAAGTCCCTCGGTGAAAAGAACTACGCAAAGCGCAAAACATTCTTTGACAAGCTCAAAGACAAATTCAAATAACAGAAAAAGGAGAACGGCACAAAGCTGTTCTCCTTTTTGTTTGCAATAAAAATGCCGCAGGAAGACCCACGGCAATTATCATCTTATCAAGCCATACCTGTGTGCTTTTTGATAGCCGCAAAGGACTCCGCACTGATAACGTGTTCCATACGGCAAGCGTCCTCTACTGCAACTTTCTCGTCAACACCAAGCTTTATGAGCCACTGTGAAAGCAACGTATGACGCTCATACATTTTCTCGGCTATCTCCAAGCCCTTGTCTGTCAAACGAATATAACCGTCCTTGTCGACAGTTATATAGCCGTTCTCACGAAGATTTTTCATTGCCACACTTACGCTCGGCTTTGAAAACTCAAGTTCGTTTACTATATCTATGCTTCTTACCTCGCCTTTGCCCTTGCGCTGGCTGAGAATAAGTATCGTTTCGAGATAATTTTCAGCTGATTCTCTTATCTGCATTATAACGTCCCTCCCTAGAACAAGTTTGTCATCAGGTCATTACGACTATTATATCACATTTCAAACCGCATTTCAAGTGCAAGCACGCTTTTTCAGCGATTTCGATAAACTTTACATCAATGAATTGTGTTGATATACAAAGGCACTGCTCACAAAAAGCAGTGCCTTTAAAGCTGTCTGTTATTTACTGTATACCGCACTCCTCATAGTCTTTCCACTTTTCGGCATGCTCCTTATCCTCAAAATATTTGTATACAAAAAGCGCAGTTGACGCAACAACAAGTATCATCGCACCCATTAAAGTCCAGAACGACTTTTTTCTTGAATAGTTTGACATAACAAAACTTCCTTTCTTTCGCAATAGCATACAAAAACTTGCGGCTATCGCTCATAGCTTTGCTATAATTATACTACACAATGCTCTTTCTGTCAATTATTTTCACAGGATTTTCAGATATATTTTTCCGAGTAAAAGTGCAGAAACTCCTCAAGGCAAAGCCCGCCTGCGGCAATGATACGAGCGGCTTCAACGCCCACATAACGATAATGCCACGGCTCAAAATCAATGCCGGTCATCTGCTCTTTAAGGCGAGGATAGCGAAGGATAAAGCCGAAATCTGCGGCATTTGCACAAAGCCACCGTGATTCAGGCGTCTTGTAAAAATCCTCGCTCACATCATTGTCACCCTCTCTGCCGAGATCCACAGCAAGCCCGGTGTTGTGTTCGCTTGACCCGGGGAGAGCGAGAGTTCTGCCCACCTTTTCCACAGCCTTTTCATAACTCAGACCGCCCCACATTTCGTGAGATACTTCACGCTCCCAAAGCATCTGCTGATATTCAAAAGAGCGATAGGCGGAAATAATTTTCAGCTTTATGCCGTCAGCTTCCGCCTTTTTGAGCAGAAGCCTGAGCCTGTTTCCTGCCTGAGATTCCATAAACTTGCCGTTTACCTCTGTCAACTCCACACGATCGTAAAATCCCATATCTATGGGATTGAATTTATCCACAAGCATAAGATAATCCATATACTGACCTCCTTGTCCTGATGGGGAGAAATGTTTTAACTTAGTATATGCAGATGTGTGCGGAGAGTATACACGCTGAATGAGGAATGAGGAGTGAGGAATTGGCATAGCAGACCAAAGTTGTGCACAAGCATGAGGTAAAAATAAAGCACCAAGCAAAGCGACTTTGCGACATGGCAAACTCTCCCGAATATCCGCTCGTATTCAGAATTTGCATAATTTCAGCATTGTAGGGGCTGGCGCCCTCGACAGCCCGCTCGGAGGAGTAATGCTGTGGTTGCCATATCCTTGATGCCAAATTATGTTGTGGTGACATTGTGTGATATTTTTCAACAATTCAACGGGCGAGAAATATCGGGCTGTCGCATTTCTGCAAAGCAGAAATTGCATCGCTCCCCTACACATTTCAAAAAGCGGTGCAAAATTACATCATATCACAAATTGCAGCGTAAAATGCCCGTCACAGCGAGTGACCTATATCCAGCACCCGTCAACTCTGACGACCTGCCCGTGAATGTAATCTGCTCCCTCTCCACTGAGAAAACGCACAACATTCGCCACATCTCTCGGCTTGCCTATCCTGCCTGCCGGTATGTCATCAACTATCACACGAACATCTTCCTCCGTCAGCTCGCCGTTCATTTTCGTGTCTATCATTCCGCAGGATATGCAGTTCACCCTTATACCGCTTATAGCAACTTCCCTCGCCAACGCCTTCGTAAATCCTATAAGCCCAGCCTTTGCCGCCGAGTATGCAACCTCGCAGGAAGCTCCCTTTTCGCCCCATACTGAGGTTATATTTATCACATTTCCACTGTGTTCCCTTATCATCTCAGGAAGCACCGCCCTGCTCATACGCATTGCGCCAAGCAGATTCACGTTCATCATCTCGCATAGCTTCTCGTCAGTCATGTCAGTGAAAAGCTCTATATCCGCTGTGCCTGCGTTGTTTACAAGAAGCGTAACAAAGCCCAAACTGTCCCTGACTTCCGCCACGCATTTATCTATACTGTCCTTGTCGCCAATGTCGCAGTAAAAAACCTCTGCACATAAGCCACGCTCTTTAAGCTCAGATACCAAAGCTTCCGCCGCCGCCCTACCATTCTTGTAGCATACAGCCACCTGCCAGCCGTCCTCAGCAAGCACCCTGCATATCTCCGAGCCTATCCCACCAGAGCCACCTGTTACCAATGCTGTCTTTTTCATAAAAATACCCCCGCAGATCATGATATACTGTAATTATATCACACCTGCGGAGGTTTTTCAATGGCTACTTTTCGTTCTCGTCTACCCATTTTCTCGCCCAGCCTGCATTCTGCTCCTGATGATTGTATACTCTGCCGTTTGGCGCAGTGTAATTGTCCGTCACAACATATTCCTGTCCTGCCGAGATAACGTCATGGGGCTTGTATACCTTTGTGCCGTCTGAAGCCTGCGGAAAACGGCTCTTGTCACGCTTTTTCATGGCTATCACTCTCCTTTTTATGTTATTATCCTGCCCGAAGCTTTTGTGATTATCAGATGAAAAATCTGCATAATGGTTGAAAATATCACGATAACGTGGTATAATCATCTTATACTATTTTTATCGGGAGTATTAAAATGGAAAAATACAACAAACAAAAAGCCATACTCACTGCACTGCTGAAATGGGTTGAAACAGAGTTCTTCGGAATTTTCGTATTTCTCTTTTTTATCGCAGTTGCAAAGCCTTTCGGTGCATTGGCAAATATAATTTTCGGTCTTACAGGACTTCTCACAGTGGTCTGCCTTATGGCTGACTTTGGTCTGAAACAGGGAGAGGAAGCCAGAAATAAGGTCACATTCCACGGTGAAAAGGATTGCCCTAACTATGGCTTCACACTTGGTCTTATTGCAAGCATACCATGCTACATAACAATGATACTGCTGATGATATCAAAATTCAGCGGCTCGTTCAACTTCATGCCTGCCTATAAGCTTCTCGACGCCTGCTTCTATCCTCTTATAGATTGGGCTGCCCACTCTGCCGACGTGAAAAATATGTCCCCATTTGTTTTCATCATGACCGCCATATTCCCACTACTCTATCCATTTGCCACATGGATAGGCTTCAAAATATCCTACAAGCAGATAGACGTAAAAGAGCGTGTGGTCTACAAGCACAAATAAAATCAAGCCTGCCGTATCAGTCCGATACGACAGGCTTTTATCTTTTTATCGAAAAAACTCTACACATTAAACTATTTCATTACTGAAAATCTATCTCTATATCTTTTAGCGTCACATAGTTTACTCCATTGCAGTTTTTATCGCTTGCAGTGTTTGCGATAAGCGTTATCTTTGCCGTGCCTTTCACATAGTCGGCACCAATACCCGTCTTGTAGTCATACGTGTAGCTCTCTCCGGCTTTGAGCAAAGTGTTCATGGTGTTTCTGTCGCCATTTTCGCCATAGCTCGTGGAATTGCCCTTACTGTCCTCTGTGGTGATATACTGGTCAGTCGTGAAGTCAAGCGCCATGTCCTTGTCCCAGTTGTTTGTGTAGGTAATATGGCTTATGAACTCGCCTCCGCTTACCTCATAGGAGTATTTCGCCGTGAGCCTGCCGTCCTTTGTTGTAAAGGTATTGTCCCCAACGTCCTCAAAATAGTCGATATATCCAATATCAACTTCGTCAGCCATATCAGAATCGTCCTTGGCGACAGAAGTCACTGCTTTCTCACTAGGGTCAACATCGCCAGCGACCTCAGCGTTTTTCTTTACGTCAGTGTATTCGCAGTTCTCATTGAGCCAGTTTTCAAGCTTTTCTGCCTTTTCACCGCCTATATCAAATTTTAATACATCTCCTGCAAAAAGCTGAACATACAGATCTCCGTTAGCAGTAAAATAAGCCGTACCGTTGACGTCAAGTCTTTCTACATAGAAGCTTATTGTTATTCCGCCCTCAATGTAATATTCATCATCATTTGTTACCGACAAATTAATATCAGGGTCGCTCTCATAAGCGTCTCCCTCATAGACCGCATTGTATGAACCATTATCGTCCTTTAACAGGTCAAGCAGCTTTGAGATGTCGGTATTAGTATACTTTCTGAGCCTGCCCATTCCTGCGTCATTGTAAGCATAGTCCACACGAGCCGTTTTTTCAAGACTTACGTCATTTATTATGTCATCAAGGGTCATATCGGTCTTGCAATCAGGTGAGTATTTCCAATCATCATACCACGCCACAGAGCCGTCATCAAAGACCACCGCCAGATAAACGCTTGGTGACAAGTCCTTTATTGAATAAATATCCGCTTTTGTTGTTTCCTTTTTGTTTGTCTCATAGTTTTCCGTTTCAAGAGTCATGGTGGTGAGCTTGCTGTCAAGAAAAGACTTATCAACATGTCCCATTGAAACATATTCCACATCGTTATATTCAAACGTCTCATATTTTGCATTCATTGCATATTCGTCCCAAGGAACTCTATATGACACTGTTGCTTCCTCGTCTGCCATCTGCTGGTCAGCCGCAGACTTTGCCTTTATATCTTTGTCCGATCTGCCTGCAAACATCATAACACCCGTCGCCGCAGCGATAACACCGCAAGCCGCCACAGCCGCCCACTTTGTCCATATGTTTTTTATCTTTACGCCGCTGCCGCTCTGTCTGCATTCTTCAATGTAATGCTCGTCAGCATTTTCCAAAGCCTTGAAAATATCCTCTCCTGTTGTTTTCATAAAAGAACTCCCTCCTTTTCAAGCAAAGCCTTTAACTTATTTCTGCTTCTGAAAAGGCTCGCCTTAACTGTGTTCAGGTTCATAGCATACTTTTTTGATATCTCTTTTATAGGCGTTGCAAACCAGTATCGCTGGAGAAATATATTTCTGTCTCTCTCCTGCAACTCACCAAGAAATTCGTTTATAAGCCCCTCAAGATGTCTGCCGTCGCAAAGACTCTCGGTGGTGTCTTTGTCGGGTATGCACTCGTCAAGCTCCTCCAATACCGCCGCTATCTCGCCTTTTCCACGCTTTGCGGTCTTTGACGCACGGTATCTGTCAAATGCGATATTTCTTGTTATCCGCCCGAAAAATGCCGACAGCATTCTGGGCTTCTGGGGAGGAATGGAGTTCCATGCCCTGAGCCAAGTTTCGTTCACGCACTCCTCCGTGTCCTCCCTGACTCCAAGAATATTGTAGCCCACAGAATAACAGTATCCGCCGTATTTTATATCCGATTGTGAAATAGCCTGCTGATCTCTGCTTTCATAAAGCTCGATTATCTTGCTGTCCTCCATTTTCCGCCCCCCTATACAATATACTTCATTGAAAGTCCTTTCACCTATAATGACGAGATGTCCGCCAAAAGGTTTTATGAAAACGCAAAATAATTATAACATATGATAAAAAATTATG
>OLXV01001318.1_pt1 | contig 12510 bp, 16 predicted proteins | sample 1673481 | NCBI WGS metagenome assembly OLXV01 (sample SAMEA103958113, study PRJEB25191) | human gut metagenome
GAGCGCATCCTTGGTAAGGATGAGGTCGGCGGTTCGAATCCGCCCAGCAGCTCCACGAAAACCCGTTATCCCGCAAGGGATAGCGGGTTTTTTGTTTTCCTTTCGACCTGGTGTAAAACTCGCCTTTAGCGTCCATTTAGCGCCCAATCCTACAAAAAGATACGATGCGATACGAGATGAAACGGCAAGGGGAAGCGCTATTCTCCGGCCACTTTTTTGTTGCCGCCCTCTGGCGCGTTTTCCTCCGGCTCCGCACCGGCTACCATGTCATTGAAGCGATCAAAGGTCTGCATGGCCTTCGCCTGGGCGGACGCTATAACGTGGGCGTAGATGTTGGCCGTGGTGGAGGTCTGGGCGTGGCCCAGCTGCTTCGACACGACCACCAGCGGGGCCCCGTCGGCGATCATCAGGGAAGCGTAGGTGTGGCGCAAGCTGTGGACGGTCACCTTTGGGAGCCCGCTGCGGGCTACAAAGGCGGTGAACCACTGTGTTACGCTGTCCGGGAAAAGCGGTGCGCCGGTGTCCGAGGTGAACACCCGACCGTCCTGGTCCTTCCAGGCGTCCCCCAGCTTCTCACGCTGGGCATCTTGCCAGCGCTGGTACTCCAGTAGTATCATCAACGCCGCCGTGGAGATCGGCAGCGGCCGGGCGGAGGAGTTCGACTTCGGCGTGCTCACGTAGACACCAACGCCGGGCAGATAGTTGGAAGTCTGCCGGATGGTGATGGTGTGGGCATCCAGGTCCACATCCTTCCACCGTAGCCCCAGCAGCTCCGCCCGGCGCAGACCGGAGAGCAGGTCGAAGGTAATGACTGCCCGCCAGCGGATGGGCTCGACCTGCAGCAGCTCCAGGAGCCGTCGGGCGTCGGCCTCTTCCAGATAAGCGGCCTCATGTCGGCCCAAGGCCGGCTTCTCCGCATTGTCCGCTGGGTTGGTCTGGAGGTACTTCCACTTCACCGCCCGTGTCAGGATCGAGGACAAGGTCCGGTGATATGAGAGCACGCTGGCCGGGGCCATCGGCTCTCCGTGGGTTGTTACGGTGAAGGCTTTGGCGAGATTCATCCCCAGGGCTGCCGCTATGGCCTCTGCGGATTTCTTGCTTATCGGCTTTCCTGCTACAGCCTGGTTGATGGTGGCCCGGCTGACACCAGACGATCTGGAAAAGGCGGCGAGGGCTCCGCGCTGGGTGCCGATCTGGGCCTGGAGATCCAGCTTGCAGACAGCCGTGACCCGGTTACGGACGCCGCTTTCCTGGAGGTTTCGGTAAAAGCTGTTGATGTGTCCGGTGCGGAGGTCACAGAGCCGGATGTGCCCGATGGCCTGTTTGATACGCACCAGGTTCTCCGCATAGGTACGGGCGGTCTTGGGCTTCAGGTAAAGCTGGGCATACTCAGCCATGTACTTATCCGCGAAGTCGGCGAAACGAATGGTGGCGTCTGCCACGGTCCCGCTTTTTACCTTTTCCTCGAACAGTACGGCTTGCCGCTCCAGCTCCTTTTTGATCTGCCGGTCGGTCATGTCCGGCTCCGGTATCCAGGTCATGTACTGTCGGATGCGCTTGCCGGTGTAGTCGTAGCCCAGGGAGACGGTGATTTTGTATCCCCTCCCCTGTTTCTGGATGGTCGCCATAGGGTGCTATCTCTCCTTTCGCGCTTGCACCCTTGCGCCTGGTATGATATACTGAATGACGCAAAGGGGCCTTTCGTAGCTGGTTGGTCCTTGCACTTATGCCTTCCCCGGTGTTCCAGCACCGGGGAAGGCTTTTTTTTGTTTTCCGGGAAATCCGCCAGCGTTGGCGGATTTGACCTCACTCTCCGTCCCAGAGCATGGGCTCGACTTCCTCCATGCGATACTGCGCTACGGAATAGTTGACTCCCATATATTCGGCCGCAGCCGGAACGCCACGGGAGAGGAAAGGCTGAAGGTCATAGTCGCTGTATATCAGCTCGGCGGCGAAGTGGTTCGCCTGGTTCTCGAACTTCTGGGTGACGACGTCGGTGTTACGGTCCATAAAAATCCGGTTCATACCCTTGTGAATGAGATGGTGGGCCAGTTCGTGGGCACAGACGAGGCGTTGTTGCTGCTCATCCAGATCTGAGTTTATATAAATCATCCTCCGCCTCTTTGCCCGCTGCTGGAAGCCTCGCATTTCTACCAGGGGCGCGAAAATGACAATGAAGCCCATTTCTCGCGCGATCCTAAAAGGGTCACGAGTGCCATGCTTTCTGGCCAGACCATCTGCGATGGCCTTGGTGTTGAGCACGGTATCACCCCTTCTTGAACTTCTTGGGTGTGTAGGTTTCCTTATTGCGACGCTTGGCTTCCTCCAGGCCGATCCGCATGGCGGCCGCCATAGCCGCTCGTGCTTCGTCGGACATGGGAACTCCGTCGAACATAAGCTCTCCGCTGTTCTCCAGGCTGTCCATAATCCGGGTGACATCCTTGGCTACATCGCGCTTGTCCTTCTCCGTAAGGGCGGGCGCTTTTTTCGTATCTCCGCCCTGGGCCTCCCCGGAGCCCTCCAGCAGCTGGGCCGGGTCAATGCCGAGAGCCTCGGCCAGCTGATAAACAGTCTTGAGGGACGGGACGACCCCGTTTTTCCAAGAGGTGACGCTGGAGGTGCTCATACCCAGCTTTTTGAGAAGCGAGGTCGGTGAGGTGCCCCTTTGAGCACAGGCAACCTTCAGGCTGTCGAAAAACATAGTATAGCCCCTTTCAAAAAAATTCGATGAAAAGAACGAGATGCCCCTTGACAAATTCGATTTATCGAGCTATACTCCAATCAGAAACTCGATAGAGCGAACAAAAGGACCACCCTTGCGAAGTCGAGTTCCGCAAAGTTCGGCAAAATATTCGATAAAGTTCTATAAATAGAATATAGCACGGGCTTTGCATTTCGTCAAGAGGGGAGGTGTCAAAATTTTGGACGGGCAATCCTTATTTTTTACCCGGCTTCAGGGGCTGTGCGATGAACGGAAGCGCAGCGTGACCGACGTAGTTAGAAGCAGCGGCCTGAGTAGCTGCCTGGTTACGGCCTGGAAGCGGGGGGCCAGTCCTACACTGACGACGGTGCTGAAGCTGGCCCAGGAATTGAAAGTTCCGCCCACCGACTTGCTCCCCCAGGATAACACGTGACCTGTCCCAAAAACAGGACTACGGAAGGGAGGTGAACCGATGGCCACGGACACCGAGGGCCGGGCAAGTATCCCCCGCATGAGGACCGCCGCGAAAATCGTTGCCGAGATCAAGGCCGCCGATCCGGGAACGGAAGTCACTGAGTACTACATACGGCAGCTTGTGAAGGAAGGCTCTGTTCCGGTTGTCTGGGCCGGGAATAAGGCCCTGATAAACCTGGACGATGTTCTTTCCCTGTTGCGCCTGGGGACGAGCCGGGCGGAACCGGAGCCCGATGTGGTGGGCGGCATTCGCCGGATCGAGGTCGACGAGCCAAACCGAGAAAGGAGGGGAGGTAGCCCCAGCAAAAGAGAAAGGCCCCATACTCAGCCAGCCGTCCAAAGCGTCTGAGTATGAAGCCATTAAGTCCACGAGGGGACACTCTGGATTATATCATGCCCCCTCCGAGAAAACAAGGAGGAAAAATGTATATTTCGAACACTACTCAGGAGGAGCGGAAAATCATCGACCATGCTCTGGATAGTATGTACGACAAGGTGCGCAGAGCCCACAATTTGCTGGGACATCTGTGGGATGATTACTTCGGAAGGCGGGATCAGGAAGATATTTCGAGCTACGATGCCGAGCATCTTGGTGACATGATTTACCTGATCGATGACCTTATCTGGTCGGCGGGTCTTGAATATGCGTTGGTTGTCGGGGACCAAGACTTTCCCGGTGTTGAGCCACATCTGAAGGGCGCGGAGATTGCCAGAAAAGCCCAGGAGATTGAAAAGCTGGATAGCGAAGCATTCAGCCTTGCGCAAAGTTTGAAGCAGCCGGAACTGCGTGAGGCGATCCATGAAAAGAGACGCGAAATCGCGCGGCTTCCCGACGATGAAGCGGCTCCCCGGTTGCGGGAACTGCTGAAATGGAAGGGAGGTCTGAAGAGTGAATCGTGATTTCATTGAGCGTCTGTATTGGGCTTGCAGTGACACGGAACAGTCAATGAATGACGGGATGAACCTGGGGGAGCTGTATGTGCACACTCCCGCCGTCAAGCGGGCGGACTACGCCTTTCAGGAGCGACTGGCCGACTTCCAGCAGCAGGATCCTTCCAAGGCCGAGAAGCTGGACAACTGCCACGTGGCATCCTGCTGGGCTTACGAGCAGCAGGGCTTTATCAACGGTTTCCGCCTTGGCATGAAGCTGGCGGAGGAGCTGAGGGATGAGACATGACGAAGCAGCAAGAGGCCAAGACGTGCCTGAACTGTAAGTTTACCACTTGCCGGGGCGCGGATGACTGCCCGGCCCTGCAGCTCGACCACCCCCGAAAGTCAATCAAGGTCTCGCTGCTGCGGGATCTTCTCATGGCCGGTTACGACCCGGCGGAGATTTGCTTTGCCGTCGTTGAAGGGACGGCGCTGATGTAAACGAAAGGATGGAAACTCATGGTGAAAATCGAAATCACGGGGGACACCCCGCTGGAAACCCTGGCCTCGTTGACGGCCTTCGGAATGCACTGCTTGCAGAACGAGGACGTGTATGCGGCTGCGAACCGTATCCTGGAGGCCGAGCAGCATGATACCCGAAAGGCTACCTCCGCATCCGCCCCGCCCCCGGCCCCCGCTTCGGACCCTACTCCTGGCCCGGTGGAGACCCCTGGACCGGCTGCGCCGAAGTCTGGCCCGAAGGCTCCCCCTACTGAGGCTCCCACGCCGCCCGCCGTTTCTGCGGACGATGCTCCCGCCCCCACGGTGGCGGAGGTGAGACAGCGGGGGATCGAAGCCTCTCGCAAGTACGGCAAGGAAGCCATCGTGGCGATCCTCCAGAAGTTCAACGTGTCCGGGATGTCCGCCATCGAGGAAAAGGATCGGGCGGCCTTCCTGGCCGAGCTCGACAAGCTCGACGCCGAGAAAGCGGGTGAAACGGATGCCTGACGCTCACGCCCTGCTGGGACCGTCCAGCGCCGGTATGTGGATGGCCTGTCCTCCCAGCGCCCGGCTGGGTGAGAGCCTGGCGGACCAGGGCAGCACCTACACCGAGGAAGGCACTCTGGCCCACCGGATCGGTGAGCTGCTCTTGCGGAAGCGCTGGGAGGGGGCGGACATCACCGCCGAGCTGGAACAGGCCCAAGCGAACCCGCTCTACTCCGGCGCGATGGGGGAGCACATGGAGAGCTATGCCGTCTTCATCGGGGAGCTTATGTCGGAGGCGAGAACCCGCTGCGAGGACCCCCGTATCTTCATTGAGCAGACCGTGCGCTTCGAGGAATACGTCCCCGGCGGCTTTGGCACCTCGGATGCCATCATCCTTTCTGACGGGGTGATGGACGTCATCGACTTGAAGTACGGCAAGGGGGTGCCGGTCAGTGCCGAGGGAAACCCTCAGATGCGGATTTATGGCCTGGGCTGCTACCTGGCCTTGTCCTGGGCCTACCAGATCGACACCATCCGCATGACGATTTTTCAGCCTCGATTGGAAAGTATCTCCACCGCCAGTATGACGACGGACGAGCTGCTGACCTGGGCAGAAACGGAGCTGAAGCCCAAGGCTGCCCTGGCCTGGGAGGGGAAGGGCGATTTTTGCCCCGGAGAGACACAGTGCCGCTGGTGTAAGGCGGCGGCCATCTGCCGGGCCCATCGTGACTATCAGATGGAGATCGCCCGCCGGGAATTTGCGGACCCGCCCCTGCTGTCCCCGGAAGAGATCGCGGACGTTCTGAATCGGCTCCCGGCTCTCCAGGCATGGGCCAAGAAGGTGGAGGAATATGCGCTGGACGCCGCCGTGAAGGGCAATGCAGAGTTCCCCGGCTTCAAGGTCGTCGAGGGCCGGAGCAACCGCAAATATGCCGACGAGGACGCTATCGCCTCCGCGCTGCGGAAAGCCGGCTTCAAGGTGGCCGACATCTACAAGCCCCGCGAGCTGCTGGGCATCACTGCTATGGAGAAGCTGGTGGGTAAGAACCGCTTTGGGGAGCTGGCGGGGAAGTACATCATCAAGCCGGAGGGTGCCCCCACCCTGGTCCCGGAAAGCGATAAGCGCCCTCCGCTCAACACCGCCGCCAAAGCGGCAGAAGATTTTGCGGAGGATTGACCTATGGGAGAAATCGCAGACGCCCAGATCGATAGAATTTTGAACATGAAAAGCCCGGCTGGATATATGCCCAGCCATAACAAGAAAGGAAGTAATCAAATGACTAACAACGTCAACAACCCCTGCAAGGTTATCACCACCAAGTGCCGCCTGTCCTACGCCCACATCTGGGAGCCCTCCAGCATGAACGAGAACTCCCCGGCCAAGTACAGCGCCTGCATCATCTGGCCCAAGACTGATAAGGCTATGACGGAGAAGGTCCGGGCGGCCACAGAGGCGGCAATCCAGGACGGTATCAAGTCCAAGTGGAGGGGCAAGCGGCCCCCGGAGAGCAAGCTGAAGCTTCCCATGCGGGACGGCGACGAGGAGCGCCCGGAGGACGAGGCTTTCCAGGGCTGCTACTTCCTCAACGCCAACTCCACCCGGCAGCCCGGCGTGGTGGACCTGGCCCGGAACCCCATTCTGGACCAGGATGAAATCTACAGCGGCTGCTACTGCCGGTTCTCCCTGATGTTCTATCCCTTCTCCACCAACGGCAACAACGGCGTAGCCGTGGGCCTGAACAACGTGCAGAAGGTCAGCGACGGTGAGCGCCTGGCGGGCAACAGCCGGGCCGAGGACGACTTCAACGACGACTACACCGGCGACCTGGACGACATCCTCTGATACCAACAACACCCGCCCCCGCTGCTCCCCCTTTGGTGCGGTGGGGGCGGGCTCGACTATAAAGGAGACAAGGAGGCTATTTTATGACCGCAAAAGAACTCGCTGCCCGTCTCTCTGGACGAAAAATCATGCAGGAATTGTCCGAGGCCGAGACAGCCGAGGCGGCAAGCGCCGGACTGGTGGTGGTTTACGGATACTCTGATGACACTATCGTGTTTGAAGGGGCTATCACCGATGACCGGGGCTGCTTCGGTGGCGGGATTGTATTTCTCACCCAAAACGGGCTCATGCCCGACTGCTGCCCCGTCGACTACACTGACTGTCCCTACTACAAGGCGGCCCGGAAAGAGGCCCGATCCATCAAGGCGGTATGGGGAGATGCGCCGTGCTGGCGCTATGAGACGGACATCCCGCACGAGGAGTTTGATATTTTCGATGACGAGGATGGAAACGCCGGGGAAGTCTGGTGCCGGGGTATTGTGTTCCGTCTGGAGGATGTGAAATGAGCAAGAAGCGCTTCGTGGAGTTCTACCTCTCAGCCATGATGAAGGCCGCCACCAATGGCCGGGTAACGCGGGTGGCGTATCTCTACTATGACCTGACCCACACGGAAGTGGTGCGCGTGGAGTATGAGCACGACCACGGGGGCGGAGTGAACGAGCTGCCGGTCACCGGCTTGTCCTTGCTGGGGATCGCCGCCGCTGTCATTGACTGTTTGAGGGGGTGGCCTCTGGAATGATTATGGGAGTGGACATTGAAACCTATTCCAGCGTAGACCTGGCGAAAGCGGGCACCCGGCCTTATACGGAGGCTCCCGATTTCACCATCCTGCTGATAGGCTACAAGGTGGACAGCCAGCCCACCAGAATTATTGACCTGACCGGCGGGGCGGGGGAAACAATCAGCCTTCTGCCGATGACGGCCTCGGACCTTCCGGCCGGTGACCTGGACGAGTTTCTGTGTCTGCTCACCGACCCGGAGGTCACCAAGACCGCCTACAACGCCGCTTTTGAAAGGACCTGTCTGGCCCAGTATTTTGACCATCCCATGCCTCCGAAGCAGTGGCGCTGCACAATGGTCCAAGCGGCCACCCTGGGGCTGCCGGGCACACTGGCCCAGGTGGGAGCGGCTCTGGGCCTGGAGAAGCAGAAGATGGAGGAAGGGAAAGAGCTAATCCGCTACTTCTGCAAGCCTACGAAGGACGGCGTCCGCCACTACCCGGCGGACGCCCCTGAAAAGTGGGAGCTGTTCCGCCGGTATAACATCCGGGATGTGGACGTGGAAACCGACATCCGGGAACGGCTCTCCCGCTGGCCCCGGCCCCAGGCCGAGCTGGATGCCTGGGCGCTGGACCAGCGTATCAACGACCGGGGGGTGCGCCTGGACATGGCGCTGGTGGACCAGGCCCTAAAGCTGGATGCGGAGTACTCCGCCCGGCTGAAGGACGAGGCCCAGGAGTTGACCGGCCTCCCCAACCCGAAAAGCGACTCCCAGCTGAAAGGCTGGCTGGCCGGGCGGGGGCTGGTGACTGACAGCCTGGACAAAGAGGCCATCCCCTCACTGCTGGCCGCCGCCCAGGATGAAACTACCCGGCGGGTGTTGATGCTCCGCCAGGAAATGGGAAAGACCTCCGTGAAGAAGTACGAGGCTATGGCGCGGGGGCTGTGCCGGGACGGTCGGGTGCACAATCTGCTCCAGTTTTACGGAGCCGGACGCACCGGCCGCTGGGCCGGGCGGCTCGTCCAGGTCCAGAACCTCCCGCAGAACAAGCTGCCAGACCTGGAGACCGCACGGGACCTTGTGCGGAACGGAGAATTTGACCTCCTGGAGCTGGCCTACGGCTCCCCGCCTTTCGTCCTGTCCCAGCTCATCCGCACGGCCTTCATCCCCTCCGAGGGGTGCCGCTTCATCGTCTGCGACTACAGCGCGATTGAAGCGCGGGTGCTGGCGTGGCTGGCGGGGGAGAAATGGGTGCTGCAGGAATTTTACGGTGACGGCCTGATTTACGAGGCCACGGCCTCTATGATGTTCCACGTGCCGAAGGATGACATCAAGAAGGGCGGCCCCCGTGCGGATCTCCGGTCAAAGGGGAAAGTCGCCACCCTGGCCTGCGGTTACCAGGGCAGCACCGGGGCGCTGATCCAGATGGGAGCCCTGAAAAGCGGCATCCCGGAGGACGAGCTCCCCGGCATCGTGCGCCGGTGGCGCAAGGCCAACCAGAACATTGTGCGCTTCTGGTATGAGGTCGAGGAAGCGGCCATTGGGGCCGTGCAGGGCCGCCCGGCCACCCTGGACCACGGTATTCACTTCGAGTGTGAGGCCGGGTATCTGTTCATCACCCTGCCCTCCGGGCGGCGGCTGGCCTACTACCGGCCGGAGCTGAAGCCGGAACCGCAGTTTGAAAAGCTGGGGCTGACCTACCTGGGGACCGGCCAGAACAAGCAGTGGGTCCGGCAGAAATCCTACGGCGGGAAGCTGGTGGAGAACATCACCCAGGCAACCGCGAGGGACTGCCTGCGGGACGCGATGACCGCGCTGGAAGCTGCCGGGTATCGCATCGTTTTCCACGTGCACGATGAAGTCATAGCCGATATGCCGAAGGGCACCGGCTCTCTGGACGAGATGAAGAAAATCATGGGCCGCACGCTGCCGTGGGCTCCGGGGCTTCCGCTGCGGGCTGCTGGCTTCGAGGCCGACTTCTACATGAAGGACTGAGGTGGTTTTCTATGGCGAATAGGAACACGCTACACATTTCCCATATCCCGGATTTTACAGCCTGGCTCCAGGGAACGGGCTGGACCATAGAACCCACCAAAGGCTTGTTTGAGGTGCTGCGGGCGAGACGGCCGGGCAGAAAGGAACCGCTGATTTTGTATTCCAGAATGGACGCGCCGCAGCACGTCACGGTGTTCGACAAGGATGTGCCGCTGGTGAGGATATTCCTGCGAGAAAGGAGGGGAGCAAATGCCAAAACTGACACACGACGGCGAAATCCATATCGCTGAATTTTCCTCCCGCATGGCGCGGACTGGGAAGAACCGGACACTGCTGTGGTCCGAGTTCCTGGGCTCCCTTCTCACCACCACCAAGACCAAGGAAACCCTGCAAGAGTACATGAAAATGGGGAAGGACGAGCAGGACCGGATCAAGGATGTGGGAGCCTACGTCGGCGGCTGGCTGAAGGGCGGCCGTCGGAAGGCGGCGAACCTGGAACACCGGACGCTGCTCACCCTGGATGCCGACTTCGCCCAGCCCGATCTGCTGGACACCTTCGACTTGGTCTACGGCTGCGCTGTGGCAGTCTACCCCACCCACAAGCACACCCCGGAGAAGCCCCGGCTCCGTTTCGTGATACCCCTTCGGCGGCCGGTGTCGGCGGAGGAATACGAGGCTGTGGGCCGCCGGGTGGCCTATGACCTGGGCATGGAACAGTTTGACGACACCACCTACCAGCCCACCCGCATCATGTACTACCCCAGCACGGCCGCCGATGGCGAGTTCAAGCCGGAGTACCGGGATGCCGCCTGGCTGGACCCGGACGCCGTGTTGGCTTTCTATCCCGACTGGCGGGACACGTCCTATTGGCCTATGGCCGCTCGGACGGAGGATGCCCGGAAGCGGGAGGCAAAAAAGCAGGGAAATCCCCTGGAAAAGCCGGGGCTGATTGGGGCCTTCTGTCGGTGCTATGACGTCGACACGGCCATATCAAAGTTCCTGCCGGGTGTTTATACTCCCTGCGCCCTTCCGGGCCGCTACACCTACGCCAAGGGCTCCACGGCGGCCGGTCTGGTGGTCTACGACGACGGGCAGTTCGCCTTTTCCAACCACGCCACCGACCCGGCCTCCGGGAAGCTGTGCAACGCCTTCGACCTGGTTCGCATCCATCTATACGGGGACCAGGACGAGGATGTACAGCCGGATACCCCCATCAACCGCCGCCCCTCTTTCCTGGCGATGTCCGACTTGGCCGCCGGGGACGTGGAAGTGAAGCGGCTGCTGGGGAAAGAGCGCCAGGAGCGGGCCCGCGCTGACTTCGCGGCTCCGGTGGAGCTGGACGAGGAACACTGGGAGGACGCCCTGGAGGTGGATCGGAAGGGGAAGGTGCTCTCCACCATCGACAACGCCTATATCATCATCCGCCACGATCCACTGCTGAAGGGGGCCGTGGCCTACAACGACCTGAAGGTGCGCCCCGTGGCCCTGCGGAGCCTCCCCTGGCGGGAAGTGGCCGACGAGGTAAACGGAAGCACCTGGAACGACAGTGACGACGCCGCCCTCCGGTGGTATCTGGAGAAGTACTACAAGCTGACCGGCAAGGAAAAAATCATGGACGGCATGATGAAGGCGGCAAAGGACAACGCCATCAACCCCATCAAGAACTACCTGGAGGGCCTGACCTGGGACGGAGTGCCCCGCCTGGAGACCCTGCTGGTGGACTACCTGGGGGCGGAGGATACCGCCTACACCCGCGCCGTCACCCGCAAGACCTTCACTGCTGCCGCCGCTCGTATTTTCGAGCCTGGGTGCAAGTTCGACTATGTGCTGACCCTGTCCGGCCCCCAGGGGCGTGGAAAGAGCACCCTGGTGGCGAAGATGTCCAACGGGTGGTACACGGACAGTCTGGCCGGGATTGGCACGAAGGAAGCCTACGAGAACATCCAGGGCTACTGGCTGGTGGAGCTGGGCGAGCTGGCGGCCATGCGGAAGATAGAGATCGAGGTCACCAAGAATTTCATCAGCAAACAGGTGGACAGCTACCGGGCCGCCTACGGCCGCCGGGTGGAGGACCACCCCCGCCAGTGTATCTTCATCGGCACCACCAACTCCACCGCCTTCCTGCGGGACGACACCGGCAACCGGCGCTTCTGGCCAGTCCGCCTGGGGGACGCCGCACCGAAGCTGACCGTGTGGGGCGACCTCACGCAGCAGACCATCGACCAGCTGTGGGCGGAGGCCGTCACCCTCTACCGGGAGGGAGAACGGCTGACCCTGCCCCCGGAGCTGGCGGAAAGCGCCCAGGAACAGCAGCAAGCCTTCACCGAGGACGACCCCCGGCGGGGGCTGGTGGAGGACTATCTGGAGATCCTGCTCCCTACCGGCTGGGCCGGTATGGGGGTGGAGAAGCGCCGGGCCTGGTTCCAGGAGGACGACAGCATCCGCGAGGCTGGCACCCAGCAGCGGGATTATATCAGCGCCGTGGAGGTGTGGGCCGAGTGCTTTGGTAACGACCCCCACCGCTTCCCCCGGCAGGACCGCGCCGAGGTCAATACGATCCTGCGGCAGATGCAGGGCTGGAAGGAAGAACCGAGGCGGCAGCGCTGCGGGCCGTATGGGCAGCAGACGCGCTTCCGCCGTGTCCCATAACGAGAGGTACAGAGTGCGACACGACTGCGACAAGAGGTACAAAAGGGGGTGGGGCTTGTCCCATTTGTCCCTCTCGTGTCGCAGTCGTGTGGTACAGGAAAAATCCAACAGCGGCAAAGGCCCGGCGGCTTTTGTACCTCTTGTACCACAGTGTATAAAGAAATATCTGGATTAGGCAGAAAACACCCCCGCGACCCGCCTAATGCGCGTATATCTACACGCGCGCGAGAGTTCTGCGACACGGGGGACACCACCGAGAAATCCGCAAGCG
>OLXV01001320.1_pt1 | contig 12504 bp, 10 predicted proteins | sample 1673481 | NCBI WGS metagenome assembly OLXV01 (sample SAMEA103958113, study PRJEB25191) | human gut metagenome
ATTTTCCTTACAGCTGCGAATCTTATTTCAACAGCAGTATTTTATAACGAAAGAGGGGCTTGTGATGATCGTCACTGAAAGAAAAACCGATATTTTTGAACGCCGGGCCGGCGGTAAAGGCAATACTATTATGGAGCACATCGTAGATGAAAAGGTTTACGGCGGCAAAATAGCCGCTTATGCGCGCGTAATTCTTAAACCCGGCTGTTCACTCGGTTACCACAAACATGAAGGCACCAGCGAAACTATTTATATCCTGCAGGGTACGGCCTTATATAATGACAATGGCACTGAAAGCACGCTGCCTGCAGGCGCAGTTGTTTTCTGCCCCGAAGGCGAAAGCCACAGCATCGAAAATATTGGTCAGGATGACCTGCTGGCTATGGCGCTGATTGTCAACGAAAAATAAATTTCAAATAATTACAAAACATATTAAAACACTGCTGTGAACTTTGGTTCACAGCAGTGTTTTAATATTTATTCGGATTTATTTTACCGCTCGCAGCAAAGCGACGCTCACTTAGAACGTGAACCTTAGCCCGGCGTTGACGCTCCACTTTTTGTTGATGTCGCCGCCGAAGCCGCGCGTCACTTCGCCATAGAAGTTGCCCGTCCTGCTGATTCTGACGTTGCCGCCCAGCCCCAGCTCGAACCAGGTATCGCCGTAGTCGTTGTGCTTGGTCAATATATCATTGGTTCCGCCTGCATCCGAGGTCAGCTGCAGGTCGCGCTCACCGGCAAATTCGTGCAGCAGGTCGGCTTTCAGATAGATATCGCTGCCATTTTCTATCTTCTGTCCCATGACGAAGCCGATACGGCCGATGGCGCTGTTCATGCCGTCGATACGGCCAGTGACGCCTCTATCGGTGGTGTAGTCGATACCGGCCAGCCTGCCAAGGGTAAATTGTGCCTGTGGCTCAACAAAGAAACCTGCTTCAAAATCAAAGCGTTTGCCGTATTCCACACTAAGACTGTAGGCGTGCTGCTTGTAGCTGGCTTTATCCGGGTAGTCGCCGTAGGATTCCAAATCGGTCGAGAAGTTGCCTACACGGGCCGTAACATTGGTATATGCGCCGCTGCCTGTTGTCCAGATGCCATAAAGGCTAAAGCTTTTCAGTTTGTCTTTGCCGCTGCCCGGGCTGTAGCTGCCTGTGCCGTCGCCGTAGTCTACCGCCAGGCCGTAGATGCTTTTGGCGTTATCGGCTTTGTCGTAACCAAACTGGTACAGGTTGTAGCGGCCTTCGTAGTTATCGCCGCTGAACCTGCCCGCCTGCGTACGGGCCCAGATGCCGTCCGCGTGTTCACTGCCGTTGCCCAGTGCTCCCAGACGGCTGCGCAGGCTGTCGTTGGTGTTGCGCCACAGGGCGTAGCTGTTGTTGGCTGCCTCCAAAAGTACCCGGGTGTCGTTATTGGCAGTTTTGGCTACTTTTGTCAGATACCAGTTGTTGGCCGACTGCCCCAGCGTGTCGCCTTTGGCCAGGGTCGGGTCGATGTCCCACAGGCCGCCGGCATTGAATCCTTTGCCTTCAAAGGTCAGTTTGCCGCTGTTATCGGTGATCAACAGCTGTTTATGTTCACCTGTGACCTGGATGCCGTTCAGCTTGCTCAGGTCCCTGATCTGGACGTAGTGGGTGCCGACGTCGGCATCTTTGATGATCAATTTATCACTGTTGCTGTCATTGTCGCTGCCAAGGTCGGTATCCATGATAAAGGTGTTGCCGCTGCCGCTCAGTTTGTCGATGGTCAGGGTCTCGTAGGCAGGAGGGATAAAGGCTCTGTTCCTGCCGAAGCTGTGATCCGTCATATCAATACTGGCGTTAGTGGCTGACAGGGTGCCGTTGATGGCAAAACTGCCGCCGCTGACTGCTGACAGTTCCAGACTGCCGCCTGTCATCGTGAGACCGCTGACGATGCCGCCGCTGGCGAGCTGCATCATGCCGCCGCTAACTTCGGTTGCCAGGGCTGTGCCGCCGCTGGCGATATTCTGCGTGCCGCCGTTGATGGTGGTATTGGCTGCTGTGCCGCCTGTCAAAACAGCCTGCGTGCCGCTATTCAGGGCTCTGACCGTGCCCACGCCGCCGGCAGAGACTGTCTGCGCACCGCCATTCATGCTGTTGGCGATACCTGTCTGCCCAGCTGTCAAATTCCAGCTATCGCCTGCCGTTACCGTCCCGACAATGCCAGTGCCGCCGCCCGAGATGATCTGCTTTGCTGTAACGTGCTCGACATAGCCAGTGCCGCCGCTGGCTATTTGCTGCTGGCCGCCTAAAATCCCCAGGGCTGAACCCACGCCACCGCTGCCTATTTGCTGCGCACCGCCATTCATGGTGCTGACCGTACCGCTGCCGCCGTGCTTGATTTCCTGCGTACCGCCGGACATAGTGCTGACCGTACCGCTGCCGCCGCTGGAGATAGTCTGATTGCCGCCATTAATGGTGCTGACCGTGCCCACGCCGCCATTGGAGATACTCTGAAAGCCGTTGTTTATGGTACCGACTGTGCCCTTGCCGCCGCTGAAGATATTTTGCGAACCAAACCAGTTGTCTATAGTGCTGACCGTACCACTGCCGCCGCTGAAGATATTCTGCAGGCCGATCTTCATCGTGCTGACTGTACCCTTACCGCCGCTGAAGATATACTGAAGGCCGCTGTTCATGACGCTTACCGTACCCACGCCGCCGCTGGCGATATTCTGCTGGGCGCCGTTCATAGTGCTGACCGTACCGCTGCCGCCGATGGAGATATTCTGCGTGCCGCCGTTCATGGTACTGACCGTGCCGCTCTGCCCGGCAGTTATATTCTGGCCATCGCCGGAAACCATGGAAGCTACGCTGGCATTGCCGTCATACTCAGTTGCTTCGGCCCGGGCGAATATGGCCCGGTCCACCATGTCTGCCAGCTGCGGCAGCACGGCGTAGTCCAAAGGCTCGGCCTCGCTGCGTGCCGGCTGCGGCGCAGCAACCAGCTTCTGTTCTGCCCCGGCCAGCGCTGCCAGCGGAGCTACTGTGTTCACAAGGTTCATGCCCATGACTACTGTCGCCAGGATCTTTTCCGCTTTCTTTTTGTCCATACCTCTGCTTTTTCCGTTGTTTTTCATTGGCCTGTCTTCTTTCCATATACTCGGCACCAGTGTTTAGTTACTACCGATATTTTCTCCGCAGCCAGTTCCAGTTCGCTAAGAGCTGTGAACTGCTGCTCCAAAAGTGCAGCCACGTCTGCCGATGCTTCCGGCTGTTCGTCGATGTAGAATTTTTTGCGGCCGTTTTCGCTGTCTATCACCGGCACTGCACGGTGTTTTAAATTCAGCACCAGCAGTTTATCGGCTACCGCCCGGCTCAGCAGCTTTATGTCATGGGCCGGGTCGAAGACGTGCTGCAGGACATAGACTGCTATGGCGCAGTCTGCCTTTAGTCCGCCACGCTCTGCCAGGGCGCAGAACATTTCGTAGGAGATGACGCTGAAGCGGTCGCTGTTTACATACTCTGCCGCCATACGGCGCATGTCGGGCGAGATATCGACTCCCAGCACCCGGCAGTCGTACTGCTCAAGCAGGGCTTTGGACAGCCTGCCTATGCCGCAGCCAAAGTCCAACACTGTTTTGCCGTTTAAATCGCCCAGTCCACCGGCAAACAGAGTTTTCATGTATTCTGTTTCCCGCTCCCAACGCTGGCGGTAGTCACCGCCCTGCTGTTCTTCTGTCAGGATGATGTTTTTTGCCTGTTCCAGGTCCTGTACTTTGAACATGTCTTTGTAGTAGTAAAGGCTCATTTTTTTATCAGCTCCTGTTTCTTTTTTGTTGCCGCTGCTTTAGCTTTACCTTTGCCTGCTTCTGCTGCCAGCGGGTCCAGTTTGTGATCTGCCATCAGCCGGTCGATGACTTTGTTTACCGCTTCCGGCGTGATGTAACGGCTGCATTCATACTGACGTTCTGTTCCTTTCAGCCGCGGGCACCATTCAAAGTCTTTATGGTCGAAGACTATCTGCGTATCGTTCCAGCAGCCGTTGCAGACGTGGTAGTTGATGACCCGATAGGGAGTGGCAAATTCGTTCAGCGGCAGGGTGAAGCCGCTGATGAGCACGACAGGTATGCCAACGCCGTTGGCCAGCCAGCTGAGGCCGCTGGACAGGCCGACAAAGAAGTCGGCCTGTGCCAAAAGGTCGATACGTTCCTGCAGGGGCAGCTTGCCGGTAAAGTCTTCCGCCCCGTAGGGGATGATGTTGAAGCGGCTGTTCATGCCGTAGACGTTTTCGCGGTCGATGCACAGTACCCGGTAGCCTTTGGCCTGCAGGTATTTGACGACGCCCAGCCAGCCGCCGCCGTTGTTCCAGTATTTGGCCTGGCTGCTGGACTGGGCGGCGATGCAGACGTAGGGTTCTTGGATCCTGCGCTTTTTGTCCTGGGGCAGCAGCTTTACGCTGAGCTGGGGCGGTTCGCCGCCTTCGTCCAGTCCCAGGATCATGGCCGCGTTCTGGTGCAGGCCCCGGATGCGGAAGTCTGACGGCTGATGTACCCGGTCGTCGCAGGGGAAGAAGATGCCCATGTAGTAGCTGGCGTACAGTCCTTCCGGCCGTTCTTCCGGCTGGACGAAGTTTATTTCCGGGTAGGACGGTTTGAACAGTTCGGCCAGTTCTGCGGCCATGGCGCAGTAAAGCTGGCAGCCGTGTTTTTGCCGGAAGGCTTCCGCGTAGGGGAACCAGGCCAGGATGTCTCCCAGTATCCCGACGGGGAATTTGAGCAGTACTTTTTTGCCGCGCAGGTCCAGGTCGTGGGCAAAGATCAGTTGATCTTTTTCGTATACTTCGATGCGAAAATCAACAAAATACTTTTTGCTGCTGGTGACCAAAACGCCGCTGGCAGGGGCGTCGTAGACGGTGAGGCAGGCTTTACGGTCGATGAATTTTACCCGGTATTCGCCCTGGGGCACGGTGACGCGCACGCCGTAGTTGAAGTCGAACCTGATGCCTGCGCTGCCGCTTTCCTGCTGCACTTCGCCGGCGTCGAACATCATATAGGGTCTGGGCGCTGCAGGTGCAGGCTTTTCGATGCCGGCGGTCGGGGCCTTGCCCTGCCCTTTGCCCATTATGGCCGCAAGCTCTGCTTCGCCTGCTGATTTTATTTCTGTCATAGTCACATCTCCCTTTTTCAGATAGATTCTTTTGTTTTCTTTTGTTTTTCTTTTGTTAAAACGGTGTTTTTATTCCCCAGAGCAATAATCATAATTATTGTAGCACCTTTGTCCCCCCCACAAGACATGCAAACGGATATTTATCAGAAACTTCCGTTTTGCCCCTCCCCGGCACTTATACAACAACCATCAGCGGGCAATGCTCCGCACGTGGTCATTGTCCTCCTGCTGCCCGCCTGCGCCGCTGGCGACAAGGAAACGTAAAAAAGAAAAACCCCGGATGCTTTGGCAAGTACCCGAGATCGGAGATCTATTCAAGTCCACACAAAAAATTTAGCCCCCAAAGGGCTAAGTATTCCGCAGTGTTGTTTTGCTATTTACTTTTTTTAAAACAGACGTACACTTAAACACAAAACTCCGGCTTTCCAACAGCCGGAGTTTTGTGTTTATCAGTTAAGATATTGATATTTTTTTAAGATACCCAGTTCTTTGTTCAGCTCACTCTCGGAAAACTTGCTGCCTTTTATCTGTTTGACTTGCTCAATAATTTTTTTATCATCGGCAGCAGATCGCAGCAAAGCTGTTGCTGCGTAATCCAATGTTGTCAGTGCTTCCAGTTCTAATGCTGTTTTTTTGCCAAATACTGATAAAACATCATCGACAATGTCTTGTTCCGTAGCCGTTAAGGCATTGTCCAGCTCTTCATCCGTACCGCAAAATTTGATAACATGCGTCATGCCATGATCCGCATCGATCTCGATCATGTCTTCGCTTTCTAAAAAATGTAAAGCGTTGTCAAGTTTTTCGCTATAAGGCCCAAAAAAGTGGATTTTATAATTCAGGCCAACCTCCACGCCTTTACGCTCTATCAAATACATCAGCTTCTGCACCATTTTTTTGCCCGGATCAGGATGCGCTGAACAAATTTTTTGAATTATGGAAGCACATTTTTTGATATAATCCATAACATTACCTCCCTCTATTCTGCCTGAGACTCTAATCAATCTTCCTCACTGCAATTACGCATAATTTCCTGGACTACCGGTCTAACCTCAGCATGCCGCTCTGGGCTGACATAAAGACGATAAATATCGATCTTGCTGGCCAGGCTTTGGATAATGTTCGATTCTTCGGAAATAGTACTGCACATTCCCGTATCCCGGTGTACGATGATGATCGCTTTTTCGTCATCAAGATCTGTTTTAACAGGAATCTTATGCGGCATTTTTGCTGCAGAAGTATCCACTAAAAATTCTTCAGCATCGAATTTCTCAAAAATACTGCGTTTTAGCATTCTGAAATTTTGTCTATCTGCCTTTGCAGTATGCGTCTTGGTGGAATATATACAAGGATACACCCGTCTTTTGATAATGTTTCCCGCTGCTTCTATTATATCACGCTTTTCCGCCAATAGTTCGAGAACTTTATTATCATTCCATTTTAAATATTCACTTGTAGAATCAGGATATTTTCCGTCAGGTAAAACTTCACTCAAAGCTCTTGCCAGCATCAAATCAAAATACCTGCGCGTCCTATGAAAATAGACCTCAATAAACATAAAGTAGCGGGCCTGAACAAATTCTTCTAAAGCCTGGATACCGCCATCAGTAATCGCCAATCGGGGAGATTCATCCTGTTTATGGATAGTAAGACAGGTGAGCAGCCTTTCTATATCATATCTTCCGTAATTGACACCGCAAAACAGGGAATCCCGCAGCAGATAATCCATTTTATCACAGTCAAGTTCACTGTCCATAAAGCTTTTTAAAAAAGTGAATTCATAATTTTCTCCAGGATTTTTACCACTGTAAATATCACAGATCAAATCAGGAGTGATATCGTACTCACTTCCATATTTTTCTTTAAAGCCCTGGCCGATCTCACTTATATAATCAGCTATTTCTGTTTCTTTAACTATTTTTTCTGTAAAATCTTCATGCTCCATACCCTCCGGAAACACAGCTTCCGAAGCATGGGAAAAAGGGGCATGCCCCAAATCATGGGTCAACGCGATCAATCTTAAAATCTGTTTATACCAAGCACATTTTTCAGCATCAAAAATATAACTTCCACTGGCTTTGGCATTATCAACGGCACTTTCAAAAGCTTTGGTAACTAAAAACATCACACCAAGAGAATGTCCGAACCTTGTGTGTTCAGCACCATGAAAAACTAAATAAGTCATTGCCAGCTGCCTGATGTTTCTTAGCCGTTGAAATGGCAACGAATTTATTATTTTATTCTCAGACTTACTTACTCGAATAAATCCATGAATCGGATCTCGATATTTATCACTCAAAATATAACCTTCTTTATAAAAATTTAATCTATTTCGCTTTAGTATTATAGCATACTATCATTATTATTGCTTATCTGTGATAAAATTATTTTGTATAAAAAAACTCCGGCTTCTAAACAGCCGGAGTTTTTATTTATTGCGGTTTTTATATTTGTTCACGTGCCAGCTTTTTCTGCAACCAGAACATCCGCAGCGTTAAGAAAACCGCCGAGAAAAACAAGCCTATATCCAGGCTCTGCCAATATGCGGCAGGACCATGCTCCATTACAAAATCCAGGAAACAGCCCAAGGGCAGACAAACCACCCAATAGGCAAAAAAACCGGAATAGAAGGTTGCTTTAACATCTTTATACCCGCGCAGGATTCCTTGGATCGGCGCTGCCGTCGCATCAAACAACTGAAAAAAGATCGCATAAAACAAAAAGCCGACTACTTTTTCAATAATGACAGGGTCAGTAGTGTAGAGCATGGCTATATAAGGTCTGTTAGTGTAAACCAGCACCGCCAGAAAAATCGCGATGGCCATATTGAGAGCAATGCCCATACGACTGAATTTCTGCGCTTCCTCAAAACGTTTGGCACCTGCTTCGACCCCAACTAAAATCGTCAGCGCCATTGAAAAACTGAGCGGCACCATATAAAGCAATGAAGTAAAGCCCAACGCTGCCTGATGCGCCGCAATGATGACTGTACCGAACTTGGCAATGAACAGTGCAACTACACCAAAAATACTGGCCTCCATAAACATTGCCAGACCAATCGGCACACCGATGCTGAGATTTTCACGCAGCTGTTTGATATCTAAATGGAAACGGTCTTTAAAAATCCGGAAATGCTCAAAAGCCGGCAGCTTATGCACGATCCAGACAAAAATAGCAAATTCCAGCCAGTAGGTAATACCAGTCGCCACACCGGCGCCAACCCCGCCCAAACGCGGCATTCCCAGTTTTCCAAAAATAAAACAGTAGTTTAAAAAGGCATTTACCGGCAGCGCCAGCAAATAAATCTTCATTGTGATACCTGTATGTCCTAAAGTATCTATCAGAGCGCGCAGCGAGGTTGACATAAAAAACGGTATCACACCTACGGCCACCGCCGCCATATACATCTTGGCAATATAATGCACCTGCGGTTCCAAATGCAGATGTGTCAGCAGGGTATCTAAAAATAAAACGCCCATTAAAATGATAACTGCCGAAAAAGCTATCGCCAAAAAAATCGTATGCCGAATGACCTTACCAATATTATCGCGCTTATCAGCGCCTAACAGATGAGCAACTATAGGCATCGCGCCTAATAAAACTCCATTAGTGCCAACAAAAATCGGCATCCAGATATTACCGCCGATCGAAGTGCCCGCCAAATCGACCGCACCTGCATGACCAGACATTGAAGAATCAAAAAAATTCATAGCCATGATCGCCGTCTGAGTAATCAAAATCGGGATCATCACTGAAAAAAGCCGCCGCAGGCGTTGTTTAAAATTTTCGTCTACTAACATATTTATCCCTTTCTATTTTAAGGCAGCTCAGAAAACACCGCTCGCCTCCGCCAGTTCCGTAAGATAGGCCCAGCGTTCCACAAGCTGTTCCAAACGCTGCTCGGCATCCTGCTGCTGCGCGGTAAGCTCGCCCAGCTTCACAAAATCACTGCCGGCGCTATTGACTTCCAGCGTCAGCATTTTCAGCTCGGCTTCCACACCGGCGATCATTGTTTCTATCTGCTCAAATTCCAGTTTTTCCTTATAAGTCATCTTGATTTGTTTAGACTGGCTTTTAACGGCTTCTATACGCTCCTTGCCGGTACCGGTTTTAGCACCGCCTGCAAGCATTGCTTTGCTTTCGGCCGCCGCTGCTTCATATTTGCTGTAATCGCCGATAAACTGCCTGATCTCACCATTACCCATAAAGGCAAAAATTTTGCCGGCAAACCGGTCTAAAAAGTAACGGTCATGCGAAACTGCGATGACAGCTCCATTAAAACTGTCCAGATAATCCTCCAGCACCGACAGCGTCGGGATGTCAAGATCGTTGGTCGGCTCATCCAGAAGCAAGACGTTGGGAGCACCCATCAGAACCCGCAGCAGATACAGCCGCCGTTTTTCTCCGCCGGACAGTTTATTGACCGGCACCCACTGCAGCTCGGAAGGAAATAAAAACCGTTCCAGCATCTGTGCAGCAGTAATCCTTGTCCCATCGTTTGTTTCGATGTGGTCGCTCACATCGCGGATATATTCCAGCACGCGCTGTTCGCTGTCCGGAAATTCGCTGTGCTGAGAAAAATAACCGATCCTGACCGTCTGTCCGATCTGAACATTGCCACGGTCAGGCACTAATTTTCCCGCCAGAATATCCATCAGCGTCGTTTTGCCGCTGCCGTTAGGGCCAACAATACCCACGCGGTCATTACGCAGCAGGATATAGCTGAAATCTTTGATATAGGTCACACCGTTGTAGTCAAGTCCCAGATGCTCGCACTCGACCACAGTTTTCCCCAATCGGCTGCCGGCAGATGACATTTCCAGTTCTCCCGATGCAGAAATATTTTTCACTTCCTGCTCCAGCTCGTTAAAACGTTCGATGCGTTCCCTGCTTTTTGTCCGCCGTGCTTCCGCACCGCGGCTGATCCAGGCCAGTTCACGCCGGTAAACATTGCGCAGCCGCTGAGCAGCAGCAGCTTCCGACTGGCGTCTTTCTTCACGCTTTTGTAAAAAAAGGCTGTAATTTCCTGTATATAAATAGCATTGCCCCGTTTCCCTTAGTTAAAGATATTGTTGGGTATCTCAAGATGTGTCATTCGATTTTGCCGATAAAGCGGTAGAAGATTTCCACTTCCTGTTCCCGGCTTCCGTCCTCACTTTTGACCGCTTCATGGACAAGGATTTTTTCAATCAGCGTATTCAGAAGTTCAGCCGTCAATTCTGTGGGATTGACATACTGTTTCATCAGACCTATCCACTTTTCAGCGTCAACCGCTGTCTGGGCGGCGGTCTCCATCGCTTCGTGAAGCCGTTCAATTTTTACGTCCAATTCTCGCTGTTCGCCCTGATACTTTTCGGACAGCATATTGAAATTGTATTCTGTAATGCGTCCGGCAGACCAGTCCTCATACATTTTTGCAAACAGGGTGTCTACTTCTGCTTTGCGCTTTTCCGCCTTTTTCAGTTCGGCTGTCTGCCGCTTCCTTGCAGTATTGCGTTCCTTGTCGCTGGCGTTAAGTAGCCGTTTCAGAAGTTTGTCCCCATCCTGCTGTGCCAGCACAGACCAGTATTGCAGACGGGAAAGGACATAGGCGTAAAGCACATCATAGCGGATATAGTGCATGGAACACTGGTGCAATCCTTGCCCGTACTTGCTACAATGGTAGTGGGCATAGGGATTTTTGTTCTGGCTGTTCATACCATAGGCCAGCGACCAGCCGCAGTCCGCACATTTTACCAGCCCGGAAAATATCTGTGTTGTGCCGTTCTTCTGCCGTCTGCGCCTGTTGCAAATCTGCTCCTGTACTTGACGGAACACATCTTCGGAAATAATCGCTTCGTGGGTGTTCTCCACACGATACCATTCCTCTTTTGGCTTGCGTACTTTCTTCTTGTTTTTGAATGAAATGTTGGTCTGCTTATTGTGGACGCTGTGTCCGATATAGGTTTCCTCTTTCAGAATACTTTTCACCTGCGCTATCGTCCACGCATAGGCTTTTTCCTCCGGCGCTCCGGCATAGATATTTGCGAAAGTGCCGTATCTCTGGAAATTCAGCCAGCCGGGAGTAGGTACTTTTTCTTCGACCAAAATCCGTGTAATGCTGGCGGCTCCCCGGCCATGAACGGCAAGGTCAAAAATCTTTTCGATAATCCACCTTGTTTCCGGGTCAATCAGAAGATGGCCTTTCTTATCTGGGTCTTTGACATAGCCAAGCGGAGCATAGGCTCCATAGTGTGCGCCATTTGCGAACCGTGTCCGCATGGCCGCCTTTACCTTTTTGCTGGTCTGGCGGGCGTGCATTTCATTCAGAATGTTGAGGAATGGGGCAAGCTCATTCTCTCCGTTGATGGTGTCCACATTGTCATTGACAGCGATATAGCGGACGCCTTTGCTGGGAAAGTAGATTTCCGTGTACTGGCCGGTCAGAATGTAGTTTCTGCCTAAGCGGGATAAATCCTTCGTAACAACGCAGTTGATTTTCCCGTCCTCAATGTCATCAATCATTCTCTGAAAATCCGGCCTGTCAAAGTTCGTTCCAGACCATCCATCGTCGATATATTCATCTATGACATTCAGGCCATGCTCGGCGGCATATTGCCGGAGCATCATGCGTTGTGTCTGAATACTCCCGCTTTCTCCTTGCAGTTCATCGTCCCGGCTCAATCTCATATAAAGCGCCGTGTTGTAAATCGTAGTATTGTAAGGTTGTTTCACCGTTAAAAATCCTCCTTCTAAAGAAACAACCCACGCTTACAATACTTTTGCTCTATGGCAATTATATCATAAGCGTGGGCGTGTTATCAATGATGGGCTATCAGGTTGAAGCGGCTTTTTCTGCGGTATGCCGCACCACATCTACAATCAGATCACCGAGGGGCTTCCCGCCTGCGGCGAAGTGTTCGGAGATTTTTATACGGTTGTTCCCACATACAAAATACTGCGTGCCGTTCTCTGCTTGTATGACCTGCCCTGTCCGGGGCGTAAAAATATCGCTTTCGCTTTTTGCCATCCAGTGTCCTCCATATTCAGTTTTCAAGGTACAATGCCGCACAGAGGCGGCGAAAATTTCTGCTTATATCTATCACCTTTCCTTTACCGTGTGCCGCTGCTGACGTTTCAGTTCCGCCAGTATATCCGGCGGGATACGGTCAACCAGCCGCTGTAAATTGTCCAGTTCGCTTTTCAGCTTTGCCCGTTCCATCGTATCTTTCATCTTTCCTTTTTCGCTGGCCTTTGCCCTTGCTTCCAACTTCTCATTCTCCGCCAGCAGGTCATTGATTGTGACCTTGTACTTTTTCAACTGCCCGGAGAAATTCTCCATCTGCGGGAACCACTTTTTCAGCATGGAGAGGGCTTCCTCTTTTTTCTTTCCGGCGTT
>OLXV01001328.1_pt1 | contig 12452 bp, 6 predicted proteins | sample 1673481 | NCBI WGS metagenome assembly OLXV01 (sample SAMEA103958113, study PRJEB25191) | human gut metagenome
AGTCGGTCGGGGCGTTGATTGTAAAGAGCTTGTCGCCCTTCGAAAGCTCGATCGTGGCGCCGGAATCCTTCAGGTCATAGCGCTGGGAAATCTCGCGCGTGGTTTGCTGGAAGGCGTTGTCGACCTCTTGCATGTTGACCTCGGACACGACGTCGAAGCTGGAATCTTTAGCCATGATGTTTCCTTTCGCGTACGAGCGGCTTAGTAGCTATCGTACGAATAGTCGGTAGAATCGGTGGGCGTCTGGCCGTCAGTTGCGGTATCGGCGCCATCCGTAGACTGGGCATCGGTGCCGTCGGTGGTGTCGGCACCATTTGAACTTTCACCATTCTCGGAATCAGTCGTCTCCTTCTTGGGAACGGTGATCGTCACACGCGCCACACCCGAGGTCTTGGTATCGTAACGGACCTTTTCGCCGTTCTTGGTAACGGTGACATCGGAAGGCTTGGACGTGGTGATCTCGATCGAGGACTCAGGCGTGTACTCCTGCTCAAAGGGGCCAGTCGCCTGGGCGCCATAGACCGACTTTCCGTCGACCTTGACCTCAATCCACGCGGTCTTTCCCTTGGCAACGGAGACCTTAACCTTTGTGACCTCGTTCTCTTCCTTCTTGGCCGTCGTCTTGGCGGCGTCCGAATTAGTCGACTCGTCAGTCGGCTCATCGGTGTCTTCGTCCTCGTCGACCGTTTCGGTCTTCTTAGAAGACTTCTTGGTCGTCGTCTTGGTAACAGCGGGCGTCTCGGGCGTGGTCTCGGGCGTCGAAGATGCGCAGCCGCGCAGAAGTACCACGATGAGCACGATCAGCAGCAACGCCACGGCACCGATACCTGCGTAGACGATACGCGGATCGAGCCCGTTGTTTTGAGGAGCACGGGAACCGCCGCGTCCACGACTGGAACTGCTGCGGCCGCCTCCCTGAGGCATACGACCACGATTGCTATCGGAACGGCCGCGATAGCCACCCTGGCCCTGAAGGCTGCGCTGACCCGAGCGGGGCGCAAGTTCACCGCGGCCTTGATAGCCACGCTGGCCCGCACGCGGAGCCGAAGAGCGCTGACCATACGGCTGTGGTTGAGAGCGAAGACGCGGCGTCACCTGCGTGGTATCGGCGTCCGCATAGCCACTGCGAGAGCGTCCGGTGGAGATACCACGGTGACCGCGATCGGAATAGCCGCCGTCGCCGTAGCCGGCACGAGGGTCACGCGCCACGCCGCGGGCAGCGGGAAGTGCACGGTCCTCGGGCATCGGCGTACTGCGGAACCGGTCACGCTGCGAGCGAATCTCCTCGCCCGAACCCGTCTCGGTAATATAACCGGCCTGCTGAGGACGCTGTCCATAGCGGGTCGAACGACCGCCCTGAACCATCAGGAAGCGCCCGTTATCGACTGAGGAACGCGAATTGACGTAGCCGGCGGCGTCCTGAAAACGACCGCCCTGCTGCGACGTCTCGCGCTCGTATGCCATCAGCTCGTCAAAGTAGGCATTGACGACCTCGCGCGGATTGAGGCCCAAAAAGCGAGCATAGCTCGAAATCATGCCCTGCGCATAGCCGCGCGGCGGCATCGAAGCAAAGTTACCGGTCTCGAAAAACTCGATGATCTGCGGCCTGATTTTGATGGTGTTGGCGACCTGCTGAATGGAAAGGCCCATTCGGCGACGCTGCTCGAGCAGCATGTCACCAAAGCGTGCAGCCATCAGAATCCTCCAAACTCACGATCTTCACGTGCCATCTCGGCGTCGACGGATTCCAGCGCGGCAAGCCCCTCCTCGTCCAACAGGACCTCGCGCGGCTTAGAACCGTCGGGCGGGCCGACGACACCCTTTTCTTCCAGCATGTCCATAATACGCCCGGCACGCGCATAGCCAACCTTCAGACGACGTTGCAGACCAGATGTGGAGCCAAGCTGCGATTCCACCACAATATGGGCGGCTTCCCAAATGAGCGGATCATCGTCTTGCGGCTCGGCGACTCCGGTGCGGACAATGCCGCCACCAGCCATGGACATGGAAGCGGGCGCCACGGCGGACAGAATCTCCTCGTGGTAGTCGGGCTCGCTCTGCGACTTAACGAACTCGACAATCTCGTTGATTTCGTCGTCCGAGACAAAGCAGCCCTGGATACGGCGGGGCTTGCCCCAGTCGACCTTGGAGAACAGCATGTCGCCCAAACCGGTGAGCTTCTCGGCACCCATCTGGTCGATGATGACGCGCGAGTCGATGCCCGTGGCGACGTTAAAGGCGATGCGGTTGGTGATGTTGGCCTTGATAAGGCCCGTCACCACGTTGGAGCTGGGGCGCTGCGTGGCAACGATAAGGTGAATACCGGCGGCACGGCCCAGCTGTGCAATACGAACGATCGAGGCCTCGACATCCTTACCGGCGACCATCATCAGGTCAGAGAGCTCGTCAATGATAATGACCAGGTAGGGCATCTTTTGCGGCGGGTTGTCGTAATGCTCAAACTCGCCAGCAGCCTGCTTTTCGTTGTAGGTCGAGATCTTACGCACGTTGAGACGCTCGAAGACCTTCAGGCGACGCTCCATCTCGGACACAGCCCATTGCAGAGCGCTCGCGGCCTGCTTAGGCTCGGTCACCACGGGCACATAGAGATGCGGCAGACCGTTATAGCCCGCAAGCTCGACGCGCTTGGGGTCGACCATAATCAGGCGAACGTCCTCGGGAAGGGCGCGCATGAGCAAGGTCGTGATGATGGAGTTGATCATCACCGACTTACCAGAACCGGTCGTACCGGCAATCAACAGGTGAGGCATCTTGGCGAGGTCGGCGACAACCGGCGTGCCCTCGGCGTCGCGGCCGATGGCGAGCTCGAGCGGACCGCCCTTCACATAGGGCAGCACGTCGCCCAGATTGACGTTCTGGCGCTTGCGGTTGGGAATCTCGATACCAACGAGAGAGGTGCCGGGGATCGGCGCGAAGATGCGCACCGACTGGGCGGCAAGCGAAAGCGCAATATCGTCCTCGAGGCTCGAGATCTTGCTAACGCGCTCGCCCTCACCGGGCTGCAGTTTAAAGGTCGTCACCGTGGGGCCGGCGATCCAGCCGACCACGCGGGCACTGCGGCCAAACTCAAGCAAGGTGGATTGCAGTGACTCAGCGGTCTGCTCCAGCTCCTTGTCCGAAGACGCGGCGGAAGCCGACTGCGGGTTGGCATGCAGGATTTCGAGCGGCGGAAGCTTGAGTCCGTCCTCTTCTTCGCCCTCGTTATCTGCGGCGCCGTCGTCCACTCCCCCATCACGAGCCGCAGCCGATTCGATAGCACTCGTGGCAGGCGCACCGGCAACCTTGGGATGCTTCAGGAAGTCGGGAATCTGAGGTGCGGCCGAGACGGGATTCACGACAAACGGCGGCTCGGACTCGTCGATCTTATCGGAGTCGTCTTCCATCGAAAGCTGGCCGGTTACCTGGCCGCGCTTTGCATGGCGACGCGGCAGCAAAGTTGTCTTTGCGGTCTCAATCGGACCCTCGTCGTCCTCGTCATCGCCCTCGGTGAGCTCAATCTCGCTATCGGACCAAGACGGGTCGGGCTCACTCGTATTGAGCTTAGGCGCAGCCTTGCCCTTCTTGGCATGGCGACGCGGCAGCAGCGTGGTCTTGGCCCGCTCGGCTTCAACCGACTCGGATACGTCGACAAACGGGTCATCGTCCTCGTCGTCATCCAAAACCGGGTCGACATCGCCACCCATGACCGTGGTCACCGCGGCGTCAGTCCCCTTCTGGCGCAGAATGCTCAGGTGCGGACGAGCGACGCCGGGAACAGACAGGGCCTCTTCATCGCCCCACGGGCTGGCGTTGACATCGGCACGACGGCGTTCGGCAAAATCTGCCGCACGATCGCGTGCGGAGCGCAAAACGCCACCCACCGAAAAGCCGATAATGACCAAACCAACGACGACAAGCCCCAGCAAGACAACCATGGCGATAGGTTTACCCAGGGCGTTTTGCAAGGCACTTGCGATAAAGGCGCCAATGTAGCCGCCCGACACGGAAAGGTTCTGCGGCGTAAACATAAGGTCGCACGAATCGCTCGTGCCCGGCACCATCAGCGAAAGAATGGAGACGACGGCGATAAAGACCACGGCGCCGCCCGCGACAGAGCGCACGTTGAGCGGCGAGTCCTCACCCAAAAAGAGCGTGGCGGCAAACAGCAAGATGACGATCGGCAGCACGTAGGCGCCCAGACCAAAGCCCAGGTGGTAGAAACCGGCAACCGCAGCCGTCACGGGCGCTGTTGCCGGAGAGATCACGGCAATGAAGGACGCGATCGCCAAAACGGCGATGACCACACCGGCGATATCGCGATTGGCCGAAGGCTCGACCAAGGGCTCAAACTCATCGAACTCGGACTCGTGGCCCTTATTGGCACGCAGATGGGAACCGGCACCCTTAGCAGATGCCGGTTGGTTATTGGCCTTATTGCCTTTGGCGTTTTGTGCAGATCCGCGCGCCAAACTAAACCTCCATGACGACCGGGATGATCATCGGACGGGTGCGCGTACGGCTCCAGATAAAGTTAGAGAGCGAATCGCGCACGGCCTTGCGAATGGCATCGGAACCGCTGCTGGTAAAGCTAAACTTACCCTTCTCGATCGTCTTCATAATGGACGCGGAGGCATCCTCGGAGAACTGGTCGTCGATGGCAAACGAGACGCCGCGGCCCGAGAACTCGATGGCCTCGATCTTCTTGTGTTTGAGGGAGACGATGGCAACGGCCGTGACCATACCGTCGTTGGCGAGCTTCTGGCGATCGCGCAGGACGATGGGGTCGGTATCGCCGATACGCAGGCCGTCGACGTAAACGACACCGGACTCGACGGGCGTACCGCGCTTGACGATACCACCGCGCATCTCGAGCGTGTCGCCGTTATCGAGGATAAAGATATGATCGTCCTTGATGCCCATCTTGCGGGCCAGCTGGGCATGGGCGCGCAGATGCACGGCCTCACCGTGAACCGGCATAAAGTACGTGGGCTTGGCCATGGCCATCAGGAGCTTGAGCTCCTCCTGGCTACCGTGACCCGAGACGTGGACGAGAGCGCGGTTCTTATCCCACACGTCGCAGCCGAGCTTGGCAAGGCTGTTGACGACCTGCTGGACGGCCTTCTCGTTGCCAGGAACGGGAGTTGCCGAGAGGATAACGGTATCGCCCTCGTGGATGGAGAGCGTCTTGTGCTCGCCATTGGCCATGCGGGACAGGGCCGACAGCGGCTCGCCCTGCGAACCAGTGCACATGACGACGATCTTGTCGTCAGGCAGGTTATCAATATCGAAGGCATCGATGATATCGGCATCATCGATGTTGAGATAACCGAGCTCGCGCGCCACGCGGGTGTTCGTGAGCATGGAGCGACCGGTCACAACGACCTTACGGCCGCACTTGCGGGCGGCATCGCAGATCTGCTGCAAACGATGGATGTGGCTCGAGAACGATGCGACGAACACGCGACCCGGGGCGTTCTTGATGGCGTGCAGCAGGTTGGGACCAACCTCGGCCTCGGACTTGGTAAAGCCGGGAACCGTGGCATTGGTGGAGTCGGAAAGCAGCAGGTCGATGCCCTGCTTGGCAAAGCGGCTGATAGCGGCATAGTCGGGCGTGACGCCATCGATGGGCGTCTGGTCGAGCTTAAAGTCGCCGGTGTGCATAACGGTGCCCTGATTGGTGCGGATGAACACGCCCAGAGCGCCGGGGATGGAGTGGGTCATCGAGAAGAAGTCGAGCGAGATGCCGCCGAGGTTGACATGGCTGCCGCCCTTGACCTCGCGGAACTTAGGTGCGCGGATGCGGAACTCAGAAAGCTTGCCCTCGATAAAGCCAAGCGTCAGCTTGCTCGAAAAGATGGGAACCTTGTTGTTGAGGTCCTGCAGCAGATACGGAAGCGAACCGGTGTGGTCCTCGTGGCCGTGAGTGACGACGATACCGCGGAGCTTCTCCTCGTTCTCCAGAACATAGGTGTAGTCGGGAAGCACCAGGTCGATACCGGGCTGGGAGTCATCCGGGAACATAAGACCGGCGTCGACGAGCACCATGTCGTCGCCGCACTCGAAGACCGTCATGTTCTTGCCGATGCCATCAAGGCCGCCGAGCGGGATGATCTTCAAGGGAGATGTTTTTTTAGCTGCCATAGGTTAGTGTGGTTTCCTTTCTTCGAAACGGGTCTGGAACAACCGACGGGGCGCTTCTGGCAAACCGACCGCCGGGAACGTACAAACATGCATCACCGAGTCGATGCAATAACCACAGTATGATACCCATTTGCACAACAACAGACCACCCATGCATCAAAGCCCCATCTGAACTGGTCTATCCCGCCGGTCTGGGGCCATCGGGGGTCGGGGCGGGTTAAGTTTGCTGCTCTACAGTCCTGCGCAAGACGGAAAGCACATTAAGTGCTTTCCTTTGCGTGCGGAACTCGCGACAAACTTCATGCCCTCCGGTCCGCCCCGGGAGCCAGGTTAACCAATTCGGGCCCGGCATTCAGAAAAGTCAGTACAGCAAAATGGCGATGCGGATGGTGCGAACAAGAAAGGGGCACGTTGCTGAAACGCGCCCCTTGTGGGTGGGGTATGGGCTAGCGCTCGTAGATTAAGTTACCTGCCAGGTAGGTGGCTTGGACTTTGGTGGCTTGGAGTTCTTGGGGGTCGATGGTGAGTGGGTTTTGGTCCAGGACTACCAGGTCGGCGTATTTGCCGGGTTCTAGGCTGCCGAGGTTTTGCTCGTCGCCCGCTGCATAGGCGCTGCCCAGGGTGTAGTTGCGCAGAGCCGTTGCCGCATCGATACGCTCGCTCGGCAGCCAACCGCCCTCGGGCCAGTGGCTTTTGGGGTCTTGGCGGGTGATAGCCGTGTAGAGCACGTTCATGCTGGTAACGGCTGTGATGGGGCTATCGGTGCCGAAGGCTTGGCGGATGCCGCGCTGCTTATAGGTCGCAAACGGCCACATGATGCGGCTACGCTCCAAGCCCAGGTCGCGCTCCGGACCACCCGGGTCGAGTGTGATATGACAGGGCTGGCTCGAGGCAATGACGTTGAGTTTGCGCAGACGATCGATGTCCTCGGGCAGCAGATTCTCCAAATGCTCAAGCGTATTATGGCCGTGCTGGGGCAAGCCGTAGAGCTCTGCCGCCTCCTCAAAGATATCGAGTGCGGCATGGATGGCGCCGTCGCCGATAACGTGGATGCGCACGGTGTGGCCGCGCTCGGCTGCCGCCAGGACCAGCTTGCGCATGCGCTCGACGGGAACCGTCAGGCGACCTTGATCGCCCGGGAAGCGCGGGTTGGTATAGGGATCGGTGAGATAGGCCGTGTGTTCGCTCGAGACGCCGTCGAAGAACTGCTTAAAGCCCGGTGCCGAGAGCAGCGCGTTGTTCGCGTAGCGGGTCTGCAGTTCTTCTAAGCGCGATTGGTCATCCAGCAACGTGGGGAACAGATGGGCACGGATGCCCAGTTTGCCAGCTGCCTGCAGTTTGTCGTAGACGTCATCGCGGATAAAATCGCAGCCCGGCATGGGCATGAGCGACATATCGCATATCGAGGTGATGCCCTGCTCGGCCATCCGCCTCATTTGATCGGCGTAAGCGCTTGCGATGCGATCCTCGCCCAGCCACTCAAGGCAGCGCGGTAGCAGCTGCATAGCAGCTGCCTCGTGAGCAATGCCCGTGAGCTCGCCGTTTGCGTCCTTGTCGTAGCTGCCGCCCGCCGGCGGCTCACTGTCGCGCGTGACGCCGAGCGCCTCGAGTGCACGGCTGTTGAGCCAAAGCGTGTGCCCGTCGCCCGAATACATAACGCAGGGACGATCGGGGAATGCCACATCGAGCGACGCCTTGCTAGGATGCTCGGGCGGGTCCCAACGGTAGTCGCGCCAGCCCTGCGTCACAACCCAAGCGTCATCGGGCAGGTCCTGGGAAAACTCGCGCGCATGCTGCACCAGTGCCGCCTCTGACGTGCCCATATCCATGAGCATGTACGGCGAGGAGCCGACCGAGGTATGGAAAAAGTGCAGGTGCGCGTCATGGAAACCGGGGCAGACAAACTGCTCGCCGTAGTCGATAACCGGCGTGGCGGCAGGCGCGGCGGCAATCACGTCATCGGGCGCACCGACTGCGACGATACGGTCGCCTGCGATGGCAATCGCCAGCTCGCGGGCGGTATCGATGCCGTCTTGCGCGGTAAAGACGTTCTTAGAGCGGATAATCCGATCGATATGTTGCATGGGCATCCCCATCTCTGACAGGAAATTCAACACCCCCGAGTGTACTCCCCCGCCCTTGTAACAAAACCCCAAGCGGCAAACGGCAACTTTACCAGCCCTAGCGGCAGGTGGCATACTGGAGAGAGCCTGTACGATTTTGCGATCAACCCAGCAAGGAGCAAATCGACCATGACGAAGACCAAGGCACAGCAGATTATGGCGGCGACCGAGGCTCGCGCGGCTGACGACGTCACCGCAGCCATCAAAGATATCGCTACCGAGTTTGAACCCTATATCATCAAGCAGCGCCGCCACTTCCATAAGCACCCGGAGCTGAGCCTTGCCGAGGAGCGCACGACTTCTGACATCGCCAACCAGCTCGACGCCATGAATATCCCCTACGAGCGTCCCCTTAAGACGGGCCTTGTGGCAACCCTTCGCGGCACCGCGCCCGACGCCTATCGCGAGGACGGCACGCCACGCCGCCGCATCCTGCTGCGCGCCGACATCGACGCCCTGCCCGTCACCGAGCAGACCGGCGAGGAGTTTGCCAGCGTCAACGAGGGCTGCATGCACGCCTGCGGCCACGACTGCCACATCGCCATGATGCTCGGCACGCTGCAAATCCTGCGCCATATGACCGACGACATCCACGGCGAAGTCCGCATCGTCTTCCAACCCAGCGAGGAAAACGGCCAGGGCGCCAAGCTCATGATCGGCACGGGCGTGCTCGACGGCGTCGATGGCGCCTACGCCGCGCACATCTGGAGCGAGGTCGACGCCGGCACCGTGAGCTGCGAGCCCGGGCCGCGCATGGCCAATACCGACTGGTTCCGCATCGACGTCCGCGGCACCTCGTGCCATGGCGCCATGCCCCAGCGCGGCCACGACGCCGTTATGGTTGCCGCCGAAATCGTCAACGCCCTGCAGACCATCGTCTCGCGCGAGATTAGCCCCTACGAACCCGCCGTCATCACCGTCGGCGAACTGCACGGCGGCACCGCGCGCAACGTTATCGCCGGCACGGCGTACCTCGCCGGCACGGTGCGCACCTATGGCGACAAGACGCATGAGGAAATGCCCGAGCTTATGCGCCGCATCGTGGAGCACACCGCAGCAGCACTAGGCGCCGAGGCAGAGCTCACCGACTACACCATCGCCAACTACAAAGTCGAAAACGATGCCGCCTCGAGCGAGCGCTGCCGCCAAGCTGTGCTCAAGTGCCTGGGCCCCGCAGGCGAGGGCCATTACCGCGGCACGCTTTCGGGCGAGGACTTCTCGGAGTACCTGCGCCGTGTGCCGGGCGTGCTCGCCTTTGTAGGTACGCGCAACCCCAAGATTGGCGCCACGTTCGCCCAGCATTCCTGCTTCTACAAGATCGACGAAACCGTGCTGGCAAAGGGCTCCATGGTGGCCGCCCAGTATGCCATCGACTTTTTGGCCGAGCCCACGCAAGAGGAGCTCGACGGCCCCACAATCGCCGCGGTTGCCGAGACCAATCCCGACCTGGCCGCCAAGCTGCGCTCTGCCAAGGCAACGGCCGTCGAGGCGCGCGACGCCATGCACGATGCTCGCACTGCCCGCCATGCCGCCATCAAGGGCATCCACGATGCACGTGCCGCCGCTCGCCGCGAAGAGAAGCATTACGAGTAGTCGATTCGCTACCATTTCGCAGTCATAACCACATCGCGATATCAAAGCGGGGGCGGACGTTTCGACACGTCCGCCCCCGCTCATTTGTCAGGCTCTATTTCTACCATTTCTACCCCGTCCCCAAATGGCAGGTGGCAGGGCTACTCGTCCTGCGGCTCTTCGTCGGGACTCGGCTCGGGCTCGGGATCGGGCTCAGGTGCGGGCTCGGGCTCCGATTCCGGCATGGGCTCGGGTGCGGGCTCGGGCTGGGGCTCGGGTGCGAGCTCGGGCTGGGACTCGGGCTCAGGCTCGGGCTCAGGCTCGGGCGCAGCATCCGGAGCGCTATAACCCGAAGGAGCGGACTTCTTCTCAAACGGCAGCACAAAGGTCAGAACGTCGTCCTTATCCTCATCGGCCCACTCGCTTGCGTAGCGCGCAACCCAATAGCCAACGGCACGGTGCTTGAGCATCTTGCCAAAGACCGTAAGAAATACGGTGACGAAAGCGACCAGCACCAGGAACAGCACGAGTATAAGGCCACCACCGGAGACAATCGCCTCGATACCCGTGGGGCGATAGTAATAGCCGTACGCGCCAATTCCGGCAATGGCGCCAAAGACGACCGTCAAGATCCATGTGACAACGTTGGCGACCAGGCCCGTCAAAAACTCGGGAAGGAACGAAGCACAGAACAGCTTGGTCTTGTTGTGCTTAAACGCCGCCCAAACCTTGTCGAGCGAAAACGCGCTCTCGACGCGACCGGTCACCGCAAAGTGCATCACGGCGATGTCGGCGAACATCTTAAAGAAGACCCCCAAGACCGCCGTGGCAATCATAGCCAGGACAAGCAGGCCAAGCGAGCCAAACAGCGCTGCCTCGAGTGCATAGGAGCCGTAATACGAATACGAGCCCGCGGCGCCAATTACCACGCTCTCCACCAGCGAAAGCACTACACCGATAACGGGAATGGCAGCGATAACCTCGAGCACGACCGAGATAACGCTCGAAAAGACTCCGAGGCCAAACGACGTGGAACGCATGAGTGGACGATCCATACCGCCATCAACCTTGAGCGACAGATCGCGACCCCACTCAATACCAAAGCCGGAACCACACACGCTCGCAATGCAAGCTGCCAAAAAGCCGATGGCAGCCGCAATGCCGCCAATAACGGGAATAAACAGCACGAGTACCGACACAACACAAATCAGCGCCGGTAAAAAGGCAATCTGGCACACGCGCTGCAGCACGCCCGGAGTCTTGGTCATATCCTCAAACGCCTGAGCCACACAGCCCTTTGGCGCATTCGCCACGGGCGGTTGCGGAACAAACTGCTGGGGCTGACCCTGAGGGGCAGAGGCTGCGGCACCGGCATTGGGGGCACCACACGTGCCGCAGAACTTGTCGTTATCGCCCATGGGGGCGCCACACTGCGAGCAGAACATAGAATCATCCCTTCGTATCTTGAACGAATCATCTGGATCGCAAACGATGTCTTTGGCATCATTATCACCCAATGTGGGGACAAATACTCCAACATGACGCATTTGCAATGCGCAGGGCGCTATTCGATTGTTTGATGAGCTCGACCGCGTTAGTTCGTTCCGCGGAAACCCTTGCCGACGATCTCGGAGCTGTCGACAATCGTGATAAAGGCACCCGGATCGACTTCGCGCGCATAGCGGCGCAGTTGCACGGCCTCGCGACGGCTTAGCACGCTCATGATCACCGTCACGCACTTGCCCGAAAAGGCACCGTAGCCGCGGCTGATAGTCGCCGTACGGTTGAGATGCTTGACGATAAACTCCTCGACCTTAAGGGGCTCGGAGCAAATGACCGTGCAGACTTTACGCAGGTGGATGCTCTCGATGGCTTTGTCGACCACAAGCGTCTTGGCAAACAGGCCGAGCACGCAATACAGACCGACGCGCGGGCCGTACAAGAAGGCCGCGATGGTCACGATGCCGATATCGACCAGCAGCAGCGCACGGCCGATCTCAAGCGTCGTGCGGCGTTTGAGAATCATGGCGAGGATGTCCGTGCCGCCCGTCGAGGCACCAATATCAAAGACGATGGCGCTGCCGAGCGCCGGCAGAATCACGGCAAAGCACAGGTCGAGCCACATATCGCCCGTCATCGAGACATCGGTCGGAATAAAGAGCTCAAACAGCGAAACATAGGCGGACAGCGCAAACGAGGCAAAGACACTCCACAGGATTGCCTTGCGCTCCAAAAAGATAAAGCCCAGAACGACCAGGACCGCATTGATAATCCACATAAAGACGCCGACGGGCAGGGTCGGGAACAGCGTGGACAGAATGACCGACACGCCCGAGGTGCCGCCAAAAGCAAAGTGATTAGGGGTTTTAAACGCGACGATGGCAAAGGCCGTGAGGATCAGGCCCAAATTGAGCTCGGCAAAAAAGCGCGGAAAGCCTGGCTCCTGGCTGCGCTTGCGGCCGGCGCGCTCGCCACGTTCGATATCCTCGCGACCGACCACGCGCTCCATCGGAACCACAGGCGGGCGATGCACTTCTTCGGCGGCACGCGACGCCGCCTCTGCCGCAGCGGCCTCAATTGCCCATGCCTTGCTTTCTGTTTCGTGCTCGTCGGCCA
>OLXV01001334.1_pt1 | contig 12369 bp, 10 predicted proteins | sample 1673481 | NCBI WGS metagenome assembly OLXV01 (sample SAMEA103958113, study PRJEB25191) | human gut metagenome
AAGCCCGGCTCCATCCATCCGCACACCAAGTTCACCGGCCAGGTTTACGTCCTGTCCAAGGACGAGGGCGGCCGTCACACCCCCTTCTTCAACAACTATCGTCCTCAGTTCTACTTCCGTACCACCGACGTGACCGGCGTCATCACTCTGCCCGAGGGCACCGAGATGTGCATGCCCGGCGATAACGTCGACATGAACGTTGAGCTGATCACCCCCATCGCTATCGAGAAGGGCCTCCGCTTCGCTATCCGTGAAGGCGGCCGTACCGTCGGTTCCGGTGTTGTTATCGAGTGCAAGGACTAATTCCTGAATGAGATAGAAGAAAGACAGCCGAAAGGCTGTCTTTCTTTTTGCTCTGCGAAGAAGCTCCGCCGGAAAACGAGAGCGAAGCGGGGAAGGTGAGCGCTCAGGCGTCCTTCGGAAAGGCCAGCGGCGCGATGAAGCCGCCTTCGCCGGTGCAGAGGATATCGCCCGCGACGATCTCGCCGCCGCAGATGTAGAGGTCGGCCTGACAGACCTTGCCCGAGGGATGGTTTTTCACCGTGTAGGTGCAACGCTCAACCGTTTTGCCGCAGCAGGGCTCCAGATCAAAGCCCTGCGCGCGCTGGAGCACGTTGTAGCTCTGATAGGGCTCCTCCAGCTCCTTGGGCAGGGTGAGCGAGAGCGTTTCGACCGGCTCCGGCTCGACCTGCCAGCCGAGGGAGTTCAGGTAGGCGACGCGCTGCTCGTTCGTTGCGGCGGCAGCGGTACGGTCCGAGCCGCATGAGCGCAGCAGGAGGAAGCCGAAAAAGGCAAGCAGCAGCAGCCACAAAACGCCGAGCAGCCGGCGGCGGGAATATTTCATCGTGCAGATAAACACAGCGTCACACCCTTTCACAAAAGGCTATTCCCAAACGGGGCAAAGTATGATAGGATGGGCGCAGAAATGAAAGTGAAAGCAGAGGAGAATGGGTATGGCGAAGGAACGGCTGGACAAGCTCATCGCCTCGACGGGACGCTGGTCGCGCCGCGAGGTCAAGACGCTCGTGCGCGAGGGCCGCGTGCTGGTGGACGGAAGGATCGCCGGCAGCGCGGAGGAGAAGTATGACGCGGAGAGCTGCCGCATCGCGGTCAACGGGGAGGAGCTGCTGCTCCGTAGACACACCTACGTCATGCTGCATAAGCCCGCGGGCGTGCTGAGCGCGACCGAGGATGGGCGGGGCAGAACGGTGCTGGACCTGCTCACGCCGGAGCTGCGCAAGATCGGCGTGTTTCCGGTCGGACGGCTCGATAAGGATACGGAGGGGCTGCTGCTTTTGACGGACGACGGCGAGCTGGCGCACGCGCTGCTCAGTCCGAAAAAGCACGTCGATAAGGTCTATTATGCCCGTGTGTCGGGCCGACTGGCGCCTGAGGACTGCGCGGCGTTCGAGGCGGGCATGACGCTCGGCGACGGGCTGGAGTGCCTGCCCGCGGGGCTGGAGATCCTCGCCGCGGGAGAGACGAGCGAATGTCTCGTCACGCTGCGCGAGGGGAAGTTCCACCAGGTCAAGCGGATGCTGGCGGCCCGCGGAAAGCCGGTGGAGTATTTGAAGCGCCTTTCGATGGGGTCGCTGCGGCTCGATGACACGCTCGCGCCGGGCGAATTCCGCCTGCTGACGGCAGCAGAGGAGGCACAGCTTCAGCGGTAGACAAAATGCCCAACAAAATTTGCGGGAGATTGAACACTTGTCCCAATATCCTTTACGCTTTCCACAAAAAAGAAAAAGTTTTTTGTGGAAAAAAGAAAAAATAGCTTGCAAATTATGTCGAAGCCAAGTATAATAATTTCATTCAATCAGCAAGTTGCACAAACTACCCGCGTAAGGGTTTCGGGAGGTACACCATGTCAGGGAGAGTTTTCCAGAACATCGTTTTGCAATTCAAGGATGCGGTCGATACCGAGATCGGCGTGATCGATGCCGAGGGCACCGTCATTGCCTGTACGGAGCTGAGCGAGATTGGCAGCCATTGGAGCGAGCTTGTGAGCAGCATCAACGACGCGGAGGAGAGCGTGGTTCCGCTCGCCGGCAAGACCTTCAAGACGCTGTCCGGCTGGAACGGCCACTTCGATTTTGCGGTTTTTGCCTATGGCGAGAACGAGATGAGCCGCGCGGCCTGCTCCATGGCGGCGGTCGCGCTCAACGCGGCCAAGAGCTATTATGAGGAGAAGTACGACAAGGTCTCCTTCATCAAGAACATCATCTCCGACAACATCATGCTCAGCGACCTCTATATCCGCGCCAAGGAGCTGCACGTTGAGACCGAGCTCAACCGCGGCGTGTTCCTGATCCGCCGCCTGGACGAGCACTTTGAGGGCCTGACCGTGGAGGCCGTGCAGAACATCTTCCCAGACCGCCAGACGAGCTTTGCGCTTTCCATGGGCGAGAGCGACGTGGTGCTCATTCAGCAGCTTGGCGAGAATGTCGGCACGCGCGATCTGGAGAAGACCGCCCAGCTCATTGAAGAGACGCTGCGTGAGAACGGCGAGAGCACGGTCGTCGTCGGCATCGGCACGGTCGCCGCGCACCTGCGCGACCTCGCCAAGAGCTACAAGGAGGCGCAGATCGCCATCGAGGTCGGCAAGGTCTTCGATACGGAGAAATATGTCGTCAGCTACGAAAACCTCGGCATCGGCCGTCTGATCTATCAGCTGCCGACCACCCTGTGCGAGATGTTCCTGCAGGAGGTCTTCAAGAAGAACCCCATTGACTCGCTCGATAAGGAGACGCTTTTCACCATCAACAAGTTCTTTGAGAACAACCTCGTCCTCTCCGAAACGGCGCGCAAGCTGTTCGTCCACCGCAACACGCTCGTCTACCGTCTGGAGAAGATCAAGAAGCTCACCGGCCTTGACCTGCGTGAGTTCGACGACGCCATCACCTTCAAGGTGGCGCTGATGGTCAAAAAGTACCTTGCCTCCCGCGGCATCGAGGCGTAAGAGAATAGCGAAGGAGGCTTTCCGAAGGGAAAGCCTCTTTTTTTGCGCCTTGGGAACTTTTTCCGCTGGGGAGCGTCAAAAAAACAGCGGCTGTTTACATAATTTTTATTGCCATTTCTTCGCCGCTCGCGTATAATAGAATAAAATAGGCAAACTTGGAGAAAAAGGGGAGAACACGGCGATGATCCGCTTGACCGACGTGCAGAAGGAATATGAGAACGGGACACACGCGCTGCGCGGTGTGACGATGGAGGTCAACGACGGCGAATTCGTCTTTCTCGTCGGCCCCTCCGGAAGCGGCAAATCGACCATCATCAAGCTCCTCACGGGCGAGGTCCTGCCGAGCGGCGGCCGACTGATGATCAACGGCTTCAACCTCAACAACATTTCCGACCGGCAGATCCCGCTGCTGCGCCGGTCCATCGGCGTGATCTTTCAGGATTTTCGCCTGATCGAGAAGAAAACGGTCTATGAAAATCTGAGCTTTGCCATGCGCGCCGTGGGCTCCTCGCCGCGCGAGGCGAAAAAGCGCATCCCCTACGTTCTCAAGCTGGTGGGACTGGACGGCAAGGCCAATCAGTTCCCCAACCAGCTCTCCGGCGGCGAGCAGCAGCGCGTGGCCATCGCGCGCGCGCTCGTCAACAACCCCTATACCATCATCGCCGACGAGCCGACCGGCAACCTCGACCCCGCCCGCTCGCTGGAGATCATGATGCTGCTCGAGCGCATCAATCAGCTCGGCACCACGGTGCTCGTCGTGACGCACGAAAAGGATCTGGTCAACAAGTTCCAGAAGCGCGTCATTACGCTTGAGCGCGGTATCGTCGTGAGCGACGGCATCGGCTACAATATGAGGTGAGGCGCGATGAGAAGACACGATTTTGGTTACTTTTTCCACGAGGGCGTGGTGAACCTGTTCAGCCACGGCTTTATGTCCTTTGCGGCTGTCGGCATCACCGTGGCCTGCCTGCTCGTCATGGGCACGTTTTCCCTCGTGGCCTACAACGTCAACGAGCAGCTTCGTCAGCTGGAAAGTGAAAACGAGATCCTTGCCTTTGTGGACGATACGCTCACGGAGGCACAGGGGCGCTCGCTCCAGTCCGCCGTCGAGGCGGTGCCGAATGTGAGGAGCGTGCGCTTTATCACGCGCGAGGAGGCGTGCGAGACCTTCGAGAAAAAGTACGAGGGGAAATACGCCCTCGGCGATCTGGACCCGGAGATCCTGCGCGACCGCTTTGCCATTAAGGTGATCGACCTCGGCCGGATGGAGGAGACGCGCGAGGCGGTCAAGAAGGTGACCGGCATCGCGGACGCCCGCGCGGACGAAAATCTGGCGGAGGGCTTCATCACGCTGCGGAACGTGGCGGGCGTGGTGTGCATCGCGCTCATTGCGATATTATTGGTCGTTTCCGTGTTCATCATCTCCAATACCATTAAGCTCACGACCTTCGACCGGCGCGACGAGATCGCCATTATGAAGATGGTCGGCGCGACGAACGGCTTCATCCGCTGGCCCTTTGTGTATGAGGGCTTCATCATCGGCCTTCTGAGCGCGGGCGTCGCCTTCGGCCTGCAATGGCTGCTGTACGCGACCGTCGCGCGGAGCATTTCCGTGTCCGACGCGCTGAATCTCTTCAGCGTTGTGGACTTTGCGACGATATGGAAGCCGGTCGCGCTGGTGTTCGTCGGCGTGGGAATGCTCGTCGGCGTCGGCGGCAGCCTGACGGCGATCCGCAAATTCCTGCAAGTCTGAAAAAGGAGGGCGGCTGCCCATGAGAACAAAACGAGTATTGCGCGCGGCGGTCGCGTTCCTGTTTGCCTTCGGTGTGCTCGCGGCGGACCTGACGCCGCTGCGACTGCCGCCGCAGACGGCCTCCGCCGTCACCCAGGCAGACATCGACAAGCTGAAAAAGGAATCCAACGCGCTCTCAAGCAAAAAAAGCGAGGTGAACAAGCAGCTCAGCGCGCTCAAAAAGGACAAGGCCAACACGCTCAAGCGCAAGGCGCTGCTCGATCAGCAGATCGACCTCATCAGCGAGGAGATCGCCAACACCGAGCAGCAGATCGCGCAGTATGAAGCGCTCATCGAGCAGACCGAGCAGGAGCTCAGCGAGACGCAGGCGCAGGAGGCGGATCAGTACGAGCTGTTCTGCAAGCGCGTGCGCGCGATGGAGGAGCGCGGGACGGTGTCCTACTGGTCAGTGCTTTTCCAGTCGTCGAGCTTTGAGGAGCTGCTCGGCGCGATGGACTTCATCAGCGAGGTGATGGAGGCCGACCAGCGCGTGATCGACGACCTGCGCGTGCTGCAGGCGCAGATCGCGGAAAAGCAGCAGACGCTCGAGACCTCGCTCGCCGAGCAGCAGAGCGCCAAGGAGGCGCTGGCGGTCAAGAACAACGAGCTGCGCGATCAGCGCACCGAGGCGACCGGTCTCATCAAGGAAATGGAGGAGAACGAGGCGGATTATAAGGACGTGCTCGCCGAGATCGAGGCCGAGGAGGAAAAAACGCAGAAGGAGATCGTCCGCCTGAGCAAGGAGCTTGCCGCGCAGCAGGGCAACACAACGGTGACCTACGGCGGCTACATTTGGCCCGTGACGACCAGCAAGCGCGTCACATCGCCCTTCGGCAAGCGCAACACCGGCATCAAGGGCGCCTCCACCAACCACCGCGGCATTGACATCGGCGGCGTGTACTACAGCTCCACCGTCTATGCCGCCAAGGCCGGCACGGTCATCATTTCGTCGAGCAACAGTGTGCGCGGGCAATACATCGTCATCAGCCACGGCAGCGGCAACACGACCACCTACCAGCACCTTTCCAAGCGCTCGGTGAGCGTCGGCGCGGTGGTCAAGCAGGGACAGGCCATCGGCGTGACCGGCTCGAGCGGCGTCGGCAGCGGTCCGCATCTGCATTTTGAGATCACGGAGAACGGTCAGCTCGTCAATCCGCTCAAGTACCTGACGGACTACGTTAAGGCGTGGAACTGAATTTACCGGCATGGAAACAAAGGACTCTCCCATAGAGTAGGGAGAGTCCTTTTTTGTGTCGTGGGATAGGGGAGAGAGGGGAAACCATGTTTGGCTTAGTGGAATGGCGCGGCGCGGGCGAGCGCTGCGGCGCGCGGGAGAAGCGTTTGGACGGCGTGCGGTTCCTTGCCGTAGGCATCCGCCGCGGCGACGGTCTGCGGGCGGTGTGGAGCCTGCGTACCGCCGCGCGGACGCTGGAACGGTACGGTGTGACGCAGGCGGTCTTTCCGCGGGGGTTTTCCGCGTATGAGCGCTTTGCCGCGCGGGGGATCGTCCCGGTGGATGTGCGGCCTCTGCGCGAGGCGGCGGCTGTTGCTATCGCGCGCCGCGTGATGGCACAGCAGGAGATCGCGCCGCGCAGAGCGACCGTCGCGCTCTGCGCGGCGCGCGTCACGCGCGCCTATGCCGCGGCGGCGGAGACGCTGGCGGCGGACACGCGCTATTTGCAGCTCTGCACGGCGCAGGGCGGCTGGGAGCTGTCGCAGACGCTGCGCAGCCGCTTCGGCGTCGCGGCTCCCGTCCTGCGCGTGCCAGAGGGCGCGGACATCGTGCTCTGCTTCGACGATGCGGCGGAGACCTACGCGGCGCGGGGCGTTGTCCTGCCGCTCGTCGCTGCGTCGCTGCGCGTGACCTACGGAGACGAGCGGGCAGAGAAATACGGCGGGGAGCCGGAACAGCTCCTCGCCGCATGGTATGCCTCCCTCGCGCTGCGCGCGGAGGAGATCTGCGTCAAAAGGGTAGCGTGGGATCAGTCCGCGAACATCGGGGTGGAAAGGTAGCGGTCGCCGGTGTCGGGCAGCAGGACGACGATGCGCTTGCTCTGATTCTCGGGACGCTTGGCGAGCCGGGCAGCAGCCCACACCGCCGCGCCGGAGGAGATGCCGACGAGCAGGCCCTCCTTGCGCGCCAGCTCGCGGCCGGTGGCAAAGGCGTCCTCGTTCTCCACCGTGATAATCTCATCGTAGACCTTGGTGTTGAGCGTGTCGGGCACGAAGCCCGCACCGATGCCCTGAATCTTGTGCGCGCCCGCGACGCCCTTGGACAGGATCGGGGAGCCGGCGGGCTCGACCGCTACGACCTTGACGTTGGGGTTCTGGCTCTTGAGGTATTCGCCCACGCCGGTCAGCGTGCCGCCGGTGCCGACGCCCGCAACGAAGATGTCCACCGTGCCGTCGGTGTCGTTCCAGATCTCAGGGCCTGTGGTCGCGCGGTGCGCGGAGGGGTTTGCGGGGTTGGTGAACTGACCGGGGATGAAGCTGTCCGGCGTCTGGGCGGCCAGCTCCTGTGCCTTGGCAATGGCACCCTTCATGCCCTTGGCGCCCTCGGTGAGCACCAGCTCCGCGCCGTAGGCCTTCATCAGCTGGCGGCGCTCCACGCTCATGGTCTCCGGCATGACGATGATGATGCGGTAGCCGCGGGCGGCGGCCACGGAAGCCAGACCGATGCCCGTGTTGCCGGAGGTCGGCTCAATGATCACGGAGCCGGGCTTCAGCAGACCCTTCTGCTCCGCGTCGTCGATCATCGCCTTGGCGATGCGGTCCTTTACGCTTCCGGCGGGGTTGAAGTACTCCAGCTTGCCCAGCACCTTGGCCTCGAGACCTTCGGACTTTTCAATATGTACCAGCTCCAGCAGCGGGGTTTTGCCGATCAGCTGGTCGGCAGATGTATAGATCTTACTCATGGATAATTCCTCCTAAATATTCTAAGTTATTGGGTGTTCCGGTGTGCATCTGTGCCCGGCAACATCGGAGGGCCATGTTGAAGCTCATTTCAATACCAACCTTTCTTATAGGTTTGTGTGGATTATAAATCGCCGCCGCGCATTTGTCAATAGCAAAAGGAAGATTTTTTATTGATTTACCTACTTCCCTGCTATATAATAGGATTTGCGTTTAAGGGAGGAATAGAAAATGCTGATCTCAACCAAAGGGCGGTATGCGCTTCGGGTCATGGTCGATCTGGCCGAGCATGCGGCGGATGGGTTTATCCCTCTGAAAGTGATCGCGGAGCGGCAGGACATCTCCGAAAAATATCTGGAGAGCATCATCAAGCTGCTCGTGAAAGCAAAGCTGCTGACCGGCGTGCGCGGAAAGGGCGGCGGATACCGCCTCACAAAAGCGCCGGAGCAATATACGGTCGGGGACATTCTGCGTATGACGGAGGATTCGCTGGCGCCCGTCTCCTGTCTGGAGCCCGGCGCGGCGGAGTGCTCCCGCGCGGCGGAGTGCCGCACGCTTTCCCTGTGGAAGGGGCTGGACAAAGTCATCAACGATTATCTGGATAAGTTCTCGCTCGCCGATCTGATGCACAACGATCCCGGCGGATACGATTATATTATTTGAGCGGAAACGAAAAGATGCCCGCCCGTGAGTTATCCTCACGGGCGGGCATACGTTTATAATTTTAAAATGGGCCTCTGCCCTGTCATGCCGGCGTGTTCACGATCCCCGCGAAGAGGATCTCTCCGCTCTCGCCGGTGACGGCGAAGAGGAACGGCCGGTCGAGCGTGAACTCGACACGCTCATCCGGCGGCAAGGCGGCTCCGCACGCGACCATCACGGTGTAGGCCGCCGCTACAACGCCCTCCTCGTCAATGGTGACGCGCGCGGAGTGCTTGGCCTGTGAAAGGAAAATGTCGTCGGCCTTGTCGGTGAGCGGGGAGAAGTCGGCCTTGCCCGCGTCAAACACGTCCGTCACGCCGAGCGCGCGCAGCGCGCCGGAAAGGTCGGTATCAGCGGAAACGTCAAATTTCGGCACAGAGAGATCGATGGTCATATACTTGCTCTCAGCGCTCTCCGGCGAGAGAAAGAAATCGACCGCGCTGCCGTCGGAGAGCAGCGCCTCCGGCGTCACGCCCTCGTCCGGCAGCAGGAACCACATCGTGCCGCTGCCCTCGAGATATTTGCCGACGGCGGCAAAGTTATCGGCGGCGTAGTACGTGCTCTCCATGGTCTCGTGCATGAATTTGTGCGTCACGTCGCCGTCCGGCGCGTGGAATACGCCGTCCGTCGTGGCGCTTTTTGAAAACTCGCTGCCCCACTTCGCGCGGAAGTATATGGTCGAGGCGAGCGCGATCACCGTCTCCGGCGCGAGCGAAAGACCGTCGGCGCTGTCCTTCAAAAGGCCGCCGGTCTGCTCGTTGATCCAGCGGCGGAGCGCTTCGTTGAACGCCTCGGAGCCCATCTCGCCGCGGTAGGCGGAGGCATAGTAGCTGTCCGCGAGGCGCGCGAGGGTGTTGGAATTGTAGTCCATGCTGTCGGAGAGCCAGAGCGAGTCGGCAAGGATGCTCGTCACCGCGCCGTCGTTCTGGTAGTTCGCCGCCCAGACGTTCCCGGCGGTCTTGCGCAGGGATTCCATGCTGTCCGCGCCGAGCAGGGAGAGGATCTGCGCGCGGGTGTCCCCGTCCGTGACCTCCGCGAGCATCGAGAGCGCCATATACACGCTCACCGGCGAGCACACGGCGTTTTTGCCGTCCGCGCCCGAGAGCAGCGCGGGCAGCGCCGCGCGGACATAATCGTCGAGCGCGCCATCGACCGACGAGGCCGCGGTGTTCCGTGCCCGGCGGTCGGCGCTCCAGGCATCGTACGCCGCTTCGTACTTCGCGCCGGAGTACTTCGCTTCGTTCGGATACGGCGCGCTTTCCGGGTAGGTCGCCTCGGCAAGAGCAAAGGCGTTTGTGCCGCCGCACGCGGCAAGGGAGAAGAGCGCAGAAAGCGCAAGCAAAAGGGCAATAAGGCGTTTCATAATGTTTCCTCCTTTGAGAGTGCTTCTATCCTTTGGACGCGCGGCATAGGAAAAAAGTTCCCGCCGCTTGTGCGTATTGCGGGGGATGTGGTATACTCAATACAGGAAGTGAGAAAACCCCTCAGTCAGCCTGCGGCTGCCAGCCCCCCCCTGTTAGGGGGGCCAAGATAGTTTTCGGATGCCCCACTTGCCTCCCCTAATAGGGAAGGTGGATCTTGCCGAAGACAAAAGACGGAGAGGGTCTCCGCTGCCGCGGTCAATGCAAAGGAGAAACCATGAACGACGCCGAAAAAAAACCGGAGCTGCAGGACAAGCTGCGCGAATTTCTCGTGATGCGCAATCTTTACGAGGCCGCCGCGCGCCAGCTCACGCTGAAATTTGAAATTCTAAACGACGAATTCAGCGTCCTCTATGCGCGCAACCCGATCCACCACATCGAAAGCCGCGTGAAAACGCCGGAGAGCATCGCCGCGAAGCTGATGAAAAAGGGCCTGCCGGTCTCCATCGAGACGGCGCGCGAGCACGTGAACGACATCGCGGGCGTGCGCGTGGTGTGCAGCTACATCGACGATGTCTACCGCGTTGCCGAAATGCTCGAGCGGCAGAAGGATATTGAGATCGTCAAGCGGCAGGACTATATCAAAACGCCGAATTATAACGGCTACCGCTCGCTCCATCTCGATATCCGCGTGCCGGTGTATCTCTCCGACCGGACGGAGTACGTTGTGGCCGAGATCCAGATCCGCACGATCGCCATGGACTTCTGGGCGAGTCTTGAGCACGATATCCGGTATAAGGCCGACAAATCCCGCCTGCCGGAGGGCATCAACGAGGAAATGCTCGCCGTCTCCGGCAAGATCGCCGACATCGACCGCCAGATGCAGGACATGTACCTCCGCATCCGCGCCGCCGAAACAGAAAAGGACGAATAAAAAAGCGGAGCCGCGGAGGAATTTCCTCCGCGGCTCCATTCGTTTATGCCGTTTATTCCGCGATCTCCGCGTCCAGCAGATCGAGGATCGCCTGGTCAGCGCTCCAGAAATACGCGCTCTCGCCGAGGACTTCGGTGATCCCGGCGCGGTCAAAGTACCGCCGGACGTTCTCGCTCATGCCGCAGCAGGCCACGGTCTTGCCCTGCGCGAGAAGGTTCTGGCACAGCTCGAGGATCGCCTGTGCGCCGGACACGTCCACGCTCGGCATGCCGCGCATCGAAAGGATCACGTGGTCGTAGGCGGGCATCTCCGCCATACGGTGGTTGAACTCGTCTACCGCGCCGAAGAACAGCGCGCCCGTCACATACGCCACGCCCGCCGATTCGAGGATCGGGGGCTTGCCGTCGATGGCGCGGAGCTTGTTCGTGTCGATGGCCGAAAAGCTCACGCGGATCTGACTGGACTTGGCCATATACAAAATGGCGGAGTAGACAACGCCGAGCAGGATGGCGACCGTGAGATCAAACACGACCGTTGCGATCATCGTGAGCAGAAACTGGCTGATGCCGGATTTGAATTTGTGGCGGAACACATAGCGGATGCCCGCCCAGTCGTTCATGCGCCACGCCGTGACCATGAGCACGCCCGCGAGCGCCGAGAGCGGCAGCCGCGCCATCACGCCGCCGAGCAGGAACATGGACGCGAGCAGAAACACCGAGTGAAAAACGCTCGTCAGCCGGGTCTGCTGGCCGGACTTGACCGCCACGCTCGTGCGGGCGATCGCTGCCGTAGCGGGTACGCCGCCGAAGAGCGGCAGCAGAATGTTGCCGACGCCCTGCGCGATCAGCTCCTGATCGGCATTGAATTCCTCACCCTTCATGCGCGAGGCGGAAGCGCCGCACAGAAGGCTTTCGATCATGCCGAGCGCCGCGATCGTCACGATGGGCGAGAGCAGGTCTTTGACCATCGAGAAGCTGAGCGACGAAAGATCCAGCCGGTCGGCGAGCAGCAGCGTGCGGGGAATGTCGCCGACGGTGGCGAGAGAATCCATATGGAATACGCCCGCGACGATGGCGGCCGCGATGATGCCGACGAGCGAGCCGGGGACGCGCGCGCCCCACTTTTTCGGCCATACGACCATGACCGCCACGACGAGCAGCCCGATGAGCGCCGCCTGCCAGTTCACATGGAAGCCGAGCCGCCCGTAGGAGAGCAGCTTTTCTATGTTCGTCAGGCCCTCGGACGTCGTGCCGAAGAAATTGTCGATCTGGCCGAGCGCGATGATGATCGCAATGCCGGACGTAAAGCCCATAATGACGGGCATCGGGATGAAGCTGATGAGCCGCCCCAGCCGCAGCACACCGGCGATGAGCAGCAATACACCGGCGGCAAAGCACGCGAAGAACACGCCCTGCAGCCCATGCGCCGCCACGATGCCGACGAGCACGGCGCTCATAGCGCCGGTCGGACCGGAGATCTGGAACGACGCGCCGCCGAGCAGCGCGATCACGATACCGGCGACGATGGCCGTAACAAGGCCCGCCGCGGCGGAAGCGCCGGACGAAACGCCGAACGCGAGCGCGAGCGGCAGTGCCACGGCGCACACCGTGAGACCGGCGAGAATGTCCTTCACCAGCTTCGCGGCGTTGTAGCCGGAAAACTCTCTCTTTACTCCGGCAAAAAACGAAGAAAACACGATGATTCCTCC
>OLXV01001341.1_pt1 | contig 12332 bp, 9 predicted proteins | sample 1673481 | NCBI WGS metagenome assembly OLXV01 (sample SAMEA103958113, study PRJEB25191) | human gut metagenome
ACCAAATACTCCTTCAGCAAGGGGACGCTGGATGCCATGAAGCACAACCGGAGCATTACTCTTACCACGCTCAACGACATATGCTCGATCCTCGGCTGCTCTGTGGAGGACGTCATTTTATATATTCCGGACGAGAAATAGCGGATATTGAATTTCAAAATTCAATACCCGCTATTTCTTTCATTAAGCAAGAAAAGGAGCTGGGATTTCTCCCAGCTCCTTTTTTGCGATTTGGAATTATTCGTACAGCGCCTTGAGCTTGAGCAGGTGCTCGTAGCGGGCCTTGGCGTTCTCTTCGTTCTTCTCGAAGAGCTCGGTGGCGCGCTCGGGGAAGGCGGTGGCGAGACGCGCGTAGCGGGCCTCGTTCTTCAGGAAGTCCTGATAGCCTCCCTTGGGCTCCTTGCTGTCGAGCGAGAAGGGCTTCTCCGCCGCCGGGTTGTACCGGAAGAGGTTCCAGTAACCGCAGTCAACGGCCTTCTTCATCTCAAGCTGGCAGTTGGCCATGCCGCCCTTGATGGAGTGCATCTCGCAGGGGGAGTAGCCGATGATGAGGGACGGGCCGTGCCACGCTTCGGCTTCCTTGATGGCCTTGAGCGTCTGCGCCATGTTCGCGCCCATAGCGACCTGGGCGACGTAGACATAGCCGTAGGTCATGGCGATCTCGGCGAGAGACTTGCTCTTGATCTCCTTGCCGGCCGCCGCGAACTGCGCGACCTGGCCGATGTTGGATGCCTTGGAGGCCTGTCCGCCGGTGTTGGAGTACACCTCGGTGTTGAACACGAACACGTTGACGTCTTCGCCGGAGGCCAGGACGTGGTCCAGACCGCCGAAGCCGATGTCGAACGCCCAGCCGTCGCCGCCGAAGATCCAGACGGACTTCTTGGCGAGGTAGTTCTTGCCCTCGAGGACCTTGCGGGCGAGCTTGCAGGCGTCGCACTCGCAGGTGGGCACGCTCGGGTTGGAGTTGATGGCGGCGATGAGCTTCTCAGCCGCGGCGGAGTTCTTCTCGCCGTCGTTGACGGTGTCGAGGAATTCCTTGCCGGCAGCGGCGATGTCCTCATCGACGTAAGGCACGGCGATCAGTTCCTTGACGGCCTCGATGTACTTCTCGCGAAGCACCTTCTGGCCAAGGTACATGCCGTAGCCGTTCTCGGCGTTGTCCTCAAAGAGGGAGTTCGCCCAGGCAACGCCCTTGCCGTTCTTATCCATGCAGTACGGAGAAGTGGCAGCCGGTCCGCCCCAGATGGAGGAGCAGCCCGTGGCGTTGGAGACGTACATACGGTTGCCGAAGAGCTGGGTGACGAGGCGGGCGTAGCTCGTCTCGGCGCAGCCGGCGCAGGAGCCGGAGAACTCCAGATACGGCTTGAGGTACTGGGACTTGATGACGTTGTCGGTGCCGGCGACGTCAGACTTGACGGTGACTTCCTTGACCATATAGTCGAAGACCTTCTGCTCGCCGAGCTGGCTCTCCTGGCCGACCATCTTGAGGGACTTGGTCGGGCAGACGCTCACGCACACGGAGCAGCCCATGCAGTCGAGCGGGCTGACGGCCAGGGCGTACTTGTACTTGCCCTTGGACATCTTGTGATCGACCATCTTGGTGCCTTCGGGAGCCGCGGCGGCTTCCTCGGCGCTGAGTGTGTAGGGACGGATGGTGGCGTGCGGGCAGACGTAAGCGCACTGGTTGCACTGCGCGCAGGTCTCGGCAGTCCACTCGGGAACGGTGACGGAAACGCCGCGCTTCTCGTACGCAGCGGCGCCCTGCTGGAAGGTGCCGTCGGCGTAATCGACGAAAGCGGAGACCGGCAGAGAGTCGCCGTTCATGCGGCCCACGGGCTCCATGATGTTGCGGACCATCGCAACGGTCTTTTCGGGGCCTTCGAGATGCTCAACGTGAGCTTTCTCGGTGGCGTTCGCCCAGTCGGCCGGAACATCGATCTTCACGAGGGCGCCGGCGCCGGCGTCGATGGCGTCCCAGTTCTTCTGGACAACGTCCATGCCCTTCTTCATGTAGGAGTGCTCGGCGGCATCCTTCATGTACTTGACGGCCTCATCCTTGGGCAGCACGTTCGCCAGAGCGAAGAACGCGGCCTGCAGGATGGTGTTGGTGCGCTTGCCCATGCCGACCTTGACGGCGAGGTCAATGGCGTTGATGGTGTAAAGCTGCACGTTGTTCTTGGCGATGTAACGCTTCGCGTCGGCGTGGAGGTGCTTGTTGAGCTCCTCGAAATCCCACTGGCAGTTGATGAGGAAGATGCCGCCGGGCTTCACGTCCTGCACCATCGGGAAGTTCTTCACGATGTAGGACGGGTTGTGGCACGCGACGAAGTCGGCCTTATTAATGTAGTACGGGCTCTTGATGGGCTTGTCGCCGAAGCGCAGATGGCTGACGGTGACGCCGCCGGTCTTCTTGGAGTCGTACTGGAAGTAAGACTGGATATACTTATCGGTGTGGTCGCCGATGATCTTGGTGGAGTTCTTGTTCGCGCCGACGGTACCGTCGCCGCCGAGACCCCAGAACTTGCACTCGATGGTGCCTTCCGCCGCGGTGTTCGGGCAGTTCTTGTCCTCGGGCAGGGAGAGGCCGGTCACGTCATCGACGATGCCGATGGTGAACTGACGCTTCATCTCGTCCTTCTTCAGCTCGCTGTAAACGGCGAAGACGGAAGCGGGCGGGGTATCCTTGGAGCCGAGACCGTAACGGCCGCCGATGACCTGAATGTCGGTCTTGCCGGCGTTGGCAAGCGCGGTGACGACGTCGAGGTACAGGGGCTCGCCCTGTGCGCCGGGCTCCTTGGTGCGGTCGAGGACGGCGATCTTCTTGCAGGTCGCGGGAATGGCCTCGATCAGGCGCTCGGCCTTGAACGGACGGTACAGACGAACCTTGATGAGACCGACCTTCTCGCCGTGGGCGTTGAGGTAGTCGATAACCTCCTCGGCCACGTCGCAGATGGAGCCCATCGCGATGATGACGCGGTCGGCGTCGGGCGCGCCGTAGTAGTTGAACAGCTTATAGTCGGTGCCGAGCTTGGCGTTGATCTTATCCATGTAGGACTCAACGACCTCGGGCAGCGCGTCGTAATACTGGTTGCAGGCTTCACGATGCTGGAAGAAGGTATCGCCGTTCTCGTGGGAGCCGCGCATATGGGGATGCTCGGGATTGAGGGCGTGCTCACGGAAGGCCTTGACGGCGTCCATGTCGCACATCTCGGCGAGGTCCTTATAATCCCAGACCGCGATCTTCTGGATCTCGTGGCTGGTGCGGAAGCCGTCGAAGAAGTTGATGAAGGGGACCTTGCCGGTCAGCGCCGCGAGATGGGCGACGGGGCTGAGGTCCATGACCTCCTGCACGTTGCCCTCGCAGAGCATGGCAAAGCCGGTCTGGCGGCAGGCCATCACGTCGGAATGGTCACCGAAGATGTTCAGCGCGTGGGTGGAAACGGTACGCGCGGAAACATGGAACACGCAGGGGAGCTGCTCGGCAGCGATCTTGTACATATTGGGGATCATCAGCAGCAGGCCCTGAGACGCCGTGTAGGTGGTCGTCAGAGCGCCGGTGCCGAGGGAGCCGTGCACCGCGCCGGCCGCGCCGGCCTCGGACTGCATCTCGACGACCTTCACGCGGGTGCCGAAGATGTTCTTCAGTCCGTTGGCGCTCCACTGGTCAACAAAGTCGGCCATGGGGCTCGAGGGGGTGATGGGGTAAATCGCGGCAACTTCGCTGAACGCATAGGATACATGCGCGGCAGCGTTATTACCGTCCATGGACTTCATTTTTCTTGCCATAAATGAAACCTCCTGTTATATTCGCCGCCGGGGAGCGGCGTTTTTCGCGTCATTACGCAAAAACTGACGCTATCATCATAGCACGATTTTCACCCGCTGTAAACGTCACTTTCGCAAAAAACATTCATTTTTTTGCAGGATATTATTTACATTTGGTAAGACTCTCCACATTTTTGCAATTAAATATTCAAAATATTTAATATTAACTCCTGTTTTGCAGGATATCATTCCTTTCCCCTCCGCGCCCCGCGCCGCGCTTGCCTTATGCGGCAAACTGTGGTAAACTGAAAATAAGAAAACAGGCAAGGAAAGGACGGCAGCGTATGGTCACAACGGTGCGTTCCCTCGGTTTGCAGGGCATTTCCGGTTATGAGGTCACGGTGGAGTGCTTCCTCTCGGGCGGGCTTCCCGCGTTCGACGTGGTCGGCCTCGGCGACACGGCGGTGAAGGAGGCGCGCGAGCGCGTCCGCGCGGCGATCAAAAACTGCGGAGCGAAGTTCCCCGTCAGCCGCATCACGGTCAACCTCGCGCCCGCGAACCTGAAGAAAGAAGGCACGGTCTACGACCTTCCGCTGCTGCTCGGCATCCTCGCGGGCGAGGGTGAGATCGACGCGCCGGACCCGGCCTCCGCGTTCATCGGCGAGCTGTCGCTCACCGGCGCGCTGCGCCCCATCAGCGGTGTGCTGCCGATGGCGATGGCTGCGGCGCGTGCGGGCGTGAAGACTCTTTATGTCCCCGCGGCGAACGCCGCCGAGGCGACGCTGGCCGACGGCCTGACCGTCTACGGCGTGGAGACCGCGCCGCAGCTTCTGCGCCATCTGCGCGGCGAGGAACGTCTTGCCCCCGCGCAGCGCTGGGAGCCGACGGTCGAGGCGGACAGCGTTCCCGATTTCGCCGACGTCATGGGACAGGAGAACGTCAAGCGCGCGCTGGAGATCGCCGCCGCAGGCTCCCACAACGTGCTTCTCATCGGCTCGCCCGGTGCGGGCAAGTCCATGCTTGCGCGGCGTCTGCCCTCCATTCTCCCCGACATGACGCATGAGGAGGCGTTGGAGTCCACCGAGATCTGGTCGGTCGCGGGACTGACCGACAGCAAGCACCCCATGCTCACGCAGCGCCCGTTCCGCTCTCCGCATCACACGCTTTCCGCCGCAGCCATGTCCGGCGGCGGCAGGGCGCTCTCTCCCGGTGAGATTTCCCTCGCCCACCACGGCGTGCTGTTTTTGGACGAGTTTCCCGAGTTCCACCGCGATGTGCTTGAATCCCTCCGCGCGCCGCTCGAGGACGGCGAGGTGACCATCACCCGCGCCGCGGGCAGCGTCACGCTGCCGAGCCGCTTCATGCTCGTGGGCGCCATGAATCCCTGCCGCTGCGGCTGGTACGGGCATCCCTCCGGGCGCTGCCGCTGCTCGCAGAAGGACGTGGAGAAATACGTCTCCAAAATTTCCGGCCCGCTGCTCGACCGCATGGACTTACAGGTCAGCGTCCCCTCGGTGGAGTTCGAGGCTATGCGCCGCCGCGAAAAGGCGGAGTCCTCCGCCGCCGTGCGCGAGCGCGTCAACGCCGCGCGGGACATTCAGAAAAAGCGCTTCGCCGGCACGCCCATCACCTGCAACGCCTACATGACCGCGCCGATGGTCGGTGAATTCTGCCGACTCGACGCCGCGGGTGAGAAGCTCTTAAAGGGCGCGTTCGACCGCCTCGGGCTCACCGCCCGCAGCCACGATAAGCTGCTGCGCGTCGCGCGCACCATCGCCGACCTCGACGGCAGCGAGAAGATCGAGAGCTATCACCTTGCCGAGGCCATCCAGTACCGCAACACGGACATTCTGAGGGGGGAAGGCTGATGAAAAAGTACGATGCTATGCGTCTTTCCGGCACGATTCTGCTCGCCCACCTGGCGCTCTGCGCCGCATTCCTCCTGCTGCTTATCGCTGCATCCGGCTCAACATCGACCTTTACGTTCCGCTCGCCCTACGGACTTGTATTGGGACTGCTGTTCATCGGGTTACCGGCGTTTGCCTTTGGCTGGGGGCTGCGGTCGGCGAAGGACCCCTTTGACAAAAAGCTCTGCTGGAATGCCGCAATGGTGCTCTATGTACTTAACGCGGCCGCTTTCCTGCTTGCGCCGGAGTTCGGCACCGGGAATGTGATCGCTATGTGGTGGGGGGTGCCGATGGCTCCCGCGCTCGCGGGACTGAACGCATTTGCCGCGCCGCAGTCCGCCCTCTATCTTTTCGGCGGCGCGCTGCTCGCCGCCGTCGAGCCGCTGTGCCTGACGCTCGGCCTGCTCTCCGGCAGACGCGCGGAGAACGAAACCGCAAAAAATACCGGCGCTCCCGCCGAGGCGGCGGAGCGCACGGACGATAAGGAGAAGAACCCCCATGCGTGAAATGATCTTGTGCAAGCTCGGCGAGGTGGTCCTCAAGGGCCTCAACCGCCGCAGCTTTGAGGACAAACTGATCGGAAACCTGCGCCGCCGCACGGCGAAGTGCGGCAATTTCCGTATCTATTCCAAACAAAGCACCATCTATGTCGAGCCGGTGAACGACGAGAGCGACCTCACCGCCGCCTACGCCGCCTGCAAGCAGGTCTTCGGCGTCATCGCCGTCAGCCGCGCCCTGCCCTGTGAAAAGGACGTGCAAGCCATCATCCGCACCGCCAAGGATTACCTTGCCCCGGAATTTGCCCGCGCGAAGGATTTCAAGGTCGAGAGCAAGCGTGCGGACAAAACCTTCCCGCTCACCTCCATTCAGCTCTCCCAGCAGGTCGGCGGCGCGCTGCATCAGGCGTTCCCGCGCTGCGCGGTCAACGTCCACGACCCCGAGCTGACGGTGTTTATCGAGCTCCGCGACGACGCGGCCTACGTCCACGGACCCGCCGAGGCGGGTGCGGGCGGACTGCCCATCGGCATGGGCGGCAGCGCCGTGTCGCTCCTCTCCGGCGGCATCGACTCGCCCGTCGCCTCCTACATGATGGCAAAGCGCGGCGTGTCGCTCGAAATGGTCCATTTCTTCTCCCCGCCCTACACCTCCGACGCCGCCAAGGAAAAGGTGCTCGAGCTCGCGCAGCTGCTCACGCCGTGGTGCGGGCGGCTGACCGTCCACATCGTGCCGTTCACCGAAATTCAGGAACAAATTCGTATGAACTGCCCCGAGGACCATTTCACGCTCATCATGCGCCGCTTCATGATGCGCCTTGCCCAGCGCGTGGCAGACGAGGTGCGCGCCAAGGCGCTCGTCACCGGCGAATGTCTCGGGCAGGTCGCCAGCCAGACGATGGAGGCTCTGCGCGTGAGCGAGGATGTGGCGGAGCTGCCCGTCCTGCGCCCTCTCATCGGCATGGACAAGGAGGAGATCATCCGCATCTCCCGAAAGATCGGCACGTTCGACACGTCCATTCTCCCCTATGAGGACTGCTGTACCGTCTTTACCCCGCGCCATCCCAAGACCAAGCCCCATGTGGAGGAGGTGCGCGAGCTGGAGGCCGTGCTGGACATCGACGCGCTGTGCGACCGCGCGATGGCGGGCCGTGAATTTGTACGCATCAAATTCTGAAAGGAAGTCTTTACTATGGCGGAAAACGAAAAATTGATCGAACAGCGCTGCTGTGAGCTGCTCAAGGCGCGCGGCATGACCTTCGCCGCGGCGGAGAGCTGCACCGGCGGCCTCATCGCCAAGCGCATCACGGATGTGCCGGGTGCGTCGCTCGTCTTCATGGGCGGCGTGGTGAGCTATACCGACACGGTCAAGCACCGCGTGCTCGGCGTTCCAGCAGAGATGCTGGAGGAATACGGCGCGGTGTCCGCGCCCGTTGCCCGCGCGATGGCGGAGGGCGCGCGCAGGGCGACGACCGCCGATCTTGCCGTCAGCGTCACGGGCGTTGCGGGTCCTGAGCGCGACGAGCGCGGCAACGCCGTCGGCACGGTATTCATCGGCTTTTCCACTCCGGAGGAGACGGTCGCCGAGCGCTTCGACTTCGGCGAAAAGAGCCGCGCGGAGATCCGCGCGCTGTCCGCGGAGGAGGCGCTCAAGCTGCTGGAGGAAAAGATGAAGGAAGTGTAAGAGCCGAAGGCTGTGAGAAAGGAGAAACCATGAAAAGAAGCACTGGACGATTGCTTGCTGTGCTGTTGGCGGCGCTGACGCTTTTGGCGTCAGGCTGCGGAGAAAAGCAGGAAACGCCGGACGGCGCACCGGATAAGCCCCTGATGCAGGAGGAAGATCTGGCGGTCGAGCCGCAGCCGGACGCGAACTTTACGCTGGAGCTGCCGGACGGATTTTTGAGTCTTGGAACGGACTACGAGCCGAACGGGGAGACGCAGGATGCGACCTATGACAGCGACGGGATGCTGCCCTATGACTTTGCGCGCCATTACGACGCGGACGCGCGGCTCGTCGTCGGGACGGACTACTACCCTGAAACGGGGCGTGAGGTCATCAGCTACCTGCGCGCCGACGCGGTGGGCGTGGGAACGCCGCGCGGCGTCAAGGTCGGCGACAGCGAGAAAGCGCTGCTGACGGAATACCCGGAAGCGCTTTACTGCATCGCGGCAGACGAGTCCGAGCTCTATGACGGCTACAGCGACGAAAGCGGCTACAGCGAGCCCGCCTATGACTTCGACCGCGCCTACGTCTGGCAGCCGCAGACGCCGCAGGACGGCGGAAACTACGACGTCCGCGACATTGCGTTTTACCTGAAGGACGGCACAGTGACCGCAATTACGATGACAAAGCCGTATGCGTTCCGCTTTGTCTACGGTGTGGACCGAGACGCGGCGCTGCGCCTTGCGGAAGAAAACCGCGCGCAGATGTGCGGGCAGTGAAAAAAGCACAAAAAGCGAGGGATGCGTGAGCGTCCCTCGCTTTTGCTGTATTTGCTTGTGGCCGGGATCAAAGCTCGAGCGCGAGCTGCGCGTCGTCCGGCGCGGAAGCATCCAGCCCGAATTCGCTCGGCAGATAGCGCGGGCAGACGTTTTCACCTGTTGTAATGACGGAGGCGGCAAGGCGCGTGCCGATCTCGCAGGATTCCATCATGGTCTTGCCGTAGGTCTGGCCGATGACCGTCCCGGCAAAGAACGCGTCGCCCGCGCCGGTCGTATCCTTGACGTCGACCTTTTTCGCGGGGCAATAGCCCTCCTCGCCGTCAAGCGTTGCAAAGACCGCGCCCTGAGCGCCCATCGTGACGACCATGCGGCGGATCTGCTGCGCCGCGAGCTTCAGAAATAAGCAAAAACGGCCGCGCGGCCGCGTGTGACGGCGCAAAATGAACAAATTGCAAATTTTACTTTCCGCATTGCAAAGCCGATCATTTTGTGCTATGCTTGACGCAAGGATACCGTACCGTCGCGGTACGGATGTTATGCAAAGGAGTGATTTCTTATGGTCAGACTTATCATGGGTGAAAAGGGCACCGGCAAGACCAAAAAGCTCATCGAGCTTATCAACGCCTCTGCTGCCGAGGAAAACGGCAATGTGGTGTGCATCGAGGCCAAGTCCACGATGACCTTCGACATCCATTATCACGTTCGTCTCATTTCTGCCGACGAATATCAGATCACCACTTACGAGGGCCTGCGCGGCTTCGTCAGCGGCCTGTATGCCGGCAATTACGATATTTCCCACATCTTCATCGACAATCTCTTCAAGATCGTCGGCGGCGACTGCAATCAGGCGGCGGACGACTTCCTGGATTGGCTCAACCGCTTCAGCAACAACCACGGCGTCAAGTTCACCGTTTCGGTCTCCGGCGATCCCGGTCTTGCGACCGACGGGATGCAGAAGTACCTGTAACGCAAAACCGCAAAAGGAGACGGCAGGAAGCCGTCTCCTTTCTTTTTTATTTCAGCACATAGACATTGCCGATGCCCAGCAGGCGGCACAGCTCCGTCTTTTCGGCGATGTCCGTCTCGCTCTCGTACCATACGACCGTGACCGAGCCGTCCTTCTCCGTGCGGTAGCCGCACGAGCTTTCGTGCTGCGCCGAGCGGTGCGCGCGCAGCGTACCCTCGGACAGCAGCTCGATCAGCTCACCCTCGGTCAGCTCGCGTGTGTCCGTTACCGCTCCCGCACGGGTCACCTGCAACAGCGGCACGGCGCGCAGCGCCACGCTGCCGCCCTCGCCCGCCCTGACCGCCGCCGTGTAGACCGCCTCCATCGGCGCGCGCGGACTGACCGGCACGCTGCCGGACTCCTCCGTGATGCTCCCGGCGGTCACGCAGCCGGACGGCGCGCTTCCGTCCGCCGCTTCCGTGACCTTGATCGCGGCGTGCAGCCGGTCATAGGTGCGCAGCAGCACAGCAGCCGCCTGCTCGCGCGTCGCTTCCTTTTTCGGCTCGAAGTTGTATGCGCTCACGCCCTTGATGATGCCCATGCGGTAGGCAAGCGCGACATAGCCCTGCGCCACGGAGACGTCCGAAAACGGGCAGTCGTCCGCCGCCGCACCCGACAGCACGGCGAGTCCCAGCGCGCGCACGGTCATCTTCGCCATCTCCTCGCGAGTGATCGCATCATTCGGACGGCATTGGCGGCTCTCGCCTGTCAATGCGCCGTGGGCATAGGCCGTCTCAATAGCGCTGTAATACCACTTCGCCGTATCCTGATTGTCCGTAAAGCTGCCCTTCTCCGGCGTGACGAGCTCCCAGCCCATCAGACGGCAGAGCGCCGTGGCGTAAGCCGCGCGGGTCATCGTCCGTCCGAGGCCGAACCTGCCTCCGCCGACTCCCTGCAGCAGGTTGTACTGCGCGCAGCGCCGGATGCTCTGCGCCGCCCAATGGCTTTCCGGCACGTCGGAAAAGCCCGCCGTTCCCGCTGCGCCGACGCTCAGCGTCAGCAGCAGCGCCAGCACAAGTGCCGTCAGGCACCTCCAAAGACGCATCATATCTTGTTCCGTCCTTTCCGGTGTTCGTCCGCCCGCCGCCGGTCCGCGCCGTATCCGCGCGGCGCGGGCGCCGAATGTCCGCAATGTGTTGTCATTATATGGGAATCGGGCGCAAAAAGCAATCTCTGTTTTGCTCTTTGCACGTTCTTGACAGCCTTGCTCCTCCGGCATATAATCATCGCGCGGGCCGGCGGCCCGCCAAAACGCACTGCTTTCAAGAGGTATCACGCATGGATAAAGAGAGAGCCCGGCGGCTTTTTCTCACCGCCTTTTTCCTTTTCGCGCTCGCCAACGGCCTGAGCGGCTCCATCATCTCCAACTACTTCAAGGATGTTTTTCAGGTCGATTCCGTTCAGCGCGGCCTGCTGGAGATCCCGCGCGAGCTGCCCGGTGTTGTGGGCGTGTTCGTCATCGCCGCGCTCCCTTCGCTCGGCAACGTCTCGCTCTCGGTTCTCGGCTTCGCGCTGTACTGCGTCGGCCTGCTCGTGCTCGGCCTTTTCTCCCCGGGCTACTTTGTCATGCAGCTCTTCGTCTTCACCTATTCGCTCGGCGACCACATGGTCATGCCTATCCGCGACGCCATCGCCATGGACCTCGCCGACGAGGGCAAGACGGGTACATTTCTCGGACGCTACCGCGGCATGATGACGCTCGGCTCCATGCTGGCCTCGGCGCTTGTGTTCGTGGGCTTCCGCGTCGGCTTTTTCTATTTCCGCACCGGCGTCATCCCCTCGTTCTGCGCTGCGCTGGTATTTCTCATAGTTGCGCTCGCCCTTCTCTGCCGCCTGCGGAAAACGCTGCCCGCGCTGGATGTGCGCAAGCGCAGCGGCGAGCGCAGGAGACTTCCCGTCCGCCGAAGGTACCTGCCCTATTACATCGTCACCGCCGTCTACGGCTTCCAGAAGCGGATGCGCCTTGTCTTTGCTCCGTGGGTCATCATCGAGCTTCTCTCGATGGGCGCGGACACGGTGGCGCTGCTCGGCATCGCCGCCTATTTCTGCGGCGGCTGGGTCGCCCCGCTCATCGGAAAGTTTTTAGACCGGTACGGTGTGCAGAAGGGGCTCGTGCTGGAGTCCACCAGCGTCGCCGGTGTGTTTCTCTTCGCCGCGTGGGCCGCTTCCGGCATCGTGAACGGCTCGCTGCGCGGCTGGGGCGGCATGGCCGCCGCGTTTGCCTCCTACATCCTCATTTTCCTCACCGACCATTTCAATTCCGTCCACGTCATGCTCATGCGCGAGCTGAGCGAGTCGCCCGCGGACGTGATGGAAAACCTTTCCTTCGGCTTGAGCGTGGACCATGTCCTCGCCGTCACCGTCTCGGGCCTGCTCGGCGCGGTGTGGAAGTATGTCGGACCCCAGTATGTGTTCCTGCTCGGCGCGGCGGTCTGCACCGTCCACCTCGGCGTCGCGCTGTGGCTGAAGCGGCAGCGCCGCGCCGCCGTCTGAGCCTTCTTGATACGTCAAAAGCGTCCCGCCGTCGGCGCAACACTGTTAAGATAAGAACTGTAAAGGAAGAGAATTTATGTTTTCTCCCTTTACAGTTCTTTTTCGGCAATCTCATTTTACATACTTATATGCTAATTATATGCCAAGTTATTAAATTTGCATAATAACAGCCATCGTTCTTATTATTGACATTTAAAACTGATGATGTTAAAATAAAAACGAAGA
>OLXV01001348.1_pt1 | contig 12312 bp, 8 predicted proteins | sample 1673481 | NCBI WGS metagenome assembly OLXV01 (sample SAMEA103958113, study PRJEB25191) | human gut metagenome
GGCCTGACGGTAGACCGCTTTAACAATATCCTCGTCACCCAGACCCTGAGCGCGGGGATGGAAAAGCTCAAGCCCGTTCTCTTCCCCATCCTGGCGGAAGTCCTGCGGGCCGACGGCCAGACCATTGACGGCATCTATGAGCGGAATGACGAGGCCCTCCGCGCCAAGGAAGGGCTGGAGCAGAACAAGGGCTGGTTCGAGCTGCCCGGTGAGACCCACCCCGACTCCACCCAGACCGAGATCCGCGAGAACGGCGTGTATTACCACGTCGATTTTGAAAACGGCCAGAAGACCGGCTTCTTCCTGGACCAGAAATATAACCGCCGGGCCGTGGCCCGCATTGCCGCCGGGCACACCGTGCTGGACTGCTTTACCCACACCGGCAGCTTTGCGCTGAACGCCGCCATGGGCGGGGCGGCCCGGGTCACTGCCGCCGACATCAGCGCGGAGGCCATTGCCATGGCCCAGCGGAACGCCCAGCGCAATGGCCTGACCAACATGGATTTCCTCTGTGAGGATACCTTTGAGCTGCTGCCCCGGCTGGAAAAAGAGGGCCACCCCTACGACTTTATCATCCTGGACCCGCCTGCGTTCACCAAAGCCCGCCGCACGGTGGAAAACGCCATGCGGGGCTACAAGGAGATCAACTACCGGGCCATGAAGCTCCTGCCCCGGGGCGGCTACCTCGCCACGGCAAGCTGCTCTCATTTTGCCACCGAGGAGCTGTTCATCAAAATGCTGCGCTCTGCCGCAAAGGACGCTCACCGCCAGCTGCGCCAGATCGAAGTGCGACAGCAGGCCCCCGACCACCCCATCCTCTGGGGCGTGCCGGAGACGAACTATCTGAAGTTTTTCCTGTTTCAGGTGATTTAATAGTCATACCATCCGCGCAATACTCCAAAAAATCGGGAGTCAGTTTGTGCAGAATCGTCAAATCTGTCTATTGCGTTTTTCGCCCCGTTCGGCTATAATCATCGCATAGACAGCAACGACGCTGTGAGTCACCTCCTGACTCGCAGCGTCGTTTCGTTTAACCCGATATTTCGCGGGAGAGCCCGCCTCTTTCCGCGTAAAAATCCGCGACCAGCTGAAGCATTTCAATTCAAGTAAGGAGTAGGATTTATGGCAGCAAATGTTATGGAGATCTACGGCAGCAAGGTCTTTAATGAGCACGTTATGAAGGAGCGCCTGCCCAGCGCTACTTACAAGAGCTTGAAGAACACCCTGCACAAGGGTGCTCCGCTGGATATTGAGGTGGCAAACGTTGTCGCCAGCGTGATGAAGCGCTGGGCTATGGAGCTGGGTGCTACCCATTACACCCACTGGTTCCAGCCCCTGACCGGCATCACCAGCGAGAAGCACGATGGCTTCGTCAGCCCTGTGGGCGACGGTACCGCCATTATGGAGTTCTCCGGTAAGGAGCTGGTACGCGGCGAGCCCGATGCTTCCTCCTTCCCCTCCGGCGGTCTGCGCGCTACCTGTGAGGCACGCGGCTACACCGCATGGGACCCCACCAGCTACGCCTTTGTGAAGGATGATGTGCTGTGCATTCCTACTGCATTCGTCAGCTACACCGGCGAGGCTCTGGATAAAAAGACTCCCCTGCTGCGTTCCATGAACGCACTGTCCGGTCAGGCCGTCCGCATCCTGAAGCTGTTCGGCAAGGATGTGGACTATGTTTCCACCACCGTCGGCCCCGAGCAGGAGTACTTCCTGGTCAAAAAGGAGGACTACGAGGCACGTCAGGATCTGATCCTCACCGGCCGCACTCTGTTCGGTGCTCCCTCTGCCAAGGGTCAGGAGCTGGAGGAGCACTACTTCGGTGTCATCCGTCCCGAGGTTTCTGCGTTCATGAAGGAACTGGACGAGGAGCTGTGGAAGCTGGGCGTGCCTGCCAAGACCAAGCACAACGAGGTTGCTCCCTGCCAGCACGAGCTTGCTCCCATCTTCGACACCACCAACGTAGCCATCGACCACAACCTGCTGACCATGGAAATGATGCGCAAGATCGCACCCAAGTATGGTCTGGTCTGCCTGCAGCATGAGAAGCCCTTTGAAGGCGTGAACGGCAGCGGCAAGCACAACAACTGGTCCATGAGCACCACCCACGAGAACCTGCTGGACCCCGGCGACACCCCCATGGAGAACCTGCAGTTCCTGATCTTCTTGGCCGCTGTTATCAAGGCTGTGGATGAGTACGCTGACCTGCTGCGCACCTCTGTGGCTACCCCGGGCAACGATCACCGTCTGGGCGCTAACGAAGCACCTCCGGCCATCATCTCTATCTTCGTAGGCGAGGAGCTGGAAGCTGTCATCGATGCAATTGCATCCGATTCTCCCTATGCCGGCCCCGTCAAGATGAAGATGGATCTGGGCGTGGACGTTCTGCCCAAGTTCAGCAAGGACACCACCGACCGCAACCGTACCTCTCCCTTCGCTTTCACCGGCAACAAGTTCGAGTTCCGTATGCCCGGCTCTGCCGAGAACCTGAGCGACTGCAACACCATCCTGAACACCGCTGTCGCCAAGGAACTGAAGGGCTACGCCGACGAACTGGAGGGCGCTGAGGACTTTACCAGTGCAGCCATCGCTCTGGTCAAGCGCACCATCCGCGACCACCGCCGCGTTATTTTCAACGGCAACGGCTATACCGCCGAGTGGGAGGCCGAGGCAGCCAAGCGCGGCCTGCCCAACAAGAAGAATACCCCCGCTGCTCTGCCCGCACTGGTCGAGCCCAAGAACATCGCCCTGATGGAAGAGTTCGGCGTGCTGACCAAGGTGGAGATGGAAAGCCGCTACGAGGTTGAGATGGAGCATTACTCCAAGATCATCAACATCGAGGCTCTGACCATGCTGGAGATGGCTCGCAAGCAGCTGCTGCCCGCCATCAACGCCTACATGAGCGAGGTTGCCAATACCGCCGCCTCCAAGCTGGCTGTCAGCGAGCACATCAGCGTGCGCAGCGAGACCAAGACTTTGGAAAAGCTTTCTTCTGACGCCGATGCCATGAGCGATGCCATCGACACCCTGCAGGATGCCGTGAATGCCGCAAAGGCACTGCCCACCGAGAGCGAGAAGGCCGTTGCCTTCCACGATAACGTTCTCCCGGTGATGGATGCCCTGCGTGCCGCTGCCGACGATGCCGAGACTATCTGCGGCGAGGATTACTGGCCTCTGCCCAGCTACAGCAAGATGCTTTACTACGTTTGATCTTCTCATACCAGCGTAAAGAATAAGCATCCGCCGGCTGCCGGATCAATTAGCCATTCTCCTTTTCCTATTTCTTACACCAGCCCAAAGACCTGCTCCCTTTTTGAGGGCAGGCCTTTGGGCGTTTTATTTGAAATGCAGTTTTTGTAAGGGGGTTATTTATGAGCTATTCCACCCAACAGGATATTCTGGATTTCGTGGAGGACAACAACGTCAAATTTGTGCGCTTTGCCTTCTGTGATATTTTTGGCACCCAGAAGAACATTGCTGTGCTGGCCAGCAATCTGTCCAAGGCGCTGGAAGAGGGCGTGTGCTTTGACGGCAGTTCCATTGCGGGCTTTATGCACGTTGAGGAAAGCGACCTTGTACTGCGGCCGGATCTTTCCACCGTGACCATCCTGCCGTGGCGTCCCACCGAAGGGCGGGTGATGCAGTTCTTCTGCGATGTGGAAAAGCCGGACGGCGCAGCCTTTAGCGGCAACTGCCGGGGCTTTTTGCGGGATATGAACCGCAAATTTAAAAAGCTGGGGCTTACCTGCAACGTGGGTACCGAGTGTGAGTTTTATCTGTTTGAAAAGGACGACCGGGGTCACCCCACCTGCATTCCCATCGACTTTGGCGGATATTTTGACGTTGCACCGCTGGATGCGGGTGAAAACCTGCGCCGGGATATCTGCCTGACCATGGAGCAGATGGGTATGGCACCCCAGCACAGCCACCACGAAAGCGGCAACGGCCAGAACGAGATCGACTGCCGCTACGCAGGGCCGCTGAAAACTGCCGACAACGTGATGACCTTTAAGCAGATCGTCCGTGCCATTGCCATGCGCAACGGCCTGCACGCCAGCTTTCTGCCCAAGCCCCTGCCCCAGCAGGCCGGCAGCGGGCTGCATATCAACCTCTCGCTTTACATGGACGGCAAAAACCTGTTTGAGGGCGATATTGCCCCGGACAGCGTAGCCGGCAGCTTTATGGCCGGTGTGCTGGCACACAGCCGGGAACTGACCGCGTTCACCAATCCCCTGCCCAACAGCTACCAGCGCTTTGGCTGTGACGAAGCGCCCCGCTATGTGAGCTGGAGCCGTCAGAACCGCAGCCAGCTGGTGCGCATTCCCATGGTCAAGGGCGACAACTGCCGCATGGAGCTGCGCAGCCCGGACCCCGCCTGCAACCCGTATCTGGCCATTGGCCTGATCCTTGCCGCCGGACTGGACGGCATTGAGCAGCGCATGGTCTTGCAGCCGCCGGTGAACCGCAACCTGTTCGATGCCGCCGAAGCCAAGGGACTGGGGCTTGAGACCCTGCCCGCCACCCTTGAGGAGGCGGTGCAGGTGGCCGAGGAGAGCGAGTTCCTGCGCCGGGTGCTGCCAGAGGGGCTTTCTAAACGCTATTTCTCGGAGGAGCTCAAGCGCTGCGCTGCACTGCGGAGTGCGCCTGACCGGGCCGAGCACGAGCGCGTCTATTATTTTAACGCCATCTGATCCCTGCCAGCGCAGGAGAAAGGAGTGCGGAAAATGGGACGCGCACTGATCGTAAGCGCCGGTGCCAACTCCAACGAGTATATTGCCGCGCGGCTGTCCGAGATGGGTTACAGCCGCCCGGTGATCATTCCCAGCGGAGCCGAGGCACGGCGCAGAATGTCGGAATCTGATTTTGAGTTGATCGTGGTCAACGCTCCCCTGCCCGATGAGTTCGGGCACGAATTGTGCATCACCGCTGTGGAGCAGACTGATGCCGGTGTGGTCTTTCTGGTAAAGGCCGCACAGGCTGAGCAATTGCTTGCCCCCCTGAACGAGCAGGGGGTTCTGCTGCTGAGCAAGCCCTTCACCACCCCATTGTTTTTGCAGGCCATGCACATGGCGGCTGCCAGCAACCACCGCTTGCAGCGTCTGCGGCAGGAGAACGCCCGCCTGCAGGACAAGATCGGGCAGCTGCGGCTGGTCAGCCGGGCAAAGTGCTGTCTGGTAGAGCACGCCCACATGACCGAGGCCGAGGCGCACCGCTACCTTGAAAAACAGGCTATGGACACCCGCCGCGACCGCGCCGAGGTGGCGCAGGAGGTGCTGGAGGAGTACGCTGACAGAAGCGAATAAAAAGCAGGGCTTCGCCCCGCACCCGCAGGGAAAGGGGTGCGCCGGGAGCGGGCCTTTTATGGGAAAGTTTTATTCTACAACAAAGGAAGGTATATTTTTATGGCAAAATTTATTTTTGTGACCGGCGGCGTGGTCTCCGGTCTGGGCAAGGGCATTACCGCTGCATCTCTGGGTCGGCTTTTGAAGTGCCGCGGCCTGAAGGTGGCCAGCCAGAAGCTGGACCCCTATGTGAACGTGGATCCGGGCACCATGAGCCCGCTGCAGCACGGCGAAGTGTTCGTGACCGATGACGGCACCGAGACCGATCTGGATCTGGGCCATTACGAGCGCTTTATTGACGAAAACCTGAATAAGTACTCCAACCTGACCACCGGCAAGGTGTACTGGAACGTGCTGAACAAGGAGCGTCAGGGCGCATATCTGGGGCAGACGGTACAGATCATCCCCCACATCACCAACGAGATCAAGAGCTACATCTACAATCTGGCCTCCTCTACCGAAGCCGATGTGGTCATTACCGAGATCGGCGGCACCACCGGCGATATCGAGAGCCAGCCCTTCCTTGAGGCCATCCGTCAGGTTGGTCTGGAGCAGGGACGGGAGAACTGCTGCTACATCCATGTGGTGCTGGTGCCCTACATCTCCGGCTCGGACGAATACAAATCCAAGCCCGCGCAGCACTCGGTCAAGGAGCTGCAGGGCATGGGCGTAAGCCCCGACATCATCATTCTGCGCGCAGACGGCAGCGTGGGCAGCGATATCCGCCGCAAGATCAGCACCTTCTGCAATGTCAAGCCCGAGTGCGTCATTGAGAACCTGACCATGCCGAGCCTGTACCAGTGCCCGCTGATGCTGCACACCAACGGTCTGGACGATGTAGTGGTGCAGCAGCTGCACTTGGATGTTCCCCCTGCCGACCTGACCGAGTGGAAGCAGGTGGTCTCCCGCATTGCCACCCGCAGCAAGACCTGCACCATTGCACTGGTGGGCAAGTATGTCAAGCTGCACGACGCATATCTCTCGGTGATGGAAAGCCTGTATCATGCCGGGTTTGAGAATGACAGTCAGGTGGAAATCCGCTGGGTGGAAAGCGAGGATCTGACCGATCAGGCCGCCTGCAAAGAAGCCTTTGCGGATGTGGACGGCATCATCGTGCCCGGCGGCTTTGGCGACCGCGGCATTGAGGGTATGATTCAGGCAGCCCAGTACGCCCGCGAGAACCGTGTTCCCTGCTTTGGCATCTGCCTTGGTATGCAAATCATGGTCATTGAATTTGCCCGCAATGTGCTGGGCTACAAGGACGCTAATTCCAGCGAGTTCACCCCGGACGGTGCCCACAACGTCATCTCCCTGATGCCGGACCAGCAGGGCAATATCCCCAAGGGCGGCACCATGCGTCTGGGCAAGTACCCCTGCACGGTGGCGCCCGGCACCAAGATGGCCGAGTGCTACGGCGAGAGCGAGATCTGGGAGCGCCACCGCCACCGCTATGAGTTCAACAACGACTTCCGGCAGGAGATGCAGGACGCCGGGCTGGTCATTTCCGGCACTAGCCCGGACGGCCATCTGGTGGAGACCGTAGAGCTGCCCGGCCGCGACTTCCATCTGGGTGCACAGTTCCACCCGGAGTTCAAGAGCCGCCCCAACCGCGCACATCCCCTGTTCAAGGGCTTTATCGCCGCTGCGCTGCGCTACCGCGCTGCCGCACAGCGGGATATGCTGCATCTGTAACAGCATAATATAACGGCAAGGCCGCAGCACAAAATACCGTGCTGCGGCCTTGCTGTATGTAAGACGATTTTAAATGCTTTCCGCGCCGTCCTGTCTGGCGTGATTTGCCTGCTTATTCTCGTACATCCGCTGGTCTGCGATGCAGCGCACCTGCTGCACGTCCACGCTTTCGGCGGGGTACAGGGCGTAGCCGCAGCTGGCACCCACGCTCACGGTATTGCCGTCGATCTCGTAGGGCACAGCGACCATCTCACAGATCATATTCATCTTACTGGCGCAGGCCTCCGGCTTCATTGAACCAAGCAGCAACAGCGCGAACTCGTCACCGCCCAGACGGAAGGCGTAGTCCCGGCTGCGGATGCAGCCCTGAAGCCGCTGGGAAACGCCCTTCAGCAGCTCATCACCCACATCATGGCCGTAGGTATCGTTGACCGGCTTGAAGCGATCCAAGTCCATATAGAACAGCGCAAAGGGCTGGCTGTGCTGCTCCAGCACTGTCAGCACCCGGTCAAAATAGCGCTTGTTCAGCAGGCCGGTCAGGCCATCGGTGTTGGCAAGGCTTTGCAGCAGATGCTGCTTGCCCATATCCTGCACGATCATCATCACGCGGGTCAGGCGATTTTCCTTCCACGCCATGGGAACGACCGTCATCATGAAAAATGCGCTTTTATCGCGGGCGGCATATTCCAGCTTGAGGGAGTCGTTGTCCGTTTTGATGAGCCTGCGCAGGTTTTCCGGTGCCAGCATCTGGGGGATCTTGGCGTTTTCACTGTCGGTCAGCACCACATACTTGCGCGATATCTGCTCCAGCATTTGCCGGTAGGAGCCCTCCGGCGGGTACAGCGGTTCTCCGCGCCGCTCGTGGTACTGGTAGCGGTCGCGGTCCAGATCGCACACTGCAAAACGCTCCACAACGCGCACCATGCCCTCGAACATCATATCGCTCTTTTCCCGGCAGCGCTCCAGCTCCCGGCGGCGGTTGCGCTCTGCGTCACGCTGGATCTTTATCACGCCTGCCATGATCAGAAGCCCCAGCAGTGCAATGACCAGAATGGTAGCCACCTGCACCCGGCGCATCCCGGCATCCACCACCCCGGTGGGCACGATACCGATGATGCTCCAATCCATGAGCCCCAGCGGCTGATAGATCAGATAATATTTCTGCCGGTTCAACGTGTACAGCACGCAGCCCTCGCCGCCCTGCGGCAGGGTCTGCACCATGGTGTCAAAGTAAGGCTGATCCACGCTGGCGTTCTGCTGTAAGTAATCAAACAGGTTGGTCATCTGCTCGGTGATCTCGGTCTTTGTCTCGGTGGAAAGCACCACATCGCCGTTTGAGCGCACGATATAGCAATCGCTCTGTCCCTCATAGACCATGCTGCCCAGCAGCTTTTCCAGCACGGCGTTGTCGTAGCTGACCACCAGCGCCGTATAGGTAGTGCCGTCCAACTGCAGCGGCTGCTCCATTGGGATGGCAAACAGGATCTTGCGGATGCCCTGACTGGAGATATAGCTGGAGATCACTGGCTTGTTTTCGGTATACAGCTTTTCAAAGTCGCCTTCATGTACTCTGCTGTGCCCTGCCGCCCGGCGGTGGTCCAGAACTCGCACTGCTCGTTGAACAGATAAAAATCCGTATATTGCCAGGTAGCCTTTTGGGCGATATACTCCTGCCACTGCCCCTCCTGCTCTCCCAGCTCCGCAAGGGTGCCCAGGTAGCTGTCCCAGTCGTTCAGGATGTTCCAGTTGCGTTGCGCAAACATGGTAAAGGTCTTGGCAGACTGCCCATAGGTGGAAAGCAGGTTTGCCGTGCTTTCCTGATAGATCTGCTTCTGGGTATAGGCACTGTAAGCAAGGATGCCGACCAGCAGCGCCAGCAGCATCCCTGCTATGAGCAGTATATTTTTTCGTTTGTTCTTCATAAGGTCAATTCCCCCCGACTGCCCCGCAGCCAAACCCCTTCACAATACGTTCTTCCAAAGGCTTTATGCCAAAGCGCTGTGCACAAAGTTCCGCAAAAGTGCACAAGTGCCGCGTGTCAGCGCCCGTATAAACCGACACTATCCCTAATAACCATTATACCATTTCGCAAAAAAGCCTGTCAACACATCCATGGGGCGATTCGTGTCGTTTCAAAGGCGATTCACGCAGAGTTGCCCTGCTTTTGCCGCTCAAAAAGGCAAAAAAAGACCCGCAGGCCGCGCCTGAAGCTTCAGGGCCGCTGCGGGTCTTTTTTGCTGGTGCAGAAGAAGGGACTTGAACCCTCACTCACTGGGAACTGGTGCCTAAAACCAGCGTGTCTGCCATTCCACCACTTCTGCTCATAGAAAAAAGGCAAGTCAAAAACCGACTTGCCTTCTGGTGCGAGGGAGGGGACTCGAACCCCCAAGGATAAACCACACGCACCTCAAACGTGCGCGTCTGCCAGTTCCGCCACCCTCGCATACCTGTTATACAGTTCTCCGGTTTTTGAGGTAGAAAACCGTTGGTGCGGACTGCTTGGATATAGTAACATATTTCCGGCCATTCGTCAAGTGGTTTCTTTGTTTCTCATAAGTTTTTTTATGCTTCATATCTATAATAGCAGCGCAGCGCGCGCAAAAGCAGCCTTGCGGGCAATTGCACAGGTCATTTGTACGCGGAAAGTGTGCCTGCGGCACTGCGCCCAGAGCAAAGGAGGGGTTTGTATATGAAGCAATTTGTGCAGCGCGCCGGCGGGCGCATCGGGCTATGGGGCGGGCTGCTGGCGGCTGCGCTGGCAGCGTTTGCGGCGGGGTGGCTGGTGCCGGCACGCGCGCCGGTGGGCTGCAATCTGAACGAGCTGACCGCCGCGCCGGACTTTTCGCCCTTTTCCCCTGCTGCACCGGCGGTGGCTACATCCGATGCCGGTACGCCCGCCGCCCCTTCCCTGCCGGAAAAATGGGTCTGCCTGACCTTTGACGACGGCCCCAGCAAGACTACCCCGGAGGTGCTGGCGGCGCTGGATGCCGCCGGAGTGCACGGCACCTTTTTTGTGGTGGCCACCGGCTACAATGAGAAATATCTGCCCCTGCTCACACAGGCTGCTGCCGCCGGGCATCAGATCGCGCTGCACTCTGCCTCCCACGAATACAGCGACATCTACCGCAGCAGCGCCGCCTACTGGAAGGACATCGCCCTGCTGAAACAGCGCATTGCGCCCTATGTGGACGCTGAGAGCATCCGGTACCTGCGCTTTCCCGGCGGCAGCACCAACACCGTGAGCCGCCGTTACGGCGGCAAGGGGCTGATGCAACAGCTAAAAAACGAGGTAGAGCAGCGCGGCTGGCAGTGGGTGGACTGGAACGTCTGCGCCGAGGACGCTGTGGGCGGGCACCCCAGTGCGGATACCATCTACCGCAACGTGGTGCGGGAGACCGGCGAGCAGACCCATTGCGTGGTGCTGATGCACGACTCTGCCACCACCCGCACCACCGCCGAAGCACTACCGGATATCATCCGATGGTATACGGATAACGGCTACACCTTTTTGACCGTAGCCGAGGCGCTGCCGCTGGGGTAGTGCACCTTACAGCCATTTTTCAAAGCAGCGTCCCAGCAGTACCCCGGCAGAGGCCAGCACCGCCAGCCAGAGCCAGCCTGCGCCGCCGGTCACCACCCACCCCGCCGCCAGAATGGCGGCAAAGGTACATACCGGCGGCACAGCGAGGCGCAGGATATGCAGCAGCTTCTCCCGCTGTGGCGGCAGTCCGGTGTCCAGCTGCTCGGGATGCACAGCATCGCAGCAGATCTCGTCCCGGTACTTGCCCGGGTTGCGGTAGGCCTTATACGCGATGTCGTCCAGCAAAAACTCCGGATACATTCCCTCTTTGGTCAGGGTGAACTGCATCCCCTTTTCCTCTGCATAGGCCTGCAAAGCCGCCGTAAACTCCTGCGGGGTGTTGATGCTGCCCTGCGGGATAAAGAAAAAGTGCTTCTGGTGCTGCACCTGCGCCAGCGTGCAGTAATCCTGCAGCCAGCCGGAGAAGAAGCCCTGCTGCGGGGCGGGGCTTTCCATGCGGGTCAGGCAGGCGTCCACGTCCAGCGTGTCCGTCTGCGGAGCCTGCCGGGCAAGGTCGGCGCAGAACTGCATGGCTGCCGCCAGCTGTGCCGCCTGCTGCTCCAGCACGATCTGCTGGGCTTGCAGCGCCTGTTGCAGGGGCTGTTCCCCGCGCAGTACCGCCTTGATGGTAGGCAGCGGCACATCCAGCATCCGCAGCATACGGATAAGTTTAAGCGTGCGGACGTTCCCGGCGGTGTAATCGCGGTAGTCATTGCCCTGCCTGCGTGCCGGTGTAAGAAGCCCTTCTTTTTCATAAAAACGGATGTTCGGGGCGGACACGCCGCTTTGTTCGGAAGCCTGTTTGATGTTCATTTGCTTCACCTCCGCCCTTACATTACACCTTAAAGCCGGTTGAAGGTCAAGGGTTTTGCGCAAAAAACCGAGCCGCCGCACAAAAATGTGCAGGCAGCTCGGTTTTTCAATGCAAAATATCCGTCAGCGCGGAGGATCAGTCCGCAGACTGGCAGAACACAGAGAAGGTGCGGTAAGCCATGTACAGGTCGGTCTTATGGATGACCTCGAAGGGAGAGTGCATGGACAGCACAGGCACACCCATATCCAGCACCTTGATGCCGCGGTTTGCCACATACTTGGCAATGGTGCCGCCGCCGCCCAGATCCAGACGGCCCAGCTCACCGATCTGCCATGCCACGTCGTTGGCATCCAGCAGGCGGGTGATATCCCCTACCAGCTCAGCGGAAGCATCGCTGGCAGAGCTCTTGCCGCGGCTGCCGGTGTACTTGAAGAAGGCCACGCCGCGGCCTGCGTAAGTACCGTTCTGCGGCTCGAAGGCATTTGCCCAGGAGGGGTCGTAGGCGGCGGTCACATCGGCAGAGAGACACACGCTGTTCTGGAAGGCAAGGATGTCGTCCTGACCGGCGGCGCGGCACAGCAGCTGCATAAAGTGGAATACATACATGCTCTGCATGCCGGTCACACCGTCGGAGCCGATCTCTTCCTTATCGGTCAGCACGCAGACGGTGGTGTGCACAGGATCTTTCGTCTCGATCTCGGCCATAAGGGCGGGGTATGCGTCCACACGGTCATCGTGACCGTAGCCGCCCACCATGGAGCGGTCAAAGCCCACGTCCCGGGCCTTATGGGCGGGCACCACCTCGATCTCAGCGCGGGTGAAGTCGCGCTCGGTGATGCCGTACTTTTCGTGCAGCAGCATCAGGGTGTTCAGCTTGACGGCCT
>OLXV01001352.1_pt1 | contig 12301 bp, 9 predicted proteins | sample 1673481 | NCBI WGS metagenome assembly OLXV01 (sample SAMEA103958113, study PRJEB25191) | human gut metagenome
CATACCTTTGCAGCTAAAATACAAAAGAAGCAAAGATATGAAGAAGATTTTTTTGATAGCAGTTGTCTTGCTGATGATGATAAACTTCATCATCAACTATCACCATGATGTTACGAAAGAGCTACATACACCGATGGCGGATTTCAAAACCAAGGTAGAGATGGCACCCATGAAGGAATACAATGATCCGGACTTCGGCTACGTTGTCAAGTATCCTTGCTTCTTCCAGCAGGAGGATACTTCGGTATCGGGATACCAGGGCTATGCCCGCTTCTCATTCACCAATCATGCCAACATCATCCTGGAGAGTTACGTTACCCCCAACTATAGCAACACCCTTCAGGCTTGTGCCGATTCTCTAGCCCAGAAGCTTCATTCGGAGCTGACGATGCAGGCATCGAATAAGGCATTCATCCTCTCTGGTCCTGTCTATGAAAACGGAGTAAGAGTAGATGGCTACAGTCATTATGATAAATTCATCAAGAGTGGCAGAATACTCTTCGTCTATTCCCTCACCTATCCCGACAGCTACAAGCCAGCCATGCCCCGACTGTTCAAACTCATAGACGACTGGAAGGTTTTAGGGGCATATTAATCTGCCTTGAAGATGTCCTCACGAGCCTCTTGGAATTGTATAAAAACTGCTTTCTAAGAAGATAAAACACTTGATTATTTGCATATATCAAATAATAATTGTACATTTGCGGTGGAAATATAAACATCGAAGATTATGTCAATATTCAGTCGCCTCTTTGAAAGGAAAAACAATCTCACCGTAAGTTCTGACATCAAGAAGAAAGATGCCAGAAGCAGGAACATTGCCTTCGTGGATACCGAAGTGGGACTGAAAGACCATAAAATACATGATATCGGGGCATTGCGTTATGACGGAGCCAACTTCCACCAAGCATCACAGACGGCACTGAACAAGTTCCTGCAAGAAGGAAAGGTTGACTATATCTGCGGTCATAACCTCATTCATCACGATGCCCGCTATCTCCAACTCAACGGCATACTGATAGATACCCTCTATCTCTCCCCACTCCTCTTCCCCAAGCGCCCTTACCATCATCTGGTAAAGGACGACAAACTGATGAGCGAGCAGATGAATAATCCAGTCAATGACTGCGAGAAAGCCAAGGAGCTTTTGATGGATGAAATCGCTGCATGGAATCAATTATCAGAAAGGAAGAGGAAAATCTTCACCTTGCTGCTCCAGAATGAAGAGGAATTCAGAGGATTTCTGATGTATGTGGGAGCCATCGAAAAGGATGATGCAATCAGAGACGTTTCTGAATTCATTCTTTCTGAATACAAGAATCATATTTGCGCCCATGCCGATATTCCGGCTCTTGCAGCCCAGTCGCCTTGCGGCTTGGCATACGCCTTGGCCCTCATAGGCACAGACGATTACCAATCTGTAACCCCAGGTTGGGTACTCTTCCATTATCCCGAAGTAGAACATATCATCTATATGCTCTGCCATACCCAATGCACCGATGGCTGCGAGTATTGCAACCGCATGCTCGACATTCATCACAACCTGAAACAACTCTTCGGCTATGATGCCTTCCGTACCTATGACGGCGAACCGCTGCAAGAACAGGCATCGCAGGCAGCAGTGGATAGTAAGTCATTATTGGCGATATTTCCTACGGGTGGCGGCAAATCGCTCACCTTCCAGTTGCCAGCCCTGATGGATGGCAGAACCATTCATGGACTCACCGTGGTTATCTCGCCTCTGCAATCATTGATGAAAGACCAGGTAGATAACCTCGCAGACCGCGGCTTCACCGATGCCGTAACCATCAACGGTCTCCTCGACCCTATCTCCCGCTCCCTAGCCATCGAACGAGTACAGAGCGGAGATGCCACCTTATTATATATAGCACCAGAGATGTTGCGCTCCAAAACCATCGAGCGCATCCTGATGGCACGGCATGTGGTGAGATTCGTCATTGATGAAGCTCACTGCTTCTCTGCATGGGGACAAGACTTCCGTGTGGATTACCTATACATCGGCAAATTTATCAAGGAATATCAGGAACGTAAGTTTGGCAAAGATGCTATGGCCCGCAATCATGGTCAAACCCTGATACCCGTATCTTGCTTCACCGCCACTGCAAAACAGAAGGTGGTGCAGGATATCTGCGACTATTTCAAGCATTGGCTGGGCACCGACCTCCAGCTCTTCGCCTCATCAGCCTCACGTACCAACCTGCACTATTCCGTTATCCACGTAGATAGTGACGGCAATAAATACAATCTCCTGCGCTCGTTGGTAGAGCAGGCTGATTGCCCTACCATCATCTACGTATCCCGCACCAAGCGAACCCGTGAACTCGCCCAAAAACTGACACGTGACGGCATATCCGCCCTGCCCTATAATGGCAAGATGGATGCCGACGAGAAGATACACAATCAGGATGCCTTCATGAGCGATAAGGTTAGAATCATCGTTGCCACCTCCGCCTTCGGCATGGGAGTAGATAAGAGCGATGTGGGGCTGGTTATCCACTACGACATCTCCGACTCTCTGGAGAACTATGTACAGGAGGCTGGACGTGCAGGAAGAGATCCACACCTCAATGCCAAATGCTATGTACTCTATAGCGACGAGGACTTAGATAAGCACTTCATTCTGCTCAACCAAACCAAACTGAGCATCAGCGAGATACAACAGGTATGGAAAGCCGTTAAGGATTTTACCAAGCAGCGCCCACACGTAAGCTGTTCGGCGCTGGAGATAGCCCGCCAAGCCGGTTGGGATGACTCGGTATCCGACATAGAAACCCGTGTCCACACCGCCCTATCTGCTCTAGAACAGAGCGGATACATAGAGCGTGGCAACAACATTCCGCACGTCTATGCCACAGGTATCACTGTCAAGAACATGGACGAGGCAAGACTTCGCCTCACCGAATCACCCCTGTTCTCGGAAGATGAGATGAAGAATGCCATCCGCATCATCAAGTCGCTCATCACCCAGAAGCATATAGCCAAGGCACAGGATAGCGAGGCTGAATCCCGCATCGATTACCTCGCCGACATCTTAGGACTCAGCAAGCGAGACGTCATCTCTTCCGTTGACAGAATGCGACAGGAAGGCATCCTTGCCGATACCCGTGACATATCAGCCTATCTGCAAGATATCAGCGACAAGCAACGAAAGCCTCAGCAGATGCTGGAAAACTTCGCCAAACTGGAAAGATACATTCTGGAACATATCCCGGATGAATCGCTGCATATCACATACAAGCAACTCAATGACAATGCCGTACATGACGGCATCAATACTTCAACAGAAAAGAAAATCCGCACACTGCTATACTTCCTGGCAGTGAAGGGCTATGCGCACAAGAAGGAAGACGGCGTCCGCAATCTCATCGTAACAAGAGACAAGGACATAGAGACCATCATCAAGCGATTCGAAAGACGAATTGAGGTTTGCCGATTCATCATTGAAAGACTATACAGCCTGGCTGAAGAAAACAGTAAAACTATAACAGAAGAGAGCAACAATACCTCTTCTGAAGAAAAGAATCCTTCTGAAGAAAAAGGTTTAGGAAAAGCCTCTGGCGCAACAGACAATAGAAAAGAGAAGCCTCTTCAATTCTCGGTAGTTGAACTGCTGAACGATCTGAAATCCAACAACCAGTCACTCTTTTCCGACTTCTCTTCCCTACAGTTGGAAGACGTGGAGGAAGCCTTGCTCTATCTCTCCAAGATAGGAGCCATGAAGCTGGAAGGAGGATTCCTGGTACTCTACAATGCAATGGCAATTAAACGCATCAAGGAACCTCGCCTCCACTATAAGCAGGAGGATTACCGCATGCTCAATGAATTCTACAAGCAGAAGATTCAACAGATTCACATCGTGGGCGAATATGCCAACCTGATGGTAAGGGATTATGACGCCGCCCTGCAATATGTGCAGGATTATTTCCAGATGGACTACCACCGCTTCATCTTAAAGTACTTCAAGGGCAACCGAGAGACTGAGATAGAGCGCAACGTAACACCTTCGAAGTATAAGAAACTCTTCGGAATGCTCTCCAAGAGACAGAAGGAAATCATCGACGACCACGAGTCTCGCTGCATCGTAGTCGCTGCCGGTCCTGGCAGCGGCAAGACACGTGTACTCGTACATAAGCTTGCCTCTCTCCTGCTGCTGGAAGATGTAAAGCACGAACAACTCCTGATGCTCACTTTCTCTCGTGCAGCCGCTACCGAATTCAAGCAGCGCCTGATGCAACTCATCAGCAATGCCGCCCATTTCGTAGAAATCAAGACCTTCCATTCCTACTGCTTCGACCTGCTGGGCAGGGTTGGCAATCTGGATGAGGCTGGAGATGTGGTTAAGCAAGCCGCCGAAATGATCAACAATGGAGAAGTAGAACCCAATCGCATCAGCAAGACCGTGCTCGTCATCGACGAGGCGCAAGACATGAGCAAGGATGACTATGCCCTTGTCTCTGCTCTGATGAAAGCCAACGAAGAGATGAGGGTGATTGCCGTAGGCGATGATGACCAGAACATCTATGAGTTTAGGGGCTCCAACTCGCGGTATCTCTATGAACTGACCCAGACAGAACACAGCCGTTTCATCGAGATGACGGAGAATTACCGCAGCCTTCGCCATATCGTGGATGCTGCCAACGACTTCGCCCGCAACATCCGTCAGCGAATCAAATCTACCCCTATCATCTCCATGAGTCAAGAAGATGGAGAGGTAAGAATCGTGAAGCATCCATACGAGATTCAGGAGAAAAAGGTTTATATGTATCAGCCTATCCTAGAAGATGTTACGCGATTACTAAGAAGTAACGCTTCAAAAGAAGCCGATGCATCTTCCCGCAAGAAGAACGAAACAATCAGTATCCTCACGCAGACCAATGAGGAGGCTGTCATCATGCTGGCTCTTCTTCACAGCCATAACATCAAGGCCAAGCTGGTGCAATCAATGGACGGCTTGCGCTTCTGGAATCTGGCAGAGGTAAGATACTTCTTGAAGAAGATAGACCAAGGCATCAAGGAAACGAAATCCCCTATCATCCCTGATGATATTTGGGAAGCAGCCAAGCAGCAGACATTTCAAAAGTATGCCACCAGCCAGGCATTGCCATATCTGCGCCGCAGTCTCCAGATATTTGAACAGACCAATCGTGCCAAGTACTACAGCGACCTGAGGGAGTTCGTGTTCGAATCATCAGTAGAAGATTTCTGTGACATCTCGAAATCAGACATCGTGGTCAGCACCATCCACAAGGCAAAAGGCCATGAGTTCGACCATGTACTAATGCTCATTACCCATCCCGAACATCCTACAGATGACATACTGCGCCGATACTATGTGGGCATGACCCGTGCCAAGCGTACGCTTGTCATCCACACCAACGGCAATCTCTTCGACAGTCTGAAAAGTGCCCAGCATCTCTATGATGCCCAAGCCTACGATGAGCCGAACGAAATAGTGCTTCAGCTCTCACACAAGGATGTAAACCTGGGCTTCTCCAAGCCTCATAAGGATGCTATTCTTTCCTTGAGAAGCGGTATGCCGCTAACCTATCACGACCATTGCCTCTGTCTCCCATCAACAGGCAGAGACATAGCCCAACTCTCCATCAAGATGAAGGAGAAACTAGGCAAATGGGAGTTGAAAGGTTACAAGGTAACCGCTGCCCGAATCCGCTTCATCGTGGCATGGAAGTCAAAGGATGCACCTAGGGATGAGAAGGAATCTGCCATCGTGCTCGCTGATTTGGTAATGAAAAGAATAAAATCTATGGGATAACAGGAAAGAAAACTCGTATTTTTGCAACACATATATTAATATTGATAGATATGGAGAAGAAACAAATCATAGAAGCAATGCACAATAGATTGCATGAGATTGATCCTCATGCAAAAGCCATCTTGTTTGGTTCCCGCGCTAGAGGTACTGAACATGAAGGAAGTGATTGGGATGTATTGATTCTTCTAGACAAACCAAAAGTTACGCTTCAAGATTACGATAAGTATTCTTATCCACTAAGAGAATTAGGCTGGGATATTGATGAAATCATCAACCCTGTACTTTTCTCCAAAAAAGAATGGGAGGAGAACCATTATACCTTATTCAATCATAACGTAAATAAGGAAGGAATTGCAGCAATATGATGAAGGGAGTTACAAATTTTACTGCACAACAGCTGGATTACAAGCGCACAACACGTGTTGTGCAAGCGCATAACAGCTGATATGCAAGCGCACAACAGCTGTTGTGCGACTGACGGAAGTGACTTTCCCGGCAACATATACTTACTGTTCCAACAACTTATCCTACTTCTTCCGACAACCTATAAAGGCTTCTTACGATGCTTATTCCTATTGATAAGCAGTTCTAACCCACATCAATAGCACCGCTCATTCGTATCAATCAAACCGCTCATCCATATTAGTGCCATTTTTATTTGGTAGTTTAAGAATAAAAGATTACCTTTGCATCGCTAAACAGAAAGAAGAATACGATGGCTATTAAATATGAAATCCATTATCTTCCCAATGCAGGAGGAAATGAAGAGACTCGCCGATTCGCCCATATCTTTGAGCAAACAGCTATGACTGACAAGGAGATGATCAGCCGAATCGCCAGACATAGCTGTCTGGGAGAAGGAGAAGTTTCGTCCGTACTCATGAAACTGCGTGATATCATAGAAGAAGACCTGCAGGATGGAAGACGTGTCAACATTCCGGAAATAGGTTATCTCTCGCTCTCGGTAGATCTGGATATGGATGACCTGAAACCCGACAATAAAGTGAGAGCAGAATATGTAAGCGTAAGAGGCATCAAGTTTCGCCCCAATGCAGACCTGTTGAAACAGGTGAAATATAATACCCATTTCGAGAAATCACAATATACTTCCCGCTCCTACCCTTTCTCTGAAGATGCATTGAAGGAGAAAATAAGAGAGTATCTGAAGCATAACCGTTCCATTAACAGAAAAGTACTGGAAGCGGAATTTCATATCCGTAAACAGACAGCACTCAACTGGCTGAAGAAACTGGAAAAATCCGGATTTCTGATAAAAGAAGGTTCCCGGAATGCGCCGGTTTATTTCCTGGCTGAAGAATAAGAGCCCATCGGATGATAGGTCTCATCATGATAGAACTCTCTAGATGACTGCAAGCCATAGCCTCCGCGACCATCCAGGCTTCATTACATTAAATCTACCCCCTAAAGATAAAGTAATATGCCAAATAAAGAAGAAAAGAGAATAACTGAGCAGAGCTCGCTCTACGAACATCTGGAAAAGATGAGCGTAGATGAACTCACCGCTCATATCAATGCAGAAAACAAGAAGGTGGCTGTGGCAATAGAACAAGCATTGCCTGCCATTAACCAACTGATTTCCGCTATCGAAGGGCAGCTGAAGAAGGGCGGAAGACTCTTCTATGCCGGTTGCGGAACGGGCGGAAGACTGGCTACACTCGATACCATCGAGGTGCAGAACACCTATGGTATCGACGGTTCGCAGATACAAGCCATCTTCCCCGGAGGCATCGGTTGCCTTACACAAACCAGGGAATCCAGAGAAGACGACCTGGAGAATGGCTGGCACCAGCTCTGCGACAAGCATATCTCAAAGCATGATTTCGTGCTGGGCTTTTCGGCAAGCGGCACCACTCCCTTCGTGCTCGCCATCCTGAAACATTGCAAGGAGGCAGGCATTCCTACGGGTTGCATCGTGAACAATCCCCACGCCCCCATCGCCCAGGCTGCCGATTATCCCGTAGAAGTCATCACGGGACCGGAATTCGTGACGGGAAGTACCCGCATGAAAGCCGGTTCTTCGCAGAAGATGATTCTGGATATGATCAGTACTTCTCTCCAGATTCGACAAGGACGGGTGGAAGGCAACAAGATGGTGAATGCCAAGCTTATCAATCATAAACTCATCGACCGTGCCTGCCGTATCTTCATGGAACGCAATCCGCAATATACGGACTACGAAGAAGTGAAACAGCTGATTCTGGAATCAGGAAGCGTAAAGAAGGCGGAAGACTTGCTGAAGAGTAAAAGCGATTTAGATATTTAGATAGAGTTAGACCAAACTTCACCTTATATAAATAGAACTATCAAGATTTCACCTTATATAATAGGACTATATGGCAAAGAAAGCAATTGTAATGGGTGCCACATCGGGCATCGGAATGGAAGTGGCAAAACTGCTTGCTGCAAAAGGATGGCAGGTAGGAATTGCCGGAAGAAGAATTGAAAGATTGCAGGCTCTGATTTCGCAGGGCGGCATTACCAGCTACCAGCAAATAGACGTGACTTCTCCCGATGCTCCTGCCCAACTTCAGGAACTCATCGATAAGTTGGGAGGCATGGACCTCTACTTCCATAGTTCCGGCATTGGCTGGCAAAATAATACGCTGGATATAGAAAAGGAGTTGAAGACTGTGGAAACCAACGGCTTAGGATTCACAAGAATGGTGGATACGGCATTCAACTGGTTTGCTACTCATCATCAGAACAATTCAAAAGCCCGCATTGCCTGCATCACTTCCATTGCCGGAACCAAAGGTCTCGGTGCTGCACCTGCCTACTCTGCCACCAAGCGATTCCAGAACCATTATCTGGAATGCCTGTCGCAGCAGGCACGGATGCGTCATCTCCCTATCGCCATCACAGATATCCGACCAGGCTTCGTAAAGACCGACCTCATCGCAAGCAGCAGCTATCCGCTGCAGCTCAAACCGGAAGATGTGGCGAAACATATCGTGAATGCTATCGAAAACGGAAAGGAAGTCAAGGTAATAGACTGGAGATATGATTTCCTCGTCTTCCTCTGGCGACTCATTCCTAGATGGTTATGGACGAGATTGAGGATTACAACATAACAACTTTATTCCTTTCTGATGACAATCGTCTTGAACCAGTCTTTCAATACTCCCGCATATTGATCCTGCGAATCAGACAGCAGGATGACAACCTGGGAACCATCTTCCAACTTGGGTCCCAGACACATACCTTCGTAATTGGCAAAGGAACGCTTGGAAAGTGACAAGCCGGTTTTCCATTCCGCGAGCAATCTCTTCTTCAAGAAAGGAGTATCTGATGAAAACTTCTCTTTCAAAGCAAACTCCTCAGAATTCAAAGGATTAATCTGATAGAGTTTACACTTGCAGAAAGCCCCAATCTTAATCTTCGGGATAAAGGCCTCACGCTCCAGAACCAGAAGCTGTCCATCGGGCAAGGCACAAAGCTCACTCACACCCATCACATAGATATCTGCTTTCTTATGGGTAGAAGGTTGATCCATCTGATAGGCATAGGCTGTCATGTAACGAGAGGCTTTCTTGCTACTCTCTTGCTCGCTACAGTCTTCCTTGCCATTATTTTCCTTGTTACGATTTTCCTTTATCTTTCCCCAATCATACCTCATCAAACGAAGCTGGTTAGCCAATCCGTTTTGAGGAGTAGCAGGCTGTCCGTCCTTGCGGAGCGTGCTCTCAGAAATCGTCCAGAGATACTGACGGACGGAATCAAAAGCCAGAGACTCAAAATTATAATTTGGATAAAAATCAAAAGAAGGCCATCTGCTCTCCCAAAGGTTCTGCTGATAGCTAATCTTGGGAGCATTAGCCGAAGTAGGCAGAACAGGATACTCCTTTAAACGGCAATATCCTTCGCTTGTTATCACCAAGGTAGAATCAGAAGCCTTCACGATGGCTTCGTGGTCAAAGCCTTTTTCCCGCCCCTGCCAAAACTTTCCGTCGTTCAGCGTTCCATCTGTTCTCTCGGTAAACCCAAGGTTCTCTACCTGTTCCAATTCGCCAGTCTTGGGATTCACCTGAATCCGGAAGTTGAAGTACAGGGCACTATCCGACTTGTCGCTTACCACCGCATAGATATCATCATGCAGATGAGCAATGCCACTATAGTTGCCCGCAGCCACGGTTTTCGGAAAAGCTTTCTGAGGATTCTCTCTCACTACTTTCCAATCCTGTGCTCCAGCCAACAGACTGAATGCCAGGAAGATGGAAAGGATATTACAGCGCAGCATAAGTCAATACAAATTCCATGGTTAACTCGAAATCTACATGCGCCATCTTTCTGCTCTTGAGATTCTCCACATCACACGACCAGTCTGCCATCGTATCAAATGGCTTCACCCGCATATCCTCAAACATCAGGTTTTCCTCTGAGAATAACTTGAAGACCGTTTCCTTGGCACACCAATGCACCAGCTTGGCATCCAGATCTTCCGCCTTCTCATCCTTGCGCAGGAATTTGGATGCGATGCGCTCTACCCTATCGCTGAAGTATTCGATATCCACCGCCACTTCCTGATTTTTGGAAAGGATAAGCGCAGCATAACCCTTGGTATGCGAAACGCTGATATGATAACCACGGAACAATGGCTTTCCAGCCTCGTTGTGAGTAATGTCACCTGCATGAGAAAGCAAGCCCTTGGAAGCCCCGTTCGTCTTGAGCATCTCATACATTAATGCACGAATGGCAAGAAACTCCAGTTTCCTGCCATCGTTCTTATATTTCTCTTCCACCTGAGAGCGGTAAGCCTGCAGATGAGGATACTGCCCGAACAACTGTTCTACAGTTTCATCCATCTGCCATAAACCAAGACTCACTCCCGGATAAACTTCTCGTATATTGACAACTGCCATATTTTTTATATTCTGATATTGATGAATACTGATGATTACTTAGAAGAATCCTCCACGTTATCTTTCAAAGGATGTACCGTCACCTTAATCTTGCTGATGCGACGCTCCTCTATCTGCATAACCTCGAAAGTATAGTTCTTATAATCTATCTTCTCGTGCATACTTGGGAAATCGCCTTTGATTTCCAAGAGCAGACCAGCCAGAGAATCAGCATCACCCTCAACCTCCTCGAACTCTTCGTCATCTACATTCAGGATTTTGCAGAAATCAGAAAGAAGCGTTTTACCTTCAAAAACAAAGGTATTGTAATTTAATTTCGAGTAGAACTTCTCCTCCTCATCGTATTCATCATTGATTTCACCTACAATTTCCTCCAGAATATCTTCGAGAGTAACAATACCCGATGTTCCTCCGAACTCATCTACCACAATGGCGATATGAACCTTGTTGTCCTGGAACTCGCGAAGCAGATCATCTATCTTCTTGGTTTCAGGAACAAAGTAAGGAGGACGAATCAAACTCTGCCAACGGAAGTTGGAAGACTTCGTAAGATGAGGCAATAAATCCTTGATATACAGTACACCACGAATATTATCTGTATTATCCTGATAAACAGGAATACGACTGTAATTATTCTCTTCAATGCACTTTAATACTTCTGGATAAGAACTACGAATATCCAGATCAACAATATTCTGTCGGCTGGTCATCACCTCCTTGGCTGTTTCATCGCCAAAGCGGATGATACCCTTCAGCATGCTCTGCTCGTCCTTGATATCATTCTTATCAGTCAGTTCAAGAGCTTGTTCCAAGTCATCAACACTCAGCACATGATTTTCCTTCTGTATAATCTTTTCTGCAAGAATTCCACTTTTCAGCAAGATAGTTTCTAAAGGCCAAAACAGCTTTCTGGCAAACAGAATTCCCCCTACGCACCGGCGACAGAACTTCAGAGAATCCTGGCGGGCATACACTTTCGGCATAATCTCACCAAAAAGCAAAAGCAAGAAAGTAAGAATAACCGTAATAATCAGGAACTGAAGCCAATAAGCTTTAGGACCAAACTCTACGATTCCTGCGAATACATAATTAAGGAGCATGATGATTGTGACATTCACAAAATTATTGGTTATCAAAATGGTAGCCAACGTACGTTCAGAATCATCACGCAACATCTGTATTTTCTTATCGGCATCAGTCTTTTCATCCTCAAGTTCCGCAACATCAGTTGGTGATAAACTGAAAAAAGCAATTTCGGAACCACTGGCAAAAGCAGACATGCCTAACAATATAGCTGCAAATACAGCAGCTACAATAACCCCGGCGGAAGGCTGCATCAGCATCACATCACCGAAGGCATCAGTTATGGTGGATATATCCAATTTCTGAGCTAAAAATTAATAATTATTGTTCTTTAGTAGCAGGGCGAGTACTCAACATCTCCATATTATCTACATAGATTTCTGTAATATATTGTCTTCTACCCTGCTTGTCATCATAGGAACGGTAGCGGATTCTTCCTTCCACATAAAGGCGGTCACCCTTATGCACATACTTCTCTACTACCTTTGCAAGCCCACGATAAAAAACAAGATTGTGCCAATCTGTATGGTCTGGCACTTGGGTA
>OLXV01001363.1_pt1 | contig 12226 bp, 10 predicted proteins | sample 1673481 | NCBI WGS metagenome assembly OLXV01 (sample SAMEA103958113, study PRJEB25191) | human gut metagenome
GAAAACCAGTCCTTATCCAAACTCCAGTTTAAGTACTGTTTAACATTAAATATTTCTAATATATTTAATTATATAATACCGCTATTGACAAATATTCACTTATAGAATACGATGAAACCATACTGAAAGTTCAGCCTGTAAAATACAGGTATGTCCTGCAGATAAATCTATTAAGAAAAGAGGAATTTTTTATGTTTACATATGGTACATCGGATATTGCAGCAGACCGGGAGGTTTGCATGATCTAATATTTTGCCGAACCTCCCAAAAGGCTTTGATATAACCTTTAGGAGGATAAAAAATTGTCTAAAATAAATTTACAAACATTAGGATTTTCCGCGAATTTCGCTGAAGAAGCAGCCAGTTTTGGCTGTTTCCCTGTCGGACGCGTTTCAGCCCAGTATAAGGATCTTTACCGTGTCATAACCGAAACCGGAGAAGTACTGGCAGAGGTTTCAGGCAAGCTGCGCTTTAATGCTGCCGCACTTTCAGATTTCCCTGCCGTCGGTGATTTTGTTCTGCTTGACCGCACAGATATTGTTGAAGGAAGAGCGATCATCCATCATGTACTGCGCCGCAAAAGCGCGTTTATCCGCAAAGCTGCCGGTACAGGTAACGCTGAACAGGTAGTCGCCAGCAATATCGATACGGTATTCATCTGTATGTCATTGAACAGCGATTTTAATCTGCGGCGTCTGGAACGGTATTTAGCCATTGCCTGGAGCAGCGGCGCACTGCCGATAGTTACTTTAACCAAAGCTGATTTATGTGATGACGTAGCTGCTAAAACAGCAGCGGCTGAGTCCGTTGCCATCGGCGCTGAAATACTTGTCACTTCTTCACTGGCCGATACCGGTCACGAGCAAATACTTCCCTACTTGAAGTGCGGCAGTACGGCTGCCTTCATCGGTTCCTCAGGCGTAGGTAAATCAACTCTTATCAACCGTTTGGCCGGCACCGAATTTGCTACCAATGGTTTGCGAAACGATGATAAGGGTCGACATACAACAACCAGACGCGAACTCATCACCCTTACAAATGGGGCTTTAGTCATCGATACTCCGGGAATGCGGGAACTGGGTTTAGAAACGGCTGATTTATCCAAAAGCTTTGCTGATATCGACGAACTGTCCCAGCAATGCCGTTTTCATGATTGTACCCATACCCACGAAACAGGCTGTGCCGTTCAGCAAGCTATCAAAGACGGAATACTTGCCGCGGACAGACTGGCCAGCTATCAGAAGCTGCAGAAGGAAGTACGCTATGAAGGCCTTGATTCCAAACAGATCGAACTGGAAAAATTCAGTACCATGTTCAAAGATATTGGCGGTATGAAAAAAGCCCGCAAATTTCTGCATGACAACGACAAGCGCAGACGCTGAAAACTGTGCCGGTAATACTATCAACCGTAAATGACTGACAATAAAAAGAAACCAGCGTGTACTATAAAGTACACGCTGGTTTTTTATTGTTCTTTAAATTTTACAAAGTCACCGATTCCCAAACCGGGAGTGACCATCGGCTGTACCATATTTTTAGGATCAAGAGCAACTTCGATGATATACGGCGCGTCCAGCTGCATAGCTTTTTCAACTGCTGCTGCCAGGGCTTCAGGCGTATCGACATGCTCTCCGGCTACGCCAAAGGCTTCGCCGTATTTGACAAAATCGACATAGCCGGGCATTTCGCAGGAAGTAAACCGTTTATTGAACTGCACGGTCTGCAGCTGACGAATCATGCCTAAGCCGCTGTTATTAAAGACTATCGCCGTCACCGGCAATTTATAGCTGGCAATCGTAAACAACTCCGAGCCGGTCATTTTGAAGCCGCCGTCACCGCTGATACTGATCACCCTGCTTTTGGGGCGGGCCAGCTGTGCGCCCATAGCCGCCGGCAAGCCAAAGCCCATCGTTCCCAATCCGCCTGAAGAAATCCACTGGCGGGCAAACTGGATCTTGATATGCTGAGCAGCCCACATCTGATGCTGCCCGACGTCCGTAGTGATAATATAATCCTTATCTTTGATAACCGGGTTCAGGGCCTTGAAAAACTGCGGTGCAGCTTCGCCGCCGAAGTCCTCGTCCATACTGGGCCAGCTTTCGATCAGCTGCCACCAGGCATCAAGATCATGCTTGACGCTGCCTGCCTCCAGCATTTGCAAAGTTGTGTTCATATGACCGGAAATACCGATACTGGAATAAATATTTTTATCCAGCTCCGCCGGGTCGATATCTAAATGGATAACAGTTTTATTCGCGCTATAACTGCTGCGTTCACCGGTAACACGATCGTTAAACCGGCTGCCAACAGCCAGGATCAGATCGGCTTCCTTAACGGCGTTGTTGGCGCGTTCGTGTCCGTGCAGTCCCGTCATCCCTAAAAACAGACTGCGGTAGGCACTGATAGCGCCTAATCCCATCAGGGTGCTGACAACCGGGATACGCAGCTTTTCGCATAAATGCATGGCATCATATTCCGCATCGGCATTGATAACACCGCCGCCTACAAGCATGACCGGGCGCTGCGAAACATTGATTGCCGCCACGGCGGCAGCGATCTGTTTTTCTTCCGGCAGCTCTTTCGCCAGCGGTTCCAGCTCGCCCGGCTCATAATCAAGCAAAGCGGTCTGCACATCGCGCGGCACATCTACCAGCACCGGGCCGGGCCGGCCTGTTTTCGCCAGCTGGAAGGCCAGCCGGATCGTTTGCGCTAAATGTTCAGGACGCTTGACCAGGAAATTATGTTTGGTGATCGGCATAGTGATACCGGTGATATCTACTTCCTGGAATGCGTCGCGTCCGATCATTGCCACCGGCACCTGACCTGTAATCGCTACGACAGGTATCGAATCTAAAAAAGCATTGGCGAGCCCCGTAACCAGATTGGTCGCTCCGGGGCCGGAAGTCGCTATACAGACGCCGACATGCCCGCCTGCACGGGCATAACCGTCCGCAGCATGGGCAGCACCCTGTTCATGTGCCGTCAGGATATGCCGAATGTCAGACGCTTCACGCAAAGCGTCGTAAAAAGGCAGGATCGCCCCGCCGGGGTAACCAAAAACCGTAGTAACTCCTTGCTCTGCTAAACATTTGACCATTACTTCTGCGCCGGTCATCTGCATAAACTCACTTCCTTCCAATACTCAAAAATCTATCAGGCCAGTTCCGCGGCGATCAGCTGTCCCATCTGCGAGGTCGAAACTTTAGTCAGACCTTCACCGCAGAGATCAGGAGTGCGATAACCTTTTTCCAAAACTCTGTCGATTGCCGCTTCGATAGCGTCGGCAGCAGCGTCCTGATCCAAAGAATACCGCAGCATCATAGCTACGGAATAAATAGTTCCCAAGGGGTTAGCGATGCCCTGCCCTGCAATATCAGGAGCACTGCCGTGAATAGGCTCATACATACCGGTGCTGTCACCAAGGCTTGCAGAAGGCAGCATGCCGATACTGCCGGCGATCACTGACGCTTCATCCGAGAGGATATCGCCGAAAATATTATTGGTAAGCACTACATCGAACTGGCCCGGATTGAGCACCAGCTGCATAGCGCAGTTATCTACATAGAAATTATTCAGTTCGATCCCGCTGTAATCCTGAGCCTGCATTTCGCCGACTATACGGCGCCACATCCTGGATGAAGCCAATACGTTAGCTTTATCGACGGAAGTTACTTTACCGCGGCGCTTTTTAGCAGCTTCAAAAGCAAATCTGGCAATGCGTTCTACTTCCGGGCGGGTATAGATTTCAACGTCAGAAGCCGTCTCTACGCCGTCAGCATCAGGAGCAGCTTCATTTTTAGCGCCAAAATAAATGCCGCCGGTCAGTTCGCGTACGATCAAAAGATCAGTGCCGCTGACGCGTTCATTTTTAAGCGGCGACAAATGCGCGACAAAACGGGAAACCTTGATCGGGCGCAGGTTACAGTACAGACCCAGCGCTTTACGAATTCCGAGCAGCCCCTTTTCAGGACGGATCTCGGGAGCGACATTATCCCATTTAGGGCCGCCCACAGCACCTAAAAGCACGGCATCAGCAGTTTTTGCAGATGCGACAGTAGCTTCCGGCAGCGGTACTCCTGTAGCGTCGATAGCGGCGCCGCCGATCAGCTGTTTATCATATTCTATAGTCATACCGAATTTTTTGGCAGCAGCATCAAGTACTTCCACAGCGGCGTCAACAATCTCGACGCCAATGCCGTCGCCCGGCAGTAAAGTGATCTTCATTCTTGGTGTTCTCCTTTGACATAGTTGATAAGGCCGCCGCAGTCAGCGATCTTTTGAATAAATTCCGGCAATGGTTTGGTTTGGATAGTAATGCCTTTGTTAACGATTTTTATTTCGCCAGCAGCCATATTTACATCCAATTCATCACCGGCTGCAATTTTTTCAACATCCTTGCCAATTTCCAGCACCGGCAGCCCGATGTTGATTGCATTGCGGTAAAAAATACGGGCAAAGCTGTCGGCAATAATGCATTTTACGCCTTTGACTTTGATAACGACAGGAGCATGCTCGCGCGAAGAACCACAGCCGAAGTTTTTGCCGGCAACAACATAGTCGCCCGGCTGCACGTTAGGAGCAAAAGTAGTATCAATATCTTCCATAGCGTGCTCGGCCAATTCGTCAAAATCAGCAATATTCAAATAACGGGCGGGGATGATAACGTCGGTATCGACGTGGTCGCCGTAACGCCATACTTTACTCATTTCATTACCTCCTCAGGGCTTGCGATATAGCCTGTGATCGCACTGGCAGCCGCCACATAGGGGCTGGCCAGATAGACCTCGCTGTCGACATGGCCCATACGTCCGCGGAAATTACGGTTGGTAGTCGAAACAGCACGTTCGCCAGCAGCCAGAATACCCATATAACCACCCAGACACGGTCCGCAGGTAGGGGTGGAAACTGCCGCGCCGGCATCGATAAAGGTGTCGATATAGCCCAAACGCATAGCTTCTTTATAAATTTCCTGAGTAGCAGGAATAATAATAGCGCGGACATGCGGATGCACCTTACGTCCCTGCATCACCTCAGCTGCCTGCTGCAGATCTTCCAGACGACCGTTAGTGCAGGAACCGACAACGACCTGATCGATCTTGATATGGCCGGACTCTGCCGCCGGATGTGTATTTTCCGGCAGATGCGGATACGAAACGACCGGGACCAGATCATCTAATTTGATCGTGATCACACGGTCATATACTGCGTCAGCATCGGCAGTAACTGCTGTCCAAGGACGGCTGACACGACCATTGAGATAGGCAATAGTTTTTTCGTCGACCGGGAAAATACCATTTTTGCCGCCGGCTTCGATCGCCATATTGCAGATAGTGAAACGATCGGACATTTCCAGTTCGGCAACGCCGTCGCCGCAGAATTCCAACGATTGATAACGGGCGCCGTCGACACCGATCATACCGATAAGCGTAAGAATGATATCTTTGCCCTTGACATATTTAGGCAGTTTGCCTGTCAGCTCGACTTTGATCGTGGCAGGAACCTTGAACCAGGTAGTGCCGCTGGCCATGGCCGCACCGATATCGGTTTGACCCATGCCGGTGCTGAGCGCGTTCAGAGCGCCATAAGTACAAGTATGAGAATCGGCGCCGATAATGATCTCACCTGGAGCAACAAGACCGCTGTCGGGTAAAAGCGCATGCTCGATACCCATGCGGCCAACTTCAAAATAATTGGTGATTTCATGCTGACGTGCAAAATCGCGCATGCGTTTACACATAGTTGCCGACTTAATATCCTTACACGGAGAAAAATGGTCCGGAACTAACGCAATCTTATCCTTATCAAAAACAGGACGTCCGATTTTTTCAAATTCAGCTATCGCCGGCGGTCCGGTGATGTCGTTAGCTAAAACCAAATCCACCTGGGCAACCAGCAGATCGCCTGCCTGGACCGCATCGCGGCCTGCATGTTGGGCCAGGATTTTTTCCGTCATTGTCATACCCATAACTATAACCCTCCTAAGTTTATACGAAGCAGATCGCGGGGCCTCAGCCCCGCTCTGCCTAAGGTGTGTACTGATTATTTTTTCATCCAGCTCATCATGCCGCGCAGATTTTTGCCGACTTCTTCAATCGGATGCTCGGCGCCTTTGCGGCGCATAGCATTGAACGCCGGGCGGTTAGCCTGGTTTTCAAGGATCCAATTCTTAGCAAAGGTACCGTCCTGGATCTCATCCAGAACCTGTTTCATAGCAGCTTTAGTTTCGTCGGTGATGATACGTTTGCCGGTCACATAGTCACCGTATTCGGCAGTATCAGAGATGGAGTGACGCATTTTAGCCATACCGCCCTCATACATCAGGTCAACGATAAGTTTCATTTCATGCATACATTCAAAATATGCGCTTTCAGGTTTATAGCCTGCTTCTACCAGAGTTTCATAGCCGGCAGTGATCAGAGCGGTAACACCGCCGCAAAGCACAGCCTGTTCGCCGAAAAGATCTGTTTCAGTTTCTTCGCGGAAGGTAGTATCGAGCACGCCGGCACGGGTACCGCCAATGCCTTTGGCATAGGCAAGCGCAATGTCGTAAGCTTTGCCGCTGGCATCCTGATGCACAGCTACGAGGCAGGGCACGCCTGCACCTTCAGTAAAGACGCGGCGTACGAGGTGACCTGGTCCTTTAGGAGCGACCATGAACACGTCGATGTCAGCCGGAGGTACGATTTGCCCAAAATGGATATTGAAACCATGCGCAAAAGCAAGAGCCGCGCCGGCTTTCAAATTAGGCGCGATATCTTTTTTATAAGTGGCAGCCTGTTTTTCGTCAGGAATCAGCATCATGACTACGTCGGCTGCTTTAGCTGCATCAGCCGCAGTCATAACAGTCAGACCTGCCGCTTCTGCCTTGGCCCAGGATTTGGAGCCTTCATAAAGACCTACGATAACTTTAGCGCCGCTTTCTTTTAAGTTAAGGGCATGTGCATGGCCTTGAGAACCATAGCCGATAATGGCAATAGTTTTACCATTAAGCATTTCCCAGTTTGCGTCTTTGTCATAATACATTTTTACCATTGTGTCTACATCTCCTTTTTGTTTACCAGATTTATTTAAATTTGAGAACTGACATATTACTAAATAGCTGAAGGTTTACAACTGCTTTCAGGCCAGGAATAACGCGATTTGCTGACATCCATAGCCGCATCGCCCCGTTCCAGCGCCACAAGGCCGGTCTGTACCATTTCCAGGATACCGTAGGGACGCATCACGTCGACAAAAGCATTCAGCTTATCGTCGATGCCTGTAGCCAGGAAGATAAGCGATTCTCCGGTCACATCGACAGCGTGGGCCCTGAAAACATCTGCCAGCCGCAGCAGCTCGAGCCGTTTGTCACCGGCGTGCACCTTGACCATGACCATACTGCGTTTGGCACTTGCCTTAGGCGGCAGGACTTTCACAGCCTCTACCTCGACCAGCTTGGCCAACTGTTTGCAGACCTGCTTGATAGTTGCATCGTCAGCCTGCATGGTAACAGTCATCCGCGAAAATTCAGAATTCTGTGTAATGCCGACTGCCAGACTGTCGATATTAAAGCCGCGCCGCGAGAACATGCCCGCGACCCGCATCAGAACACCGGGCTGGTTACGCACTACGATAGATAGGATCTGCTCCATTTTGCCACCTCCCATGGAAAATTGGTATAAAAAAACGCCCCCACCTGCTTAGCAGATAGGGGCGACTTTCACCGCGGTACCACCCTAATTTGACCTCATTGTCTCAGAGCCTTCGCTCTAAACGCCTAACGCTGCGCCGGCGTCGTTTCCTACTGCTGGTTCAGAAACGCGGCTCCCGGGTGAGTCTTATCGCTGTACCGCTACGGCTTTCACCAACCGCCGTCTCTCTAAAATCGGTAACATCAGCAACTTTGTTCCCATTCAATGCCTTTATTATCAAGTTGTACAAACAAAAGCTAATTTGTTCGTGCTATGTTTTACATTATGCCAGCATTTTCTATGCTTGTCAAGATTTTTTTGTATCATTCTTTTGTGATTTTTCTGAATTTTGTTTTTCTTTTACAAAAACACTGGACTAAATGTCAATAATATCATATTCTATAATATTATAAGAAAGTAAAAAGTTCGAGGTGCTTGTCCATGAAACTGCTCAAAGAAAAAATCATGTCCGAAGGCTTGGTCTTAAACGACGCTATTTTAAAAGTCGATTCTTTTTTAAATCACCAGATCGACCCTGAATTGATGATGGAGATCGGCAAAGAATTCCACCGCCGTTTTTCAGGCTGCGGCATTACTAAAATCTTTACGATCGAGTCCTCAGGGATCGCCTGCGCCCTGCCTGCCGGTCTGTGTATGCATGTACCGGTAGTATTCGCACGCAAACAGAAATCGGCGCTTATGAGCAGCGAGGCTTACAGCACCAAAGTATACTCCTTCACCAAAAAAGTCACCAGTGATGTGACCGTGCTCAAAAAATTTTTACCGGCCGGCGAAAAAATCCTCATCATCGATGATTTTCTGGCTAACGGCGAAGCGGCCCTTGGTCTGGCTAACATCGTCCAGCAGGCCGGCAGCGAAGTAGTAGGTATCGGCATAGTTATCGAAAAATCATTCCAGCCGGGGCGTCAGCGCCTTATCGACGCCGGCTTCCGTGTAGAATCACTGGCCCGTGTCCAGGCCTTTAAAGACGGCAAAGTAATTTTTGCCGAATAATTTATCGGATATAGATACTAAAACACCCGTTACTCAATGAGTAACGGGTGTTTTTTTAATCGTTACGACGTTTATATTTGATGAACATATGGCAAACAGCAAGTCCCATCACGATATATGCAAGAAGGTTGATATCCTCGTTCAAGTCCTTAAAAGCGACATAACCCATCAAAACGACGATACCAATTTCTCTGTTGAAGCTCGTAATCACAGTTTTACAAGGTTGACCTGCAGGATACCGTCGAGCCCCTGCAGCAGTTTCAGTGTTTCTTTACCTACTTCGCTGTCCACGGTCATAAACATCATGGCGTTACCGTCTTTAAGATTACGGCTGACCTGCATGGTCGCGATATTGACCTTGCTCGCACCTAAAAGCGTGCCGATCTGCCCGATCATACCGGGTTTATCCTGGTTGCGTGCCACCAGCATGAACGGAGCCGGAGTAAGGTCGAACTGGTAACCGTCGATTTCGATGACGCGGATCTCTTTTTCACCAAAGACAGTACCGGCTACGGTAAAGATATTACCTTTAGAATGGATCTTGACCTCTAAAAGATTATGTTTGCCTGCATGTTTGCTCTCTATAACGTCGACTCCGCGGCTTTCTGCAGTCAGCGCGGCATTGACATAATTAACGCGTTCCTTGAGGATGGGTTCAAAAACGCCTTTTAAAACAGCACGCGTCAGCATACCTGTTTCCATTTCTGCAACCTCGCCGGTATAGATGATCTCTACCTTTTCGACAGCTGCTTTTTCCAGCTGATAATAAAGCTTGCCCAGATATTCGCCCAAGGTCAGGTAGCCCTGCATTTCTTTCAGCTCTGTCGGCTGCAAAGTCGGCAGATTGACTGCATTCGGCACCATTTCTCCATGCAAAGCTGCAATGACCTCTTCTGCAATGGCAATACCAACATTATCCTGCGCTTCTGTTGTATCAGCACCAAGATGAGGCGTTAAGACACATTCCGGCAGATCGATCAGCGGCGAGATCGGTTTCGGTTCGTCTACCAGTACGTCGATACCGGCGCTGGCAACGATGCCTTCCTTGATAGCTGCCGCCAGGTCATTTTCATTGATCAGGCCACCGCGGGCGCAGTTTACTACACGCACGCCACGTTTGCATTTTGCAAATTCTTTGGCTGTGATCATATCAAAAGTTTCTTCCGTTTTAGGCGTATGGATACTGATAAAATCAGCTTGTTCCAGCAATTCATCCAGTGTTTCACATTTTTCGGCGCTGTATTTACGGAAACGTGCATCGGCAATATACGGATCATAAGCTACGATCTTCATCCCGAAAGCCTGAAGTCTGGTAGCCACCAAACCGCCGATACGGCCAAGGCCGATGATACCCAGAGTTTTACCAAGCAGCTCGCTGCCTTTTAAACCGGTACGGTCCCAGACCCTGGATTCGATCATTTTATGAGCTTTGACGACATTACGGGCAGAACTCAGCAGCAGACCGATAGTATGCTCGGCAGCCGATACGATATTAGATTCCGGGGTATTGACAACGATAATACCGCGTTTAGTCGCCCCTTCCATCTCAATATTATCAACACCGTTGCCGGCGCGGCCAACCACCTTTAAATTAGTGGCGTGCTTATAAAATTCTTCATTGATCTTAGTAACGCTGCGAACTACGATTGCATCATATTCAGGAATGATCTTCAGCAGTTCTTCCCTTTCGATATCAAAACGCACGTCTACATCAAAATCCGGCACTGCCTGCAGCAAAGCCACACCTTTGTCGGAAATTTTTTCAGTTACAATAATTTTCATTGTCCATCGCTCCATTCACCTGTAAAATAAAAAAACTCCCGGCTTGATCAATTACAATCAAGGACGAGAGTTCTACTCACGTGGTGCCACCTTTTTTCGCCGCACAGCGCGGCCTCATTGCCGATATATCGGTCGGACCCGGACAGGTTGCTACCCCTGTCTCCTCCGGAGCGGAATTCAGTTTTTAGACGTTACGGCTTACACTGACCGCCGCTTCTCTTTGCCGCCTGCCAACTTACTTTTCTCCATCGTCGGATAAATGAACTATGTAATTTTCAAGCTTGTATCAATTATAGTCCGACACTTTTGGCTTGTCAAGCAGCACAAAAATGTTTTTGTGTAATACATCTTACAGTTTTTCCAACATTTTTATCAAAGGATAAATACCAACTGTCAAAGCAACAGCCATGCTGACACTGTCAATATCTATTTTGCCAATGTACAGGCTGTTCAGCCCTGCAGCAAAGATCATCGTCAGCCAGAACATAGCGTACAATGCCACAAAAATCTGCACCCACCAGGGCTGCTCCTTATAAAGCGGCTGTTCCTGTTCGTTATTATTCTCGTTCATGCAAAACCTCCTCCTGCCACTCCAAAGTATCTCCTTCGTCTTTCCTGCCGTCAAGACGTTTATTGATTACACGGCTGCGTCTGGCTGCAGCGTCGATATGCCCGCTGGCTTCCTGCAGTTTCTTTTTTGTTTTATCGAGCAATAAGCTGAAAGTCACAAAATCCTGCTTAACGGCAGCGATCGTTCGCCAGACTTCACCAGTACGTTTTTCGATAGCCAAAGTTTTAAAACCCATTTGCAGACTGTTGAGCAGCGCTGCCAAGGTAGTCGGCCCTGCCACGCAAACGCGGTACGTTCTCTGCAGCTCATCCAGCAGTCCCGGCAAATTTACCGCTTCGGCAAACAGCCCCTCGATCGGCAAATACATGATCGCAAAATCAGTCGTCTGCGGCGGACACAAATATTTATTCTGGATATCCCTGGCTTCACTTTTCAGCCGCCGTTCAAGCTGCTTGAGCGCAATATCAGCAGCAGCTGTATCAGCCTGCTCGCGCGCCTCCAGCAGGCGCTGAAAATCCTCCTGCGGAAATTTAGCATCAATCGGCAGCCATACCGTTTCATCCTTGCTGCCCGGCAGCTTCAGCGCAAATTCAACCCTTTCCGCACTGCCCTGCTTCACAGCAACATTTTCGGCAAATTGCTCCGGTGCCAGCAAATCACGCAGCAAAACTCCCAGCTGCATTTCGCCCCAGATACCACGGTTCTTTACATTAGAAAGGATGCGTTTCAAATCGCCGACACCGCCGGCCAGGGTCTGCATTTCACCTAACCCTCGATGAACCTGCTCCAACCGCAGGCTGACCTGCTGAAAGGATTCTCCCAACCGCCGTTCCAAAGTCGACTGCAGTTTTTCATCAACAGTCAGGCGGATCTGTTCCAAATTAGCCGCAGTGCTTTCCGTCAGCTTTTCCAGTTTTTTATCCAGCTGCTCTCCCAAACGGTCAGAAGCTGCCTGACTTTCCATTCTGGCCGCACGGGCCAGAGTGTTTTGTTCGCTGCGCAGATCGCGTACATTCTCATAAAAACGTCGTTCCAGGCTTTCCAGCTGACTGTTCACCTCAGCTCCCAGTTCTTGTCCCTGCTGCCGCCGTGTCTGCAGAAGCCGCCACAGCATTATGTAAATCACCGCCTGCATTAAAACCAGCAGCAATAATAGTATCGTTTCCACTGTCATAGCCAAACTCTCTTT
>OLXV01001364.1_pt1 | contig 12225 bp, 10 predicted proteins | sample 1673481 | NCBI WGS metagenome assembly OLXV01 (sample SAMEA103958113, study PRJEB25191) | human gut metagenome
CGTTTCCTCTCGGCCTATACATGCCGCGGCGCAGTGCTGCTCTCGGAGACCGCCGCGTCGTTCGGGCGGGTGTACACGCTGGATAATGAGCTTGGGCTCGCGGACGATTTTTTGCAGGCGGTGCTTGAACGGGCGCGTTCGGCCGGCGCGGCGCGCATCGTCTGTCCCGATCCGGTCGAGCCGGAAAAGCTCGCGGCGCTGATCCTGCCGGAGGATGGACTGTCGCTCGTCGCGGTGTCCGACGATTTCCGCTTTGACGGCAAGGCCGCGCGGCACTTCCGGCTCGACACGGCAACGGAGCTTTCCGATGCGCAGCGAAAGGAAGTCCGCCGAGCCGCCGCGCTGCGCCGTTCGCTCGCGGCGGAGGCGTGTTCCGCGCTGCGGCGGGCGAAGGAGCTGCACGACGAACTGGAGGCGGCATATCATCCGTTTGTGGATTTCCGCGCGCTGACGCGTTTTGAGCAGAAGCATCTTGAAAAGGTCTTTTCGGCATAAGCATCCGCCGCCATGCATATACTTGTCGCGGAATAAAACGGAGGTAAGCTATCATGGATCTGCACAGGGAAAAGAAACGGGCTATCATGCGCTATGCCGGATATGTCGCCGGCACTCTCGGCGTGGGCGGACTTTCGGCACTTCTCTCCCGCGGCGGCATGGAGGCTTTCGCCCATCTCAAAAAGCCGTCCTTCTCTCCGCCGGGCTGGGTGTTTCCGGCGGCGTGGACGCTTCTTTACATCCTGATGGCTGTCTCCGCGGCGATGATCGCCGGAGAGAGAACAAAGCAGTCGCGCGACGCGCTTTTCACCTATTGTGCGCAGCTCTTCGTTAACTTCTGGTGGTCCATCTTTTTCTTTGCCTGGGGACTCCGTCTGACCGCCTTTTTCTGGCTTCTTCTGCTGCTCGCGCTCGCCGTGTCTATGGCGTTCCGGTTCGGAAATATCCGTCCCGCAGCCGGAAAATTGAACATTCCGTATCTCCTGTGGTTGGTTTTCGCCGGCGTGTTGAATATATCGGTATACATTTTAAACAAGTGAAACGTTTCCGAATGGCCCGCAATTGGTTTGCGGGTCAATTTTTTGTTAAGACTTGTTTTTCATAAAAAACGGTATTGAAAAAAAATGTTTTTTCCTGTAAAATTTACCTCTGCCCTGATACCCCAAGCAAAAAATAATTTGAGGAGTGAAGTAATTGGACAAACTGTTTTGGATCGGCTTCGTCGGTGCTGTCGTTGCCGGTCTCTTTGCTGTTCTTCAGGCAAAGAAAGTCATGGGCTATTCCGAAGGCACCGAAAAGATGCAGAAGCTCGCCGCTTCCATTCGTGAAGGTGCCAACGCTTATCTGAAGCGTCAGTACACCACCGTTCTCAAGGTCTTCGCCATCGTGTTCGTGGTTCTGCTGGTGATTGCTTTTGCCTCCGGCGGCAAAATGCTCTCCAAGTTTACCCCGTTCGCGTTCGTCACGGGCGGCATCTGGTCGATGCTCGCCGGTCTCGTCGGCATGAAGATCGCCACGAGCTCCAACGCGCGTACCGCGCAGGCCGCCTCCGAGAGCCTGAACAAGGGTCTTCGCGTGGCGTTCTCCTCCGGTTCCGTTATGGGCTTCACCGTCGTCGGTCTCGGCATGCTGGATATCACCATCTGGTTTTTCCTGCTCCGCTATGCCTTCGGCATTGATGATCCCGTGCAGCTCGGCAACATCATGGTCATGAACGGCATGGGCGCTTCCTTCATGGCGCTCTTCGCCCGCGTCGGCGGCGGTATCTACACCAAGGCCGCGGACGTCGGCGCTGACCTTGTCGGCAAGGTCGAAGCCGGTATCCCCGAGGACGACCCGCGCAACCCCGCCACCATCGCCGACAACGTCGGCGACAACGTCGGCGACGTTGCCGGTATGGGCGCTGACCTGTACGAGTCCTACGTCGGCTCCATTCTCGCCACCTTCGCGCTGAGCGCCGTCGGCGGCTACGGCTTCGCCGGTATGCTGCTGCCCATGGCTCTCGCCGTTGTCGGCATCATCTGCTCCATCATCGGCTCCTTCCTCGTCAAGACGAAGGAAAATGCTTCCCAGCAGGCCCTGCTCAAGAGTCTCCGCACCGGCACCTACACCGCGGCCATTCTCGCCGCCGTGTTCGCCGCTCCCCTCTGCCTTCTCCTTCTCGGCAAGGCGGGCTGGGGCGTTTACGTCGCCATCCTCTGCGGTCTGATCGGCGGCTGCGCCATCGGCTACTTCACCGAGTATTACACCTCCGACACCTATAAGCCCACCCAGGAGCTCGCCGCGGCTTCCGAGACCGGCTCTGCCACGATCATCATCGGCGGCATCTCCCTCGGTCTCAAGTCCACGCTGACCTCCATTCTGATCGTTGCTGCCGCCGTTCTCATCAGCTACTTTGCTGCGGGCGGCTCCAAGACGATCGTTGACGGCGCCGGTCACTTCACCGAGGCCTTCAACAAGGGTCTGTACGGCATCGGCATCGCCGGCGTCGGCATGCTCTCCACGCTCGGCATCACTCTCGCGACCGACGCTTACGGCCCCGTGGCCGACAACGCCGGCGGCATCGCCGAGATGGCCGGTCTCCCCGAGGAAGTCCGCGAGCGCACCGACGCTCTCGACTCTCTGGGCAACACCACGGCCGCTACCGGCAAGGGCTTTGCGATCGGCTCTGCTTCTCTGACCGCTCTTGCGCTGCTCGTCTCCTACGTCAACATCGTGCAGGACAACACGGAAGAGATTTTGAACTTCACGCTCACGAGCCCCACCGTTCTGGTCGGTCTCTTCATCGGCGCGATGCTCACGTTCGTCTTCTCCGCGTTCACCATGAGCGCTGTGCAGCGCGCGGCGCAGTCCATCGTTGTGGAAGTCCGCCGTCAGTTCAAGGAGATCCCCGGCATCATGGAATACAAGGCTGATCCGGACTACGCGCAGTGCGTCTCGCTCTGCACGCAGGGCGCTCTCCACGAGATGGTCGCTCCGGCTCTGCTCGCCATCGTCGTTCCTCTGGCCACCGGCCTCATCCTCGGGCCCACCGGCGTTGTCGGTCTGCTCGGCGGTGTGTCCGTCACCGGCTTTGCGATGGCCGTGTTCATGTCCAACGCCGGCGGCGCCTGGGACAACGCGAAGAAGTATATCGAGGGCGGCCACCACGGCGGCAAGGGCAGCGAGCAGCACAAGGCTGCCGTTGTCGGCGACACCGTCGGCGACCCGTTCAAGGATACTTCCGGCCCGTCCCTGAACATTCTGATCAAGCTGTGCTCCACGGTTTCCATCGTGTTCTCCGGCCTGATCCTTGCCTTCCACCTGATCTAAGCATATAGCGATAAGCTCCGGCATGATCCGCAGGGTCATGCCGGAGTTTTATACTTTCTTGCAATCGCCCGTCTGCCGTGGTACAATGATGAAAATCTGTGGATCGGAGCAAGGTACAATGGCGAAAAATGAGAGAAAGCTCACCCCCGCCGAGCAGAAACGTAAGGAACAGTTTGCGCTCGTCTGTGAGGAAATGGAACGGCAGGGATACCGAAAGACCGATCTCACCATCGGCGTAGTAAAGGCGAATCTCCTGGCGCTTATCGTCATGCTGCCGTTTGCCGTACTCTCCGGAGCCGTTGTGCTCTCCAGCTATTCGCTCCGCTCAATGATTAAATCACCCATCACGTCTTTGGTTCTCCTCTTTTTATTTCTCGCACTGCTTCTGCTTACCGCAGTCCATGAAGGCATCCACGCCCTTACATGGGCAATGTTTGGCAAAGATTATTGGAAATCCATCCGCTTCGGCGTGATCTGGAAAGCGCTTACGCCTTACTGCACCTGTTTGCGGCCAGCAAAACGCGGGCAGTATATTCTCGGCGCGGCCATGCCGACGCTCGTGCTTGGTATCGGCCTGACGGCCGCCGCGGCTCTGACCGGGGTTTACTGGGTCTTCATTCTGGCAATAGCCATGATCTTCGGCGGCGGCGGGGATTTTGCCATTATACTCAAAATGCTGCTCCACAGGCAGCGCGGAAAGGAAGCCGTATACTACGACCATCCCTACGAATGCGGCGTTGTCGTATTTGAAAAAGATTGATCCAATATCGCAAAAGCGCCCGTGCTTCGGCACGGGCGCTTTTGTGTTAAAATCCGAGTTCATTCAAGAGATCCTGCAATTCCGAGGCGGAGGCGGCGCAGGTCTTGATATCCTGTCCTGCCAGCTTTGAGGCATCTGCGGCCGTGACGGTGAAGGTCTTCTCCCCTGCTTCGGTCTCATACTTCCATGAAACGGTGCCGAGATTTTCGATCTCCGCGAGCAGCACGCAGGAGCAGCGGCGCATCTCTTCTTTTGTGCTCTTCTCATTCTCCACCGCGATGGGATCGTCCAGAATAAGCGTCCATCCATAGGGCTCTGCGTCCGTCTGCAATTCATTCGTAAAGCTGCCGACGCGGTTTCCGACGCGGAGGAGCGAGGCAATATTGGCGTTTGCGCTCATATCGCCGACATAGGGGTTCTTCGCCTCGTAGAGCTTCGCCGTGAGCCAGTCGATCAACTCGCCGTTTTCCCAGAGAACAAGGCCGTTGACCGAGACGCTGGTGACATCCTTCGCCGCGGGGTATTCCCAGGTAAAGTCTCCGCTATGCGCGAAGAGCGGGAGCGCAGCATACATCTGCACCTCTACGCCGCCGTCCTCGTTCTGCGTGATGTTCGCCCGGCACACGCTCTGGCCGCTGTCGGTAAGCGTGCCGGTGAGACGCACCGTACCGTCCCTTACGGTGACGACCGCGGCGATCGCGCGCGAGTCCACAGGAAAGCCAATATAAAACAGCCGGAGCATCGCTGCCATCGAGAGAAGCACGACGATCGCCAGAATTACGGCCACTTTGCGGCTGCTGCGTCGACGCACCTTTTTGAGATAATCGATCTCCTTTTCCTCCGGCGGCGCAGCGTTCTCCGGTTCCTTCATCCGGCGCAGCGTTTCGCGGCAGGCCGGACATTCTTCCATATGTCGCTCCACGGCAGCCTTCGTCTCGCCGCTCGCTACGCCGTCAAGGTACGAGGGCAGAAGGTCGCGGACGACCTCGCAGCTGAGATCATTTTTCATTGTCTTTTTCCAGCTCCTTTCGCAGCGCTTCCTTGCCGCGGTAGTACGTGACACGCGCCCAGTTCTCCGTGCGGGAGAGAATTTCGCCAATGTCTCGGAACGAGAGCGCGCCGAAGATACGAAGGTACATCACCTCGCGCGCATCGTTCCCGAGCGTCTGCATTTTGCGCAGCAGCTCCAATTGGGATTCACGCGCGAGAAATGCTTCATCCGGCGTATCCGGAGCGGCCGCCGTTTCATCCAGCTCCTCTTCCGGCGGATGGCGGCGCTGATAGCTGCGCAGGACGTTTTTCGCAATGCCGCAGAGCCATGTGGTGAGCTTTCCTTCGCCGCGGTACTGTCCGGCGGTGCGCACAGCCTGATAGAACGTCTCCTGCGTCAGCTCCTCCGCAAGATCGGCGCTGCGCGTCTGGGCAAGGAGATAGCGGTACACCGTCTGCGCGTGCTGCCGGTAGATCTCTTCCATGCTCTGCATCCGTACCGCTCTCCTTTCCGTTTCGTCGTATATAAGTGCGCGTTTTTCCCGTTTCGTTACAAAAAATCCTGTGCCGGAGCACAGGATTTTTGAGCCTTTCAAGAAAGCTGCTTAACGGCTTCCGATATTTCCTCGAAATGTGCGCCGTGGGAGGCTTTGACGAGTACCACGTCGCCCTCATGCAGCAGCTCCGGGAGTGCGGCGAGAAGCGATGCGCGGTCGGGGTAATGCGCGCCGGCCGTCCCCGCGCCTTCGGCAATGTACTTTGCCAGCTCCCCCTGCGTGATCACAAGATCAACGCCGTGCGCCGCAGCGTATTCACCGACCGACCGGTGAAGCTCCGGGGCGTTTCCGCCCATTTCCAGCATATCGCCGAGAATGCATACGTGCCGTCCGGAAAGCGAGGCAAGCGAGTCGATCGCCGCGCGGTCGGACGTCGGGTTGGCGTTATAGCAATCGTCCACAAGCGTGCAGTACCCGGTTTTTACGACACGAGAGCGGCGGCCCACCGTTTCATACCGGGCGAGCCCGCGCGCGATCTCCGCGTCCGAAAGGCCGAGCTCAAGCGATACCGCCGCCGCAGCGAGCACGGAGTAGATCATATACGTGCCGTAGGCCGGGACAGTCACGGGAAAGCTGCGCTCCCCTGCAAGAACGCAGCAGGAAAGGCTCTCGCCGCAGTGCTGAACATCCGCAGCGCGGACAGCGCAGTTTTCACCGAGACCGAAGAGGACGGTCTTCCGTCCGAAGTCCGCTGCGGAAAGGAGCGCGTCGTCGCCGTTGGCGAAGATGACGGCATCGGGCCCCATGCCCTGCAATATCTCAGACTTGGCCCGCAGGATACCGGGACGGTCGCCGAGCGCCTCCAGATGCGCGTCGCCGATGTTCGTAAACACCGCCATATCGGGATGCACCATGTTCGTAAGGCGCGTCATCTCCCCGAAGAGGGAAACGCCCATTTCGATCACGGCAACGTCATACTCTCCGTGCAGGCCGATGAGTGAAACGGGAATGCCGATCTGCCCGTTCATGCTGCCCGGCGTTTTGAATACTTCGTATTTTCCGGAGAGCGCGGCGGCGAGCATTTCCTTTGCCGTCGTCTTGCCGACGCTGCCGGTGACGCCGATAAACGGAATGTCCCAGCGCTTCCGGCTTGCCGCGGCGATCTGCTGCATGGCTGCGAGCGTATCCGGCACAACGATGCGCGGCTCGCCCGCCGCGCCGCGCTCCTCGCACAGCACCGCAAGCGCGCCCTTCTGCAGCACGTCGGGAATGTACTTATGTCCGTCCGTTTTCTCGCCGCGCAGCGCAAGGAAGAGGCTTCCCTCCCCCGCCTGCCGGCTGTCGGTCACGATGGACGAGGGCGCTTTCGTGAGGGTCTCTTCGGTTCCCTGCCATTCGCCGCGGCAGGCGCGGAGCATTTCGCCGATCGTCATTCCGTTCATTTCTTATACTTCTTCAAAGATACTTCGATAATTTTCTCGCACAGCTCGCCGTAATCCATGCCCTCGGCCGCCGCCATCTGCGGGATGAGGCTTGTGGGCGTCATGCCGGGGAGCGTATTGGCTTCCAGACAGTAGAGCTCACCGTCCGCTTTATCCATCAGGAAATCGACACGGCCATAGGCATCGAGATGGAGCGCTTCGTATACGCGCTCGGCAAGGCGCTGCACGCGCTCGGTGTCCTCCGCGCTGATCGGCGCGGGGCAGATCTCCTCGGTAAGGCCCGCCTGGTACTTGTTCTTATAATCATAGAACCCGGTCTTGGGAATGATCTCAATGACCGCCATGGCGCGGCCGTCCATCACGCAGACCGTCAGCTCGCGGGCGCGGATATACTTCTCCACAAGCACCGCCTCATCGCAGGAAAATGCCTCTTTGAGCGCTCCGGGAAGCTTTTCCGGCTCGGTGACAATGCTCGTGCCGACGGAGGAGCCGCCGGAGCAGGGCTTCACGACGCACGGAAAGCCGATGCTCTCCGGCACCGCGTCGCCGCGGCGGAGCGTGACGCCCGGAGGCGTAGGGATGCCGCTGCTGCGGAAAAGGATCTTGCTCAATTCCTTATCCATGGCGAGCGCGCTGCCGAGATAGCCGCTGCCGGTATACGGCACGCCGTAAAGATCCAGACACGCTTGCAGTTTTCCGTTTTCGCCCTCCGCGCCGTGCAGCGCGAGGAACGCGATATCCGCGGCGCGGCAGATCTCGATCACGCCGGGGCCGATCAGCCCTTTGCCGCCGCGCTGGGCGCGGATCTTGTCAAGATCGGGCTCGGTCTCCCGCACGGAGTAAACGGAGTCTCCGGCGTCGGACGTAAAGACGCTGCGGGGATCATTCACCGCCGAGGGGTTTCCGAGAAAAAGATCGACCAGCGCGACCTTGTGTCCGCGCGCACGCAGCGCGCGTGCCGCGCCCGTGCCGGAGCTGATGGAAACATCGCGCTCGGCGCTCAATCCGCCGCAGATAACAGCTATGTACAAGAGTCATGCCTCCCATGTTTGCAATTCTCTTTATTATACATCACCTGCGGGAGAATGGAAACACAATATTTGCTTTTTGGTCTGCAAAAAGTGTGTTCTGCGAAAACTGTCCGCCGCAGCTGTGATTTTTCCGGAAAAAAGGGATTGTTATTTCCCCGATGCATTGGTATAATGATTTGGTTATAAGAAAGGTCGGTAATCCGAATGTCCTATATTGTCCTTGACCTGGAATGGAACCAGGCTATGAGCTCCAACGCGTCCGTCTTCAACCGTCTCCCCATCCATCTGAGCGGCGAGATCATCCAGATCGGCGCAGTGAAGCTCGACGATGATTTCTGCCCCGCGGAGGAATTTCAGTCCGACGTGCGGCCCATATACTTCCGCAGCATGCATTACAAAGTCAAAAAGCTGACCGGCATTGACAAGGAGCGCCTCAGCCACGGCGACACGTTCCCCACGGTATTTGAGCATTTCCGCGAATGGTGCGGCGAGGACCCGGTGTTCGTCACCTGGGGCTACGATGACCGGCGGATCATGGAACAGAACATCATCATCCACGATCTCGACTGGGACTGGATCGCAGACTGGATCAATCTCCAGCTCATTTACAACATCCAGACCGGCGGCGACAAAAATCAGAAATCCCTCGCCACGGCGATGGAGCATTTCGCCATTGCGCAGACCCGTGTGGCGCATGACGCGCTCGGTGACGCCTACAACACGGCGCTCGTCTGCTCCAAGCTCGACTTTGCCGAGGGACTGGAGCAGTACGACAACGCCACTTCCCTTCTCGCCACTCGGCTTCCGGAGGATAAGCACCACACCGATGAACCGGATGCGCTCGAGCACCGCGCCTTCACCGGATATAATTCCCGCTCCGAGGCGTTTCTCGATGAAGAGGTCACGAGTGCCGTCTGTCCCGACTGCGGCGAGCCGCTGGAGCTGACGCGCTGGGTCAATCAGGGCGATAGACGGTATATGACGATCGGCACATGCGAGGAGCACCGCAAATTCCTCGTCCGGCTCAAGTTCCGCAAAACGGAGAACGACAGCTGGTCGGTGAACCGCATCGTCTACCGCGCCGACGACGAGATGGAGAAATTCTACCGCGACAAGGCAACGCAGAGCCGCCGCCGCGGGCGCGGGCATCGCCGCCGCAGAAGCGAAAATACCTGAAACAAAAAACCGGGGCCGCACAGCCGATAATGCCGTGCAGCCCCGGTTTTTGATTTTCTTTAATCCAGCTCCTGCTGGCGGAGCCAGGTGTCCATTACCATGCTGTGCGGCAGGATCTTCACGCCGAGCGCCTGCATGCGCGCCTTGAAGCCGCATTTGCTCATGTCTTTGCCCTTCTTCGCGTCCTTCCAGGCCTGCGCGACGATCTCCTCGGGCTTATACATGGCAATGTATTTCTTGACGACCGGCTTTTCGTCCGACGCCACGGCGCGGTCAAAGAATTCGGTCTTTGTCCAGAACGGGCATACCGCCATAACATGCACCCCCTGCTTTTTCAGCTCGCGGTTGAGCGCACGGCTGTAGTGCAGAACAAGAGCCTTTGTCGCGCCGTAAACGTTGATATACGGGATGGGCTGAAACGCCGCAACAGACGCAATATTGATGATCTGGCTGCCGGACGGCATATACGGCACCGTGAGCTGGCAGAGCGCCATGACCGCCTTGCAGTTGAGATCGACCATATTGAGATTGACCTCGAGCGGCGTATCCATCACGGCGCGGAATTTGCCGAAGCCGCTGGCGTTGATGAGAAGACCGACCTCCGGCTGCTCCTCGCGCAGGAGGGCGGCATACGTCTCATACGACGCCGGGTCGGAAAGATCGAGTGAGATGGTACGTACCGGGAAGGCCGTATGATTTTTGAGCTCCTCGAGCCGGTCGGCCCGCCGGGCGATCGCCCAGATCTCGTCATACGTTCCGAATTCCTGCACCGTTTCCGCAAAGCGGCGGCCCATGCCGCTCGAAGCACCTGTGATGACAGCGATCTTTTTCATATCCATTCTCCCTTTTACGAGAAAGCCGGCTGGTGACCGCCAGCCGGTTTTCTGCGTTATTCTTTCAGAATTCCTGCGGCGGCTGCGGAGCAGCCGGAGCGCGGAGGTTTTCATAAAACACGGTCTCGGTGAACGCCACATAGGGCTTCACAAAGATCGACACACCGGGGATCGTCGCAAGGATCTGCCAGCCGAGGAAGCTCAGCTGCAGCACGAAAAGCTCCCATTTATGCCCGCGCATCATGAGACGGCTCTCCCGCATGCAGCGTACCGGCGACCAGTCGGGATGATCGACCTGCAGAAACGACGCCATGGCATAGGCATACGACAGGATGAGGCCGGGGACAAGGAGCGCCGCGGATGCGACCATAACGAGCGCATCGATCAGCAGCGTGAGCGCGATGGCGCGGCCGGTGATGGCGAAACCGTCGAGCAGATTGCCGAAGCCGGATGCCTCTCCGCGCACGACGCGGAGCTGATAGGCGATATAGCCGTAGGAGAGGACAATATCGACGAGCTGAAAGAGGATTAGAATCGCCGTCGGGACGAACTCCGCGTTAGCGAAGTCGATACGGATCATGTTCTGGTAATCGAGCTTCTGGACTGCGTTGAGATCGATGAGGATCGGCTGACCGCCGATCTTCTGCGCCAGATAGTTGACGATCCAGATGAATGCCAACAGCGCCAGCGTCACGAGGCAGGGATGCGGACGCGGCGGATTTGTAAAGATCAGGCTGCGGGCGCGCAGCTTCATTTCTCCTCGCGTCATGCCTTATCCTTTCCCTCGGCAACAAGGCGTTCGCCGATCTTGTACACATCACCCGCACCGACGGTAAGGATAATGTCGCCGGGGCTGGCCGTTGCGCGCAGCGTCTTTTCAAGCTCTGCGTTATCCGCAAAGAAGATGCCGTTCGGAAGCTCGCGCGCGATGTCCGCGGACGAGATGCCGATGGTGTTCTTTTCGCGCGCGGCATAGATCTCCGCGAGATAGCACACGTCCGGGCGGCGGAGCTGTTCAACAAAATCGCTGAAGAGCGCCTGCGTGCGGGAGTATGTATGCGGCTGAAACACAACGATCGTGCGCTTGTAGCCGAGCGTTTCAATGGCGTCAAGCAGCGCCTTGAGCTCGCTCGGATGGTGGGCGTAATCGTCGTAAACATCCGCGCCGTTGTACTTGCCCTTGAACTCAAACCGGCGGTTCGCGCCGGAGAATCCGGCAAGACCGTAGCGGATGGCCGCGGGACTGCACCCGAGACAGATCGCCGCCGCAGAAGCCGCGAGCGCATTCTTCACATTGTGGATACCGGGAACACGGAGGCTTACATGCGTGAACACCTCTTCGCAGTAAATGACGTCAAACTCCGTCTCTGCGCCGTGCTGCACGATATTGGCGGCGTAGACATCCGCCCCCTTGTTCAGGCCGAACGTGAAGATATCTCGGCCAAGCGGCGCGAGAGCGTCCATGGTATTTTTATCCTCGGCGTTCGCAATGATGTATCCGTTTTCCGGCACGAGCGAGGCGAACTTCCGGAACGACGCTTTCACATCCTCAAGATCCTTGAAGAAGTCGAGATGGTCCGCCTCGATGTTCAGGATGACCGCCACGGTGGGCGAAAACGCGTGGAAGGAATTGTAATATTCGCACGCCTCCATCACGATCGTGTCGCCCGCGCCGACGCGGTGGCCGGCATGCAGCAGCGGCAGCGTTCCGCCGATCATAACGGTCGGGTCGCGCTCGGCGGCCATGAGGATGTGCGTGCACATGGAGGTCGTCGTCGTCTTGCCGTGCGTGCCGGAGATGCAGAGCGAGTTGCGGTAATCCTTCATGATCGCGCCCCACGCCTGCGTGCGTTCAAACACCGGAAGCCCGCGGCGGTGCGCCTCAACGATCTCCGGGTTTTCGTCGTGCACGGCGGCGGTGCGGACGACAAATTCGGCGTCCGCCGGGATGTTCTCCGCGCGATGCCCGATGAACACGGGAATGCCGAGCGAGCGCAAATGCGCCACGTTCGCCCCCTCGTTCATGTCCGAACCGGTGATGACAAGGCCCGCTTCCGCGAGGACCTCCGCCAGAGGCGACATGGATACGCCGCCGACGCCGATCAGATGACCGCGGCGTCCCGCCCAGTAATATTCCGAAAACGATGGCATGGACATACTCTCCTAACCAAGTTCAAATTGCCTGAAAAG
>OLXV01001366.1_pt1 | contig 12218 bp, 8 predicted proteins | sample 1673481 | NCBI WGS metagenome assembly OLXV01 (sample SAMEA103958113, study PRJEB25191) | human gut metagenome
TGCGGTGTTCTGCTGCGCCATGTGAAGTGAGAGCGGTATGAGCAGCAGGGGAAAAGTCTATGAAAAAAGGAGCGGTAGAAAATGAAAGTGGTAATTTGCGATCATGTCTTTCCGACGATCGAGCAGGAGAAGATCGCACTGGCCAATGTCCCTGAGCTGACATTGGTGGATGCCAACTGCACCAGCAAGGAGGAGGTCATGGCGGCATGCGCGGACGCCGACGCCGTTTTGAACCAGTACAACTATCTGACGGAGGAAGTGATCGATTCCTTCAAGAAGTGCAAGGTCATTGCCACATACGGCATTGGTCTGGATAAGATCGATGTGGAGGCGGCTTCGAAGCGGGGCATCTATGTGTGCATCAGTCCGGACTACAACAAGTCGGAGGTGGCTGACCACATTGTGGCCATGACCATGGCGCTGAGCCGCCGGCTGATGACCTTCAATGCCCGTATGCGCCGCGGGGAGTATGTGATCCCCTATGAGACCATGCATCCCCACCGGCCCGCCACGCAGAAGATGGGCTTTGTGGGATTTGGCAAGATTGCACGGCAGGCGGCGGAGAAGATCCACGCGGCCTTCGGCATGGAGATCATCTGCTATGACCCGCTCCTGGATGAGCAGCAGATCAGGGAGGCAGGCGGCAAAAAGGTGAATCTGGACACGCTGATGGCGGAATCCGATTATATTTCCATCAACGTCTCCCTGCTGCCCACTACGCGGGATCTGATCGGCGATCGGGAGCTGCGGCTGATGAAGCCGGAGGCGTTTTTGATCAACTGCTCACGGGGCGGGATCGTCAACGAGGACGCACTGGTGGCGGCGCTGAAGGAAAAGCGTATCGCCGGTGCGGGCCTGGATACCTTCGTTCACGAGCCGCTGCCGGCGGACAGCCCGTTCTGCCAGTTTGAGAATGTCATTATGACGCCGCACGCGGCCTGGTACACGCTGGAGGCCATGAGCGATGTGCAGCGGGTGGCGGCGGAGCAGGTGTCCCTTGTTCTGAGAGGAGAGACGCCCACAAGATGCGTTAATCTGGAAGCAGTTCAAAATTACCACAAGTGAAAGGAATGAAGAGAATGAGTGAAAAGAACATGCGGACTATGGACGGCAATGAGGCCTGCGCGACCGTAGCGTATCAGTTTACAGAGGTTGCGGGTATCTATCCCATTACGCCCTCTTCGCCTATGGCGGAGATGACGGATGAGTGGGCCGCCGTCGGCAGAAAGAACATGTTTGGCCAGCCGGTGTCTCTGGTGGAGATGCAGTCTGAGGCGGGCGCCATCGGCGCGGTGCACGGCGCACTGGAATCCGGCGCGCTGGCGACGACCTTTACCTCGTCCCAGGGCCTGATGCTAATGATCCCGTGCCTGCACATTATTGCCGGACACCGGCACCCGGGCGTGCTGCATGTGGCGGCCCGCAGCGTGGGCACCCACGCCAACTCGATCTTTGGCGACCATCAGGACGTGATGGACTGCCGCGCCACGGGCGTGGGTATGTTCAGCACCGGCAGCGTGCAGGAGGTCATGGATCTGGCCGCGGTGGCACATCTGGCCGCTATCAAGACAGATATTCCCTTTATCCACTTCTTTGACGGCTTCCGCACCTCTCATGAGATCCAGAAGATCGAGATGATCGATCTGGACGCGGTGACGAAGCTGGTGGACAAGGACGCGCTGGAGGCGTGGAGAGCCATTGCCATGAATCCGGATCATCCGGTGATCCGCACCACCGTACAGGGCCCCGACGTGTATTTCCAGAACGCGGAGGCGAACAACCCCCAGTACGATGCGCTGCCGGAGGTAGTGGAGGGCTATATGCAGGAGATCAACAAGCTCACTGGCAGAGATTATCACCTGTTCAACTACTACGGTGCGCCTGACGCGGAGCGGGTGATCGTGGCCATTGGCTCGGTCAGCGAGGCCGCCCGCGAGGTGGTGGACTATCTGACCGCCAAGAGGGAAAAGGTGGGCTATTTGCAGATCCACCTGTACCGTCCCTTTGCCACGGAATATTTCCTGCGGGCGCTGCCCAAGACCGTGAAGCGCATTTCCGTGCTGGATCGTTCCCGCGAGCCGGGCAGCATCGGCGAGCCGGTGTATCTGGATGTGGTGGCAGCGTTCAGCCGCTGCCAGGAGCGTCCGGAGATCTATGGCGGACGCTACGGCCTGAGCTCCAAGGACGTGGATCCGGCGCAGATTAAGGCGGTGTTCGACAACATGAAGCTGGAGACGCCCAAGCCCCGCTTTACCATCGGCATCGTGGACGACGTGACGCATTTGTCACTGGATTCCAGCACGCCGCTGAAGACGGAGCCGGCCGACACCATCTCCTGCAAGTTCTGGGGTCTGGGCGGCGACGGCACGGTGGGCGCCAACAAGAACTCCGCCAAGATTGTGGGCGACCATACGGACATGTATACGCAGGCGTATTTTGAGTACGACACAAAGAAGTCCTTTGGTATCACAAAATCCCATCTGCGGTTCAGCAAATCTCCCATCCGCGCCACGTATCTGGTGAAGAGCGCTGATTTTATTGCTTGCCATAATCAGTCTTATCTGGGAAAATATGACATGATCCACGAGCTGAAGAAGGGCGGCACCTTCCTGCTGAACACGGAGTGGTCGGTGGAGCAGCTGGATGAGATGCTGCCGGCAAAGGTGAAGCGCTATCTGGCGGAAAATGAGATCCATTTCTACATCGTGGACGCCAACAAGATCGCGGAGGAGCTGGGTCTGGGCAACAAGTCCAGCATGATCCTGCAGGCGGCGTTCTTCAAGCTGGCAAAGGTGATCCCTGTGGAGGACGCGGTGGCTTACATGAAGAAGGCGGCGGAGAAGTCCTTTGCCCGCAAGGGTGAAAAGGTGGTGGCTATGAATCTGGCCGCCGTGGACGCCGGTATCAACAGCCCCGTTCTGGTGCAGGTGCCTGCGGCATGGAAGGATGCCGTGGAGGAACAGCACGATCTGGAAAAGCTGCCGGAAGAGGTGCGCAACATCATCATGCCCATTACGGCACAGAGGGGCGATGATCTGCCGGTCAGCACTTTCGTGGGTCACGAGGGCGGTACCTTCAAGATGGGCAACACCGTGTTTGAAAAGCGCGGCATCGCCACGCAGATCCCTGTGTGGGACGCTACGAAGTGCCTGCAGTGCAACCAGTGCTCCTATGTATGCCCCCATGCGGTGATCCGGCCGTTCCTGCTGGATGAGGAGGAGGCGGCAAAGGCGCCTGAGGGATTTCAGACGGCGGCGCTGAAGGGCTCCAAGGCACCGTATCGCTACAGCCTGCAGATCAGCTCGATGGACTGCACGGGCTGTGGCAGCTGCGTGGCCTGCTGTCCCGCCAAGGAGAAGGCCATCAACATGACGCCGGCTACCGCCCTACTGGAAAAGACCGAGAATTGGGAGTATGCGCTGACCCTTTCCGACAAGGGCGACCAGTTTGATCCCAAGACGGTGAAGGGCAGCCAGTTCCGTCTGCCGCTGCTGGAGTTCTCCGGCGCATGTGCCGGCTGTGGACAGACCCCCTATGCAAAGCTGATCACGCAGCTTTACGGCGACAAGGCCTATTGGGTCAACGCCATCGGCTGCTCCATGGCGTGGAGCGCGGCAATGCCCTCTTTCCCCTACACGACGAACAAGGAGGGAAAGGGCCCCAGCTACGTTTGCTCGCTGTTTGAAAATCAGGCGGAGTGCGGTCTGGGCATGGCCATCGGCGTACACCAGCGCCGCAATGAGGTCCGCCTTCAGGCTCAGGAGCTGCTGACACTGGTTGGTTCCGGTGCGCTGGCCGATGCGCTGAACGAGTGGCTAGCCCACTTTGATGAGCTGTACGGCTGCGACGTGCCCAGCAAGAAGATGGAGCAGGCGCTGGAAGCGGCGAACCTGGAGGGCCGCGCCAGAGAGCTGGGCGCCGAAATGCTGCTGCACAAGGATCAGTTTACCAAGAAGAGTATTTGGATGTTCGGCGGCGACGGATGGGCGTATGACATCGGCTTCGGCGGACTGGATCACGTGATTGCCTCCGGCGAGGATGTGAACATCTTTATCGTGGATACCCAGGTGTACTCCAACACCGGCGGACAGGCCTCCAAGGCGACGCCGCTGGGTGCTTCCGCCAAATTCCAGACGGCGGGCAAGCGCACGCGCCGCAAGGATCTGGGCCGCCAGATGATGACCTATGGCGACGTTTACGTGGCACAGGTGGCCATGGGCGCCAATCCCAGCCAGCTGATCAAGGCGGTGACCGAGGCGGTGGCCTATCCCGGCCCCTCTATCATCATTGCCTACACGCCGTGCATTTCCCATGGTATCCGCGCGGGCATGTCCTGCGTGCAGGAGGAGATGAAGAAGGCGGTGGAGGTCGGCTTCTGGCCGCTGTACCGCTACAATCCGCTGAACGAGGGGCATCCGCTGACCATTGATTCCAAGGCACCCAACGGCGACTATCGGGCATTCCTGCGTGGGGAGTCCCGCTTTGCTTCGCTGGAGGCGCGTTTCCCAGAGATCGCCCACAAGCTGTTTGAGCAGGCGGAGAAGGACGTGACCACGCAGTATAATGAGATTTTGCGACTGGCGAAGTGCCTGAACACCGATGAGTGAACGGCATGCAGCGGGTTTCGAAATAAATAAAAATGGAGGAAACACACATGAAAGCAAAGCAAATCCTGAGCCTGATCCTGGCGCTCATCCTGACCCTGTCTCTTGTGGCCTGCGGTGGCACGAACGACACCCCCGACTCCGGCGACAGCACTGATCCCAACGCCGCCAGCGGACTGACCGAAAAAATCGAGCTGTCCTTTGCCCATTCCCAGCAGGCCAGCGCCCCCACCGGCATGGCCATGCAGGCCTTTGCCGACAAGGTGAAAGAGGATTCCAACGGCATGATCGAGATCACCGTGTACCCCGCTTCTCAGCTGGGCGGTGAGCGCGACGAGCTGGAAGGCCTGTCCATGGGAACGGTTGACATGGCGTATATTTCCGCCGGCGTCATCGAGAACTATGCCCCCGCTGCCGGTATTTTCAATCTACCCTTCGTGTTCGACAGCTATGACCACGCCCAGAAGGTTCTGGACAACGAGGAGCTGAACGGCGTTCTGGCTAACGATCTGGCCAACCACAACATCAAGCTGCTGACCTTCCTGGTGCAAGGCAACCGCTATCTGTATTCCAATAAGGAAGCCAACATGGACGATCTGTCCACCCTGAGCGGCCTGAAGATCCGCGTGCCCGAGGCTCCCATGGCTACCGGCATCTGGGCCTCCCTGAAGGCGAATCCCACGGCTGTGCCCTGGAGCGAAGTGTACACCGCCATGTCCACCAAGATCGTGGAGGCCTTTGAGGTCCATGTCCATGCGGTCCTGATGGAGAACCTGCAGGAGACCTTTAAGTATTGCTATCTGACCAACCATCAGACCTCCGTTTCCGGCGTGATGATCTCCAGCAACACCTGGAACAACCTGCCGGAAGAGGCACAGAAGATCATCAGCGACAATATTTCCTATCTGATCGAGCAGAACAACAACAACGTTATCTCCGTGGAGGAGAGCCAGATCCAGGAGCTGCGTGACGCCGGTATCACCGTTACCGATGTGACCGCCGCCCAGAAGGAGACCATGAAGGAGGCTTGCGCCGACCTGCAGAACAACTGGTTGAAGGATACCGAGAACGCCCAGAAGCTGTACGACATCGTGCAGAGCCTGCGCTGAACGGATCGACCCGATGAAGTGACCGCCCTTACCCCGGCGGCCCGTGAGTGATCCTGCTGGGGCGGGTTTCGGCCCGCCCCAGCCATCTAACACAGGAGGAGCGAGTACATGACAAAGATTTGCGATGTTTTGCGCAAGGTGACGAAGACGTTGATCGTGATTTTGTTCGCGGCCGTAGTAATCGTTACCTTTGCGGGTGTGATTGCCAGATATATTCTGAACAACTCCATTATCTGGTCGGAAGAGTTTTCCCGCTATGTATTTAACTGGGTGATTATGCTGGCCTGCGGATTGGCTGTGGGCAGCAATTCTCATATGTATATCGATGTGATCTACCGTGTGATCCCCAAGCGTGCCCACAAGGCGTATCAGACCGTTGTGGATGCACTGGTGCTTGTATTTTTCGTGTTCATGATCGTCTACAGCGTCAAGCTGGTCATTGCGGCCGGTGCGCAGGTATCGGCGGCGATGCGGATCCCCATGCGCGTGGTGTACTGCGGTATGCCCCTGGGCTTTACGCTGATGCTGATCTTCGGCATCGAACGTCTGGTGAACGACATCAAGGGCAAGAGCGAGGACGCGTTGGACAAGTATGACGTTGATGTGGAAAAAATCAGAGAAGAGGAGGGGCCGCTGCTGTGAATATCATTGCTGTTATCCTGATTTGTTTCTTTGTATTGGTTTTGTTAGGCTTCCCCATTGCCTTCAGTATGGGTATTTCGGGCGCGATCACCATTGTGACGGTGGCGCAGAATATCCCCCTGATGGTGATCCCCCAGCGTGTATTTGCCGCCATGGACGCAACGGCCCTAATGGCAATACCTTTCTTTATCCTGGCCGGTGAGCTGATGAACGGCGGCGGTATTACCCGCAGCATCATTCGCTTTTCCAACAGCTTGATCGGCCACATCCGCGGCGGCCTGGCGCACGTGAACGTGCTGGCCAGCATGATGTTTGCCGGCCTTTCCGGCTCCGCCGCCGCGGATGCCTCCTCTATCGGCGCGATGCTGATCCCCGCCATGGAGGAAGATGGCTATACGCCGGAATTCAGCGTGGCGGTTACGGCGGCCTCCGCCTGTATCGGGCCGATCATCCCGCCCAGTATCTGCGCGATCGTGTACGCCTCCATGTCCGGCCTGTCGGTGTCGTCCCTGTTTATAGGCGGCGTGATCCCCGGAATTCTCATTGGCCTGGTGCAGATGGCGCTGATCGTGTGGTATGCCAAGCGGGACAACTTCCGCAAGGGTGAATGGCGCGGCTTTGGCTATGTGGGCAAGACGTTTGTGGAGGCACTGCCTGCGCTGATCATGCCCCTGATCATTCTGGGCGGCATCCTCAGCGGCGTTTTCTCCGCCACCGAGGCGGGCGTTGTGGCCTGCGTCTACGGCACCATCGTGGGCTTTGCCAAGCGGAATCTGACCCTTAAGAGCCTGCCCACCGTGTTCATCAATGCCGCCACTGTTGCGGCCACCACGATGATCGTGATCGGCTTTGCACAGGTGCTCAGCTGGATGCTGACCCGCGGCCAGTTTGCCAATATCCTGCTTAACGCGGTGCTGGGCTTTACGGACAACAAGCAGATCGTCTTTATTCTGCTGCTGATCGGCCTGTTTATCCTGGGCTTCTTTATTGATACTACCGCGCTGCTGATCCTGGCTGTGCCGGTGGTGGCACCTATCATTGCCAGCATCCATATTGATCCGGTACACTTTGCCAACCTGGGCATCATCATGTGCATCATGGGCGCCTGTACGCCTCCCGTGGGGGTGCTGCTGTTCATCTGCTGCGGTATCGCCAAGATCCCTGTGATGAAGGGCGCCAAGGCGCTGGCACCGTTCTTGACGGCTATGGTGATCCTGATCATCATTCTGTCCTTTATCCCCGGGGCTGTTACGTGGCTGCCCAGTTTGATCAAGAGTTGAGAGGCAAACGGCATGGAGTTCAAGAATGTAAACAGAAGCGAGAAGGAGAGGTATGTCTGGCCGCAGTTTGACGCATTGCAGCTGTCCATCGGCTGGGATGAGGCGGACATACAGCGCAAGCAGATACTGGTGGAGGATGTGTTTGGCGACAGCCATCCCGGCAGCGCACATCTTGACCGGCTGGCGCAGCAGGCGATGATCGGGGTGTATCAGTCCGGTGGAAAGCCAGGGCATTTCCACACGACGGACATCTGCGACGGCTGCGCCCAGGGCCATGACGGCATGAACTACATCCTTGCTTCCCGCGAGGCCATCGCGGATATGGTGGAGCTGCACGGACGCTTTGTGTCATGGGATGGACTGGTGCTACTGTCCTCCTGTGACAAGTCGATCCCTGCCCATCTGAAGGCGGCGGCCCGTCTGGATCTGCCCACGGTGTTTGTGCCGGGCGGCAGCATGCGGCCGGCCCGGGATATGACTTCCTGCTGCGAGGCGGGGGATATCTCCCTGCGCCAAAAGCGGGGCGAGGGGATCACCGAGCAGGAGATCCGCGATTTCAAGCTGACGGGCTGCCCGTCTGTGGGCTCCTGTCAGATCTACGGCACGGCCAGCACCATGCAGAGCATGACGGAGGCACTGGGCGTGGCTCTGCCGGGCAGCGCGTTGGCACCGGCTACCATGCGGGATATCGAGAGCTATGCCCGTCAGGCGGGACACGCGGTGATGGAGCTGGTCAGGCGCGGGATCACGTTCCGCTCTATCGTGAATGAGCGGGCGCTGCGCAACGCCATTGTGGTGCACTGCGCGGTGGGCGGTTCCACCAACGCGATGATCCATCTGCCAGATCTGGCCCATGAGCTGGGCATTGAGCTGCCGGTGGAGCTGTTTGACGAGATCAACCACAAGGTGCCGCACATTGCCAACATCCTGCCCAGCGGCAGGTGGCCCACCGAGACATTCTGGTTTGCCGGCGGAATACCGATGATCCAGCAGATGGTGCGGGAGCACCTGGATCTGGACGTGATGACCATTACGGGAAAGACGCTGGGTGACAATCTGGAGGATATGCTGCGAGACAATTTCTTTGATCGAAATCTGGGCTATCTGCATAACTACGGCCTTGAGCGGCGGGATGTGATGGTGCCGGTGGAGGAGATCCATGAGACGGGCTCTGTGGCGGTGCTGAAGGGAAACATCGCACCGGAGGGCGCGGTAGTCAAATACGCGGCCATCGCACCGGAGATGCGCAGCCACACCGGCCCCGCGCGGGTCTTCAACAGCGAGGAGGACTGCTTTTACGCTGTGGTGGAGCGGCGGGTGCAGCCGGGGGACATCCTGATCATCCGCTATGAGGGACCGCGAGGTTCCGGTATGCCGGAGATGCTGATGACCACGGAGGCCATCGTTTGCGACAAGGGACTGAACGGAACGGTGTCCCTTGTTACGGATGGGCGGTTTTCCGGCGCTACGCGGGGCCCCGCGATCGGCCACGTTTCGCCGGAGGCCGCAGCGGGCGGCCCGCTAGCGTATGTGATGGACGGCGACCTGATCCGCTTTGATGTGAAGGCGCGCAGTCTGGACGTGGTCGGCTTCGACGGTGTGGAAAAGACACCGGAGGAGGTGGCGGCGGTGTTTGCGCAGCGCAAGGCAACGATGCCCTTGAAGGAAAAGGAACAGCGTACTGGCATCTACAAACGGTACACGGACGGCGCCCGCTCTGCCATGAAGGGCGCGGGCTTATAAAAAACAGCGGAACCACAGCGCACGGTACGGCACTGTGGTTCCGCATAACAATAGGAGAAGCTGGAGGCGTATTATGGCTACACATGATTGGAAAGCGATCACGGATCGTCTGGTGAAGTATCTGCGGATCAAGCAAACGCCGGTGGGCGTCAAGTATTTTGAATCGGAGGAGGAGCTGAGAGCGGTTCCGAAGGTGCGGATCCCGACGCGCCATATCTCCCCCTGTACGACCATTTCGCAGGCGGTGCAGCTGAACTGGACGGTGGCCTGCTTGGCACAGACGGTACATATCAACTACTGCCGCGGCATCCACGGCATGTTTGCGCGGGACGAGAAATGGCACTCCGCCAAGATATTTGACAAGGTATACTATGACAGGCTGGAGGATTCGCAGGCGCACCACGAGGCGCTGGCCTGTCTGCCCGCCAAGTATGTGGGGCTGGTGGCCTCGCCGCTGGTATCCGGCCGGTTGGAGGAGCCGGATGCTTGCATTATTTACGCCGACTCGGCACAGACGTTTATGCTGCTGGCGGGATGGCAGTATTACGGCTATGAAAAACTGACATTTACCTTTGTGGGGGAATCCACCTGTTCTGACAGCTGGGTGAGCACCATCCTGACCGGAAAGCCGAAGGTGTCGATCCCCAGCTTTGCGGACAGAAAGTTCGGCGGCTTGAAGGATGATGAGCTGGTGATCTCCATGAAGGCGGAGGATCTGGAGCGGGCGGTGAACGGAGTGGAGCAGCTGTTTAAGAACGGTCTGCGCTATCCCATCGCGCCCTATTCCCTGACGACGGATATGATCGACGGACTGCCGAAAAGCTATTTGGAATATTAAGGCGGGCAGTGCAATGACGATAAACCATGTTTTCGGAAAGCCGCTGACGCGCTTTGTGCTGGAGATCAACGACCATATCGCGGTGATCAACATGGCGCATCAGCCTATCAATGTGATCGACGAAGCATTTGAAGAGGAATTGGTGCAGGTATGCCGTTACATCAATCAGGAGGACGACGCCTGGGTGACGGTGCTGATCTCCGCCTGTAAGACCTTTACGGCCGGTGTGGACATCCATCTGTTCAAACGAAGTATTGAGGAGCGCACCGTCAGTGATACACAGGAGAAGTATTATAACAGCGCCCTTGCCCTGTATGAGTTGCGGACGCCGGTGATCTGCGCGGTGCACGGATACTGCTTGGGCGGCGGCCTTTGCTATATGGCGGGGGCAGATCTTGCCATCGCGGCGGAGGGCACCAAGCTGGGACTGCCGGAGGTGAACATCTGCGTAACGGGCGGCAGCGGGCATCTTGCACGGCTCCTGCCGGCGCATATCATGCGTGAAATGGCCTATACGGGACGGTTTGTCCCTGTGGAGGAGCTGATGCAGTATGGTGTGGTCAACTGCATCGTACCCCAGGAGCGTCTGCGGGAGGAGGCCATGGCGATGGCTCGCGAGCTGACGGCAAAGGGGCCCTATATTTTAGAGTATTTTAAGGCCTGTATGGACCGGCAGGAGGATCTCCAGATGAAGCGAAAAAACGATCTGGAGATCATTCACACGCGCTATATGGCGCAGCATCCAGATTTTGCCGAGGCATTTCAGGCGTTTTTGGAAAAGCGCCCGCCTGTGTTTCAGGGGCGCGAAAAATAAAGAATCGGAGGAACATCCTTTATGATGACCGCGAAAGAGTATATCGACTCCCTGCGTAAGCTGAACACCCGCGTGTACATGTTTGGCGAGAAGATCGACAACTGGGTGGATCACCCCATGATCCGTCCCTCCATCAACTGCGTGGCCATGACCTACGCCCTGGCCCAGGATCCCCAGTATGAGGACCTGATGACCGCCACCTCCAGCCTGACCGGCCACAAAATCAACCGCTTCACCCACCTCCACCAGTCCAGCGAGGACCTGGTGAAAAAGGTGAAGATGCAGCGCCTGCTGGGTCAGAAGACGGCCAGCTGCTTCCAGCGCTGCGTGGGCATGGACGCCTTCAACGCCGTGTTCTCCTCCACCTACGAGATCGACGAGAAGTACGGCACCCACTACCACGAGAATTTCAAGAAGTTCCTCATCTACGTGCAGGACAACGACCTGACGGTGGACGGCGCTATGACCGACCCCAAGGGCGACCGCTCCAAGGCTCCTCACGACCAGACCGACCCGGATATGTACGTCCACGTGGTGGAGCGCCGCCCCGACGGCATCGTGGTCTGCGGGGCCAAGTGCCACCAGACCGGCTCCATTAACAGCCACTGGCACATTTTTATGCCCACCATCGCCATGGGCGAGGCCGACAAGGACTATGCCGTGTCCTTCGCCTGCCCCACCGACGCCGAGGGTCTGTATATGATCTACGGCCGCCAGTCCTGCGACACCCGCAAGATGGAGGAGGGCTGCATCGACGTGGGCAACGCCAAGTTCGGCGGGCAGGAGGCTCTGGTGGTTCTGGATCACGTCTTTATCCCCAACGAGTACATCTTCCTCAACGGCGAGTATGAGTTCGCCGGTACCATCGTAGAGCGCTTCGCCGGTTATCACCGCCAGAGCTACGGCGGCTGCAAAGTGGGCGTAGGCGACGTGGTCATCGGCGCGGCGGCGCTGGCTGCCGAGTACAACGGCGTGGAGAAGGCCAGTGCTGTCAAGGACAAGCTCATCGAGATGACCCACCTCAACGAGACCCTGTACTCCTGCGGCATCGCCTGCTCCTGCGAGGGCTGCCCCACCAAGGCAGGCAACTATCAGATCGACCTGCTGCTGGCCAACGTCTGCAAGCAGAACGTGACCCGCTTCCCCTACGAGATCGTGCGTCTGGCCGAGGATATTGCCGGCGGCCTG
>OLXV01001372.1_pt1 | contig 12188 bp, 9 predicted proteins | sample 1673481 | NCBI WGS metagenome assembly OLXV01 (sample SAMEA103958113, study PRJEB25191) | human gut metagenome
CCCTATAGTCGCTGAGGAGTTAAGACAACAGTCTTCTAGCTCAAACTTAGGACATTTGTTCCTTAACTTTCTTCTAACTTCCCTTAACTTCCCTCTAACTTCCCCACATGCGAAGTTCTGAAAATAAAAAGAGGGTGAGTCATCTGGTTATGACACACCCTCTTTTTGGCTTTTTATTTCTTTTTCTTCTTCTTCTTTTTGATGCCGAAGAAATCGCGGAGGCCGTTGAAGTCTTTCTTCATGATGAGACCGAGACCCTGCGTGTTCAGACTGTTGCGCGTAAAATAGCGGTCGTTGGTCTGATTGTACATGCGTATGGCGAGGTTGCCGTTAGGGAAGATGAGGTAGCGGAGGTCAAAATCACCGATGAAACTCTGCGTGGCATTCGGATTGTCGCGATAACCGAACTGGCCATTGAAGAGTAACCGGTTGTTGAGCAGCTTGCCGCTCAGAATGCCCTCATATTCGGCATTGTTGAAACCTTCATCGCCCGTAGATATGTTGGCACCGAAATTCCAGTTGTTGCTCTTCACCACGTTGGAAAGTACGGTGTTCAGCTGCTGCGAGATGGTGCCGCTCAGCAGGCTCTGCATCGCCAGCGAAGTCTGACTCTGCTGTTCGCCATCCTCGCTCACCTGGTTGTTGTTGGTCTGGGCGTAGAACCTGCCGATGCCCAAGAGATAGAGCACCTGCTGGTTCATCTCTTCCTGCGAATTGATGATAGAGTAGATCATCTGCTTCGCATCGCTGTTAACCGTAGGCAGGTCCATCGAGAAATCTACCTTAGGCGATTGAGGCGTGCCGGTGATGTCCATCAGGCAGTCTACGCGGATGTTGTTGCCCGAGAACGAACGGCCTATGCGCAGGTCACTCAGCGGCACTCCGTTTACGGTATATTTAGCCCGCAGGTTGAGTGGGGCGTTGTATGGATTGCCACCGAAGGCGATGGTGCCGCCCGGCATAAACTCGAACTCCTTCTTGATGAGATTCTGGATGGTGAGCTTGTAGGTGCCGTGGTCTACCACATAGTTGCCAAACATGTCGAACGAGCCCTTGTTGAAGTAGTTGGCGCGAATTACGCCATCTCCGTTCAGGGTGATGTAATCGCCCGACTGCTCGTCCATGATCATCTTGAGCGTGAGGTTCTGGTTGGTGTTTACGAGGAAGTTGATGCGCATATCCGATTCGAAATCGATGTCATCCTCTCTCTGTTTCGTGGTTGGAGCCCCGTTCAGGCTGTCCATGATATCCGGCACAATCTCATGCCAGTGGATAAAGCTCTTGTCGCTGATGGCGTCCGGACTTGCCACATTATATACAAAGATGCTGCCCGGTTCGGGCTCGGCGTTGATATCGATGACGGTTTCGCCGCTCTTGCCGTGGATGCCTACCTCGCCCGTGGCATAGATGGTGCCATAGAAGGTGTTGTCGCCAAACTCGCGGGTATCGAAGCCCAGGAAGTTGTGCGCCTTGATATCGAGGTCGTAGCTCAGCCTTGTGAGGTGCTTGTGGTGGATGCCTCCGCTCAGGATGGCTATGTTGCGGTTGCGGTCGAAGATGGTATCATTCTCTATGAGGATATCATCTGGGATAGCGTGGGCACGGAGCGCATCGAAGGTATAATCGGTGTTGAGCTGCTTGAGGTGCACCTTGCCATGAGCGGTAATATCGCCTACGAGATTGACGCTTTTCAAATCGCCCACCACATTGAGATGACCATCGCCCCAGGCTTCTACCTGGTTCATGAAACTGCCGCAGAAATTCTCGAGGAATTTCATGCTGGTGCCCTGGGCATCGATACCCAGGTCGATATAGTTGCGCTTAGGCGAGACGTATCCGTTGATGAGCGTCTGATGCTCCGGACCGTCATCGGCAACTGCATGAATATCAATCTGTTCAAGCTCCTTGTTGAAGTTGACACCAGCATGGAGTACACCGAGCGGTCCGTTTTCGAAGGTAAACTCCTTCACGTCTAGCTGGGCGTAGGCATCAGGGTCGTTGAAGAGGCTCTTGATGATAGCCTTGCCCGAAGCCTTGCCGGTGAAATCTACCGAATGGAAATTGATGAGGTTCAGCACGTATGCCACATCCACATCCTTCAGGTCGGCTACGATAGAATCGGTCTTCTCGGGTGTGGCAAGACCGGAAACGATGACGTGCTGCTGGTCGTGGCTCACGGCAAAATGGTCTACCAGCAGGCGCTTCTTGCTGTAGATGATGTCGGCAGGATGAACTTTCCACGGTGTGCCGTCGATTCTGATTTCAGACGGGTGTATGGTTACGTGGGCGGTAGAAACATGATCTTCGTTCTTGAAGAACTGCGCCCTCGTATCGATGATGCCCTGGATAGGGAGTTTTGCCGAATGGTTGTTGTAGAAGAGCTTGGCGAAGAGCTGGTTGTCGGCAGCGGCTGCCTTTACGTGGATGCCCGGTCCGTTATCTCCCCATTTGCCCTGCCTGATCTGCGCATCTACCTTGAGCGAATCGTTGATGGTATGCAGTCGCACTTTGGCTCCATGATAGTCTTTTGCGTCATAGCTGAAGTCAGGCACGCTGGCATAGATGTTGACAGTTTTCTCGGCATCGTTCATGAATCCATCGGCAAAGACGGGCTGCTCTATCTTCAGCGGAATGCCCAGCATGCGCTGCAGTATCTCGGTAGAGGTGATTTCTGCCTGGAAGGTGAAATGATTCTTCGCACTCCTGTCTACCTTGCCGATGCCCGGAAGGGTAGGCAGTTTGCTGGCTACCAGGTTGGTGAAGCTCTTGGTGAGGGTAGCGTAATCGTACTCTCCGTTAACATGGATGCTGGCGAACGGGGCTTCGAGGTCGAAATAGCTGTCCTTGCCCTGGTTCTTGGCGCTTACGGTGATGTCATCGAGACTGTAGGTCTTGTCGGCTACCTTCAGTCCCAGGATGGTTGGCAGCAGATGCTGTACATGGGCAGTAGCTGCATACTGCTTGTGCGGGATGGAGTAGGAGCCTTCTACCTGGATGTTGGCGTTAGGGTCGGCGATGGATGCGAGTCCCTCGAGCAATCCCCGGTTATAGCTGCCGTCTATCTGAATGTTGCGGTAGCTGTACTTGTTGAAATCGAAGCGCGGAATGCTGCCCTTGGCATAGAAATGTTGCTTGTTGCCGTGAGCCGAAAGCGATGCTGCCAGGATGCCGAACTGCCCGTTGTCGAGGATTCGGCCCAGGTTGATGCCCTGGGTGTTGATGCTAGCCTTGAGCTCGGAGCCAGCTTTTTCGGCCTTGATGGCTACTTCGCCCACGCCGGTCTTCAGCTGGCCGCGGGTGCCTGCCTTCTTGCCAGCACCATATACTTCACCTATATAATATATGTCGCCCAGGCGCAGCACTTCTTTCGGAATGCTGATGCGTTTGCCCAGATTTCTGGAAACCTCTCCGATGCCATCGCCTGATATCTTGAGGGCTGAGATGTTTGCCTTCCAGCGCAGAAGGCGGTCCCAATCGCTCACACGGCCGTTAGCCCTGAGCATCAGACTGCCGCTCTGAGTCTTGAATTCGAGGTTATGGATGCGGGCAGATGTACTGGTGCCCGAAAACTGGAGATGAAGCTGCAGGGCATCCTTGAACTTGCGGAGTTCAGGCACGAAGCAAGCAATATCGGCAAGCGTGATGACGGATGGCTTGATGCCGCCCTGAAACTGGAGTGTAGGCTCTACGATATGCTTGTTCTTGATGCGGTAGGTAGCGCGCAGGTCATCAAACTGCAATTGCGAATGAGGGAGCTCGATGCTGAAGTCTCTGAGCAGGGCTTGCTGCTGGTCGGCATCGAGTTTGAATCTCAGATTTCTGAGTTGAAGTCCTGATTTATCTTTCAGCGATATCTTCTTGACAGTCAAATGGATATCCTTGTCTGTGAGATGGCCCAGAATAATGTGGGCAGAGAGGTCGGTGATGCCTAGATGCTGCGGCGAAAAGACGCCCGGCTCAGGCGCAATATCGCGCTGGTTGTAGGCAACGGCACCATGGCGGATAATCAGGCTTCCGATGTGCAGGTCGAGCGGAGTATGGCGGGTGGTATCTTTCGAAGCCAGCGAATCGAGCACGAACTGGATGTTCATCGGGCTCTTGGCATCCTGCTTGTAGATGTTGGCATTGAGCCCGAAGAGCTGGGCAGATGAAACCGAAATCTTGCCATCCTTCAAAGGCAGGAAATCGAGCTTTGCCGATACGCGCGAAGCACAGATCATGCTGTCGCCCTTCTGGTCGAGCATCATCACGTCATCTATGATAATGCGGTTGAAGAAGCCCAGATTCACCTTTCCGATACTTACCTGAGTGCCGAATTTCTGAGCCAGCGCACCGGCTACTTCAGAGCCGATGAAGGCCTGTACTGGTGGCACGTGCAACAGTACGACAAGCAAGAAATAGACAGCAGCCAGCGTCCATATAATGCTATTGATGATATGTTTTAAATGTTTCAGAGTTGCTTTCTCTAGTTTACAAAAATGTTACTAATTTGAATTTTGCGACAAAATTACTGAAAAATCGGCATAAAATCGAATAATTCACACAATTTTTCTTTTTTATATCACTTTTTTTCACTATTTTTGCAGCACGTTAGAAGTTTCAGCATAGAAGAAGATAAAATATATGTTTTATGGCAGATGGCCAGTATAGCGTCTTGATGAGGGCGCTGACGCATATATCTTGAAGTGATTAGTAAATTTATATTTAATATTTTTTTAATGTAGTTATGGCAAATGTAATTAAGTTACGTAAAGGCTTGGACATTAACCTTACGGGTAAGGCTTCCAAGGATGTAACGCTCCAGGTGGCTCAGGCTGGCGAGTATGCGCTGGTTCCTGCGGCTTTCGTGGGTGTGACTCCTAAGGTAGTGGTACGCGAGGGCGAGCATGTCAATGCCGGAGATGCCTTGTTTGTGAACAAGGCTTGCCCGGAGGTGAAGTTTGCCTCGCCAGTGAGCGGAGAAGTAACCGCCATTGAGAGAGGTGAGCGCCGAAAGGTGCTCTGCGTGAAGGTGAAGGCCGACGCAGTACAGACCTCTACGGATTTTGGTAAGAAAAACGTTGATGCGTTAGACGGTGAGGCTGTCAAGCAGGCGCTGCTTGAGGCTGGTCTCTTCGGATACATCAACCAGTTGCCTTATGCTGTGTCCACAACTCCCGACACCAAGCCTAAGGCAATTTTCGTTTCCGCCCTCCGCGACATGCCGCTCGCAGCCGACTTTGAGGTAGAACTCAAAGGCAACGAAGAGGCTTTCCAGACGGGTTTGACAGCCTTGAGCAAGATTGCGAAAACTTATCTCGGTGTTGGCGTTGACCAGCACAGCAATGCGCTCGGCGCGGCTAAGAACGTAGAACTCAATGTATTCGACGGTCCTTGCCCGGCAGGTAATGTAGGCGTACAGGTGAACAACATCGACCCGGTAAACAAGGGCGAGGTGGTTTGGACAGTAGATCCAGCATCGGTTATCTTCTTCGGAAGACTCTTCCTGACAGGTAAGGTTGATTTGCACAAGACTGTAGCTGTGGCTGGTAGTGAAATCAAGACTCCTGGCTATGCTGAAGTATTGGTAGGTACACCTTTAAGCAGTTTTGTAGCCAATCAGCTGAAAGCTGCTGACCATGTGCGACTTATCAATGGTAATCCTCTTACCGGTGTAAAGACGACCACAGCCGATTTCGTAGGTGGTCATACATCAGAGATTACAGCCATCCCAGAGGGTGATGACAACGACGAGATGCTGGGTTGGATTCTTCCACGTACCAATCAGTTCTCTACATCGCGTTCATATCTCTCCTGGCTCTTCGGCAAGAAGAAGGAGTATAATCTCGATGCCCGCGTGAAGGGTGGCGAGCGCCACATGATCATGAGCGGCGAGTATGACAAGGTGCTCCCGATGGACATCTATGGTGAGTATCTCATCAAGGCAATCATCGCCGGCGATATCGACAAGCAGGAGCAGCTCGGTATCTACGAGGTAAGTCCTGAAGATTTTGCTGTGGCTGAGTTCGTGGATTCATCTAAGCTCGAATTGCAGAAGATTGTACGCGAGGGCTTGGATACCCTGCGCAAGGAGAACGCTTAGTTTTTAGTACTGTTAATTATTTAAATAATGAGTGCATTAAGAAATTATCTCAATAAGATAAAGCCTAACTTCCAGAAGGGAGGTAAGCTGCATGCCTTCGAGAGCGTGTTTGACGGTTTTGAGAGCTTCCTGTACGTGCCTAATACGACAGCGAAGAGCGGAGCCAGCATCCACGATTCCATCGACTCGAAGCGCATCATGAGCTTTGTGGTAATCGCCCTGATTCCTGCTTTGCTCTTCGGTATGTATAATGTGGGATACCAGAATTTCAAGGCTGCAGGTACACTGGATACTGCCAGCTTCATCGAGGTCTTCGGCTTCGGATTCCTGGCTGTCCTCCCTAAGTTGCTGGTTAGCTACATCGTGGGTCTCGGCATCGAGTTTGCCTGGGCTCAGTGGAAGCACGAGGAAATCCAGGAGGGTTACCTCGTCAGCGGTATCATCATCCCATTGATCATTCCTATCTCTACACCGCTGTGGATGCTCGCCCTGGCGTGCGCCTTCGCAGTCATCTTCTGCAAGGAGATCTTCGGTGGTACCGGTATGAACATCTTCAATGTGGCTGTGGGTGCCCGTATGTTCCTCTTCTTCTCATATCCATTGGCTATGAGTGGTGATAAGGTCTGGGTGGCTAAGGATGCTATCTTCGGTCTGGGTAACACCCTGCCTGATGGCTTCACAGCTGCTACTCCTCTCGGACAGCTGGCTCAGGGCAGCATGCCTTCAGCTAGTCTCTGCGATTCTATCATCGGTTTCATTCCTGGCTGTATCGGTGAGACTTCAGTCATCGCCATCGCCATCGGTGCCATCATCCTTCTCTGGACAGGCATCGCATCATGGAAGACCATGGGCAGCGTATTCGCAGGCGGCATCGTGATGGCGCTTATCTTCCAGGCTCTCGGCATGACACCTATCGCCTGGTATGAGCACATCGTTCTCGGTGGTTTCTGCTTCGGTGCCGTATTCATGGCTACCGACCCTGTAACCTCTGCCCGTACAGAGAAGGGTAAGTACTTCTACGGATTCTTCATCGGTGCCATCGCCGTTATCGTACGTGTGATGAACCCAGGTTATCCAGAGGGTATGATGCTCGCTATCTTCTTCGGCAACATGTTTGCTCCACTCATCGACTACTGTGTAGTTCAGGGCAACATCTCACGCCGTGCTAAACGTGCTATTAAATAATGTAGGAGGAATGTAGATATGAAGACAAATTCAAATAGCTATACTATTATCTATTCGGTTATCATCGTGGTAATCGTGGCATTCCTGCTCGCGTTCGTGTCTTCTTCGCTGAAGGCAACACAGGATGCCAACGTGGCTCTTGATACTCAGAAGCAGATTCTCAACTCGCTGAACCTGCGCGACCTTGACAACGCTACTGCGGCTGCCAAATATAAAGAGGTGGTGAAGGACGAGAAGGAGAAGGACGGCATGAAGTATTACGAGTGCGAGATTGATGGTCAGAAGAAGACCGTTTACTCTGTAAAGGGTATGGGTCTCTGGGGCGGCATTTCAGGCTTCATCGCCGTGGATGCCGACAACAACACCATCTATGGCGTATATTTCAACCACGAAGGCGAGACTGCCGGACTTGGTGCTGAAATCAAGGACAACCTGAAGTGGCAGCAGAAGTTCCAGGGCAAGAAGATTCACAAGGATGGAGTAGAGGGCATCGCTCTGGGCGTTGAGAAAGACGCTCCTGCCGGCGACCCTAACAATGTAGATGCCGTTACCGGTGCTACATTGACATCCGATGGTGTGGATGCAATGCTCAAGGAAGGTCTTGCTAAATTCATTAAATAATTAAGCGAAATTATGGCATTATTTAGTAAACAAAATAAGGAGGCATTCATCAAGCCACTGAACGGCGACAACCCTATCCTCGTTCAGGTGCTTGGTATCTGTAGTGCCCTGGCTGTTACTTCCCAGCTGAAGCCAGCCATTGTGATGGGACTTGCCGTTACTATCATCACGGCATTCTCTAACGTAATTATTTCCATCATCCGCAACACCATCCCTCAGCGCATCCGTATCATCGTCCAGTTGGTGGTAGTTGCTGCCCTGGTTACCATCGTGAGCCAGGTGCTGAAGGCTTTCGCCTACGACGTGAGCGTGCAGCTCTCTGTGTATGTGGGTCTGATCATCACTAACTGTATTCTGATGGGTCGCTTGGAGGCGTTCGCCATGATGAACAAGCCTTGGCCTTCATTCCTCGATGGTGTAGGTAATGGTTTGGGTTACGCCCTCATCCTCGTGATTGTGGGTGCTGTTCGTGAGTTTCTGGGCCGCGGCTCATTGCTCGGTTTCCAGCTGATTCCGGAGGGAGCTTACAACTTCGGATATGTTAACAACGGTATGATGACCATGCCAGCCATGGCATTGATTCTCGTTGGATGTGTAATCTGGGTACATCGTGCCTATATTTATAAGGAGGAGAAGTAAGATGGAGCACGCAATAAGTTTGTTTTTCCGTTCGATTTTCGTCGATAACATGATCTTCGCCTACTTCCTGGGTATGTGTTCATACTTGGCAGTATCCAAGAACGTGAAGACCTCTTTGGGCCTGGGCTTGGCAGTAACCTTCGTGTTGCTCATCACCGTGCCTGTAGATTACCTGTTGCAGACCAAGGTGCTCAGCGCCGATGGCATTCTGGGTGTTGACCTCACTTACCTGAGCTTCATCCTCTTCATCGCCGTCATCGCCGGTATCGTGCAGCTGGTAGAGATGATTGTAGAGAAGTTCTCACCATCGCTCTATGCAGCGCTGGGTATCTTCTTGCCATTGATTGCCGTAAACTGTGCCATCATGGGTGCATCGCTCTTCATGCAGCAGCGCATCCTGATGGAGCCTACCAATACTCAGGCTATCACCTCTGTATGGGATAGCATCGTTTATGCCGTAGGTTCCGGTCTGGGTTGGACTCTCGCCATCGTTCTGATGGGAGCCATCCGCGAGAAGATGCAGTATTGCGACGTGCCAAAGCCATTGCAGGGGCTTGGCATCACATTTATCACAGTAGGCCTCATGGCAATGGCTATGCTTTGCTTCTCAGGCTTGAAAATCTAAAATAGGAGGACTATAGATATGGGTAATACATCATTTATATTGGCTAGTATCGGAGTTTTCCTCGTGGTGATTCTCCTGCTGGTTATCATCCTGCTCGTGGCTAAGAAGTATCTGAGCCCTAGCGGAAATGTAAATATCGTAATCAATGGCGACAAGACCATCAACGTGCCTCAGGGCAGCAGTTTGATGACTACGCTGAATGAGAACGGCATCTTCCTGCCTTCTGCCTGTGGCGGTAAGGCAAGCTGTGGCCAGTGTAAGGTTCAGGTGCTCGAGGGCGGCGGTGAGATTCTCGATTCAGAGAAGCCTCACTTCACCCGCAAGCAGATTAAGGACCACTGGCGCCTGGGATGCCAGTGCAAGGTGAAGGGCGACCTGAAGATCAAGGTGCCTGAGAGTGTGATGGGCGTGAAAGAGTGGGAGTGCGAGGTTATCTCCAACACGAACGTTTCATCATTCATCAAGGAGTTCAAGGTGGCTCTGCCTCCAGGCGAGCACATGGACTTCGTTCCGGGTTCTTACGCTCAGATCAAGATTCCTGCATACGATTGCATTGATTACGACAAGGATTTCGACAAGGATCTCATTGGCGAGGAGTACATCGGAGCATGGAAGAAGTTCAACATCTTCTCTCTCAAGGCTCACAATCCAGAGCCTACCGTTCGTGCTTACTCTATGGCGAACTATCCTGACGAGGGTGACATCATCACCCTGACCGTACGTATCGCCACAACTCCATTCTTGCCACGTCCACAGGTAGGATTCCAGAACGTACCAACAGGTATCGCTTCTTCTTACATCTTCTCTCTGAAGCCAGGCGACAAGGTAATGATGAGTGGTCCTTACGGAGACTTCCATCCTAACTTCACATCAGGCAAGGAGATGATCTGGATAGGTGGTGGTGCCGGTATGGCTCCATTGCGTGCGCAGATTATGCACATGACCAAGACACTGCACACTACCGACCGTGAACTTCACTATTTCTATGGTGCGCGTGCATTGAATGAAGTATTCTATCTGCAAGATTTCCAGCAATTGGAAAAAGACTTCCCGAACTTCCACTTCCATCTGGCTTTGGACCGTCCGGATCCCGCAGCCGATGCAGCAGGCGTGAAGTATACCGCAGGTTTCGTTCACAATGTGATGTATGAAACTTATCTGAAGGATCATGAAGCTCCCGAAGATATTGAATACTACATGTGTGGCCCCGGCCCGATGTCTAATGCAGTCGTTAAGATGCTGGATAGTCTGGGTGTTGAGCCTTCTTCTATCATGTACGACAACTTCGGAGGATAATATCAGGATCTCCTTTTATTAATAATGAAAATAAGCCCGGTAAAAGTGAACTTTTATCGGGCTTTTTCTTTACTTTTGTATAAAACGAAAATAAATATGATAGAGAACATACTAGCCAATTTGAAAATTGAGCGACTGAACCCGATGCAAGAGGCGTCCATTGATGCTTGGAAAGAGGGAAAAGACTTAATATTATTGTCTCCTACGGGATCCGGCAAGACGTTAGCTTATCTGTTGCCTTTGGTGCAGAGTTTGAAGCCTGGTATAACAGGCGTACAGGCTATAGTGCTGGTTCCTTCCCGGGAACTGGCTTTACAAATAGACCAGGTATTTAAATCCATGAACACACCCTTCAAGGCTGTAAGTTGTTATGGAGGACGACCGGCCATGGAAGAGCACCGTACCATCAAAGGGGTGCAGCCATCAGTTATCATCGGTACACCGGGCCGTATGAATGACCATCTTTCCAAACAGAATTTTGATGCAGACACGGTTTCCATTTTGATAATAGATGAATTTGATAAATGTCTGGAATTCGGTTTTCAGGAAGAGATGGCGACTGTCATAGGACAGTTACCCGGTCTGCAACGCCGTTTTCTGTTGTCGGCTACCGATGCGGAAGAGATTCCGCAGTTTACGGGGCTGGACAAGACCATTAAATTGAATTTTTTAAATCCGGAAGAGCAGCTTACCCACCGTCTGCACTTATATAAGGTACTGTCTCCGGAAAAAGACAAACTTGAAACCTTATATAAATTGCTTTGTACCTTGGGAAGCCAATCGACATTGGTTTTCTGTAATCACCGTGAAAGTGTGGAAAGGGTAGGAAAGTATCTTCAATCCAAGAAGTTTCAATGTGGCATTTTTCATGGCGGCATGGAACAGGATGACCGTGAACGCTCCCTATATAAATTCCGCAACGGAAGTTGCCATGTGCTTATTTCTACCGATCTGGCCGCTCGCGGACTGGATATCCCCGAAATAGAGAATGTAGTACATTATCATCTGCCTGCCAATGAAGACGGATACATTCACCGCAACGGACGTACGGCGCGCTGGGAGGCCGAGGGTAATGCGTTTCTGATTCTGCACGACGAGGAACGTATCCCCGACTATGTGCCCCGTCCGCTGGAAGAGTTTGAACTGCCGGAGCCGACGCCGCAGGCCATGGCGACGTTGCGCTGCACGTTCGTCCAGGTGATGACATAGGGGTCGGGGCTCAGCATGGCGCTGTGCCAGCCTTGCGGGATGCTGATCTCGCCGGCGTCCGGCTGTTCCTTCCCGGCCAGCAGCTTCAGAAGGGTGCTCTTGCCGCAGCCGCTGCGTCCGACGATGACCGTGAGCTGCCCGGCGGCGAACGTCACCGAGAGGTCCTTCAGCACCTGCCGCGTGCGGCTTTGCCGCTGCTCGCCGGTGATGACGATCTCCGTACTGTAGGATGTATAAGCCTTGTCCACATGCCGCAGGGTCACCGCGTCCATAAATATGCCTCCGTTCGGTCCGATCTCCTGCTATTTTACCAGATTTGGCGGCTGAACTCAAGCTTCTTTTTCCGTTTCCGCCTGTTGGGCTATATCTTCAAACGTTTTCGGTAGTTGCCGAGGATGCCTATACACATATTTATATAGCAAAGGAACAAACGATAACAGCAGCAACAACAAAGCCAGCCGATGCTCATTTATCATCTTTTTCAACAACAGTTTTGCCCGAGACAATTGTGAAGAAGACGAATGTGGAGCA
>OLXV01001382.1_pt1 | contig 12091 bp, 10 predicted proteins | sample 1673481 | NCBI WGS metagenome assembly OLXV01 (sample SAMEA103958113, study PRJEB25191) | human gut metagenome
ATCGAGGAAGCCGCCGTCATCTTCGGCGTGCCGTGGCGCACGCGCATGACCCGCATCCTCTTCCCGATTCAAAAGAGCAGCATCATCTCCGGCTATCTGCTGCCGGTGATTTCCGTGATGCGCGAGGTCGCGCTGTTCACCCTGCTGGTGCCCTACGCGCGCTACCTGCTGACCACGATGCTCTTCTCCTTCAACGAAACGGGCTACGCGCAATACGGCAGCGCCGTCACGCTGCTGATTATCCTGATTATCATTCTCATCAACTTTGTCACCAACAAGCTGACGGGCGCATCCTTTGACAAAGGCATCGGAGGCTGACATCATGCCGGAAATTATTTTGCAACACGTCACCAAGCGCTTTGACAAATTCGTCGCCGTGCAGGATCTGGATTTGCAGATTCAGGATCGCGGCTTCATCACCCTGCTCGGCCCCTCCGGCTGCGGCAAAACGACCACCCTGCGCATGATCGCCGGGCTTGAAACGCCGACCAGCGGCCGGATTCTGATCGACGGCGTGCCGGTTTTCGATTCCGAAAAGGGCATCAACCTGCCGCCGAACAAGCGCGACATCGGCTTTCTGTTCCAAAACTACGCGCTCTGGCCGCACATGACGGTGTATGAAAACATCGCCTTCGGTCTGGAGATGCTCAAGTGGGATAAGGCGCGCATCCGCAAGCGCGTGGACGAGCTGCTCGCCCTGCTCAAGATCGAGCAGTTTGAAAAGCGCTACCCCGCCGAGCTTTCCGGCGGCCAGCAGCAGCGCGTCGCCATCGCCCGCACCCTCGCGCCCAGCCCGAAGGTGCTCTTCATGGATGAGCCGCTGAGCAACCTGGACGCGAAGCTGCGTCAGGAGATGCGCACCGAGCTCAAGCGCCTGCACTCGGATACCAACAGCACCTTCGTCTACGTCACGCACGACCAGCTTGAAGCCATGACCCTCTCCACCAAGGTCTGCCTGATGGACACGGGCGTTTTGCAGCAGTACGCGCCGCCGCTGGAGATCTACGGCCATCCGGCGAACCTGTTCGTCGCGGAATTTGTCGGCAACCCGACGATGAACTTCATCCCCGCGACGGTGAAGGCCGCCGACGGAAACCGCGCGTCGCTCTCCCTGCTGGGGCACGACGCGACCTTCACCGCCAAAGCGCCGCTGGGCGAATTGACGGGCAGCGCCGTTCTCGGCGTTCGGCCGGAATTTCTGCCGATTGTGCAGGGCGGGCCGCTGCGCGGCAAGACCTATTCCACCCTGCCCGCCGGCATGGAAACAACGGTCAAGCTCTCCTGCGGCGGCACGATGCTCACCAGCGTCGTTTTCGGCTGCGTGGATTACGCCGTGGATACCGAGCTGCCGCTGAACATCGTCGGCGACAACATCGCCCTGTTCGATCAGGCCAGCGGCCAGAGCGTCGGTTTCGGCAGCGTGACCTTCTGATTTTCGCGACGCGCACGGACGGTTTTGCGCAATCCCCCCATATGCACGAAAAAAAATCCCTTGTTCGGTCGGAACACGTTCCGCCGGGCAAGGGATTTTTTGCTCTTTCGCCTTTATGTTTTCTACGCTCGGTTCGCCGTGTATACGCCCGCCACGATCACCGCCGCGCCGACGATCTGCCCGATATGCAGCGGTTCGCCCAGCGCCAGCGCTCCGGCCAAAATCGAAACGATGGTCGATACGCCGATGAACGACGACGTTTTGTTCACGCCGATTTTCGCAATCGCCGCGTTGGAGAGGAAAAACGCCGCCACCGAACAGCCCACGCCCTGATAGAGCACCGCCGTCCGAAACGCCCCGTTTTTCACCGGCAGCGTCAGCAGCGCCGTCAGCGCGCCGTGCGCCGCCGCCTCGCCCAGCGCCAGCAGGCCGTAAAACGCCGCGCCGGAAAGCAGCATGGCGTAGGTAATCTCCGCGCCCGTGTAATCCGACGCGAGATCGACGAACACGCTGTACAGCGCATAGGCCGCGACCGCCAGCATCAGCGCGGCGTAACCCATGGGCGACAGGCTCGACGAAATGCCGACCGCAATCACCGTCGTCATCACGCCCAGAAACGTGATCGAAATGCCGACGACCTGACGGCGCGTGGGCTTCTTTTTCAGAATGACGGCGGAAGCCAGCAGCGACAGCGCCGGTACGCAGGCCAGAAACACGCCGCTCTCCGTCACCGTCGTCTCGCGAATCCCCACCGTTTCGCCGATGAAATACAGGCACGGGCAAAACAGCGCCACGCGCAGCAGCGGCCAAAGCCGCCTGCCCCTCAGGCGAATCTTGACAAGCCCCAGCGCCACGCACAGGCTCATCACCGCCAGCGCGACGATAAACCGCCAGCCCAGCAGCGCAAGGGCGCTCGCCGCGTCCGCCGTCCGCTTGGTGAACAAATAACTCAGGCCGTAGAGCACCTCGCAGCCCAGCGCGCACAGGCCGCCGCTCAAAGCTCGATTTTCTTTCATCCCTTTATACCCTTGTCCGAAGCAGCTTCATGCGGCCGGTCAGCGCGTAATCGCCCAGCCCCGCGGGCAGGAAGACGCTCTGCCCTTTCTTCACGGGATACGTTTCGCCGCCGTGCCCGATCGCGCCCTCGCCCGCCAAAACCAGCAGCGAAACGAAGCTCTCCGGCGACACGCTGTCCGCCATCTCGCCCTCCACCGTGCGCGTTTCCGTCGTAAACTTGTCGCAGGAAAACAGCGGCTGAATCCGCCCGCCCGCGACGGCGCGCTCCGGTTCGGTCGGGCCGACGGGGTCTTTCGGCGGCTCGCGGCGGGCGACGGCCAGCGCCTTGTCGATATGCAGTTCGCGCGGCCTGCCGTCCGCGCCGACGCGGCCGTAATCGTAGACGCGATAGGTCAGGTTGGAGCTTTGCTGCACCTCGGCCACCATCAGCCCCGCGCCGATGGCGTGCACCGTGCCCGCCGGGATGAAGAAGCAATCGCCCGCCTTCGCCGGAACCCAGCTCAGCAGCTCGGTCAGGGTGTTGTTTTCAATCGCGGCGCGCATCTCCGCCAGCGGCGTTTCGCGCTTAAAGCCGTAATAGATGCCCGCGCCCTCGCTCGCGTCGAGCACGAGCCACATTTCGCTCTTTCCCAGCGAATGTTCGAATTCCCGCGCGTATGCGTCGTCGGGGTGCACCTGCACGGAGAGCGGCCCGGCCGCGTCGATCAGCTTAATCAGCAGCGGAAACGCCCCGGCGTTCTGCGCCTTTGTGCCCGCGTCCTGCGGGTGCTCGGCGAGATACTCCCCGAGCGTCCGCCCGGCGTATGCGCCCCCCGCGATGACGGACGGCCCGGCCTCGTGGCAGCTCAGCTCCCAGCTTTCCGCCAGCGGGGTCATGTCCGTCCGCTTGCCCCAATCGCGCTTGAGGCGGTTTCCGCCCCAGATATAATCCTTAAACGCGGGGCTGAGCAGCAAGGGGTGCCTGCCCTGCGCGTCACAAATGTTTGACACGGCGATCCTCCCATGTTCATTGTCCGATACGTCAAAAAAGGGGGCTGCCAAGCCAACAACACCGATATTTCAAGAGTAAAACTAAGTATTTGCGCCCGAAGGTTTCCAAAGAGGTTTTCGGTTGTTGCTGCCAGTGGCAGAAACAAACAAACGAAAACGGAAAGCCCTTTGGTGGGGCGATGGGGCAAAGCCCCATATCCAAAAAATGCTTAGACATTTGTTTCTTGAAATGTTCGGTTTAAGCTTGACAGCCCCGCTTCTTACGCCTTATTTCTGAACGAAATCCTCGGCAACCTCGACGATGTGATCCGCGCAGAGGCCGAACTGGCGCAGCACTTCCCACGCCGGGCCGGAATGGCCGAACTCGTCGTTCACGCCGATGCGGCGCATCGCCGTCGGGCACTTCTCCGCCAGCACCGCCGCGACGGCCTCGCCCAGACCGCCGATGATGCTGTGCTCCTCGCAGGTGATGACCTTGCCGCAGGCCTTCGCCGCCTCGATGACGATTTCCTCGTCGAGCGGCTTGATGGTGCAGATGTTGATGACGCGGGCGTGGATTCCCTTTTCCGCCAGCGTCTTCGCCGCCATGAGCGCCTCGTTGACCATCAGGCCGGTCGCGATGATCGCCACGTCGCTGCCCTCGGTCAGCGTCTCGCCCTTGCCGATCTCAAAGCGATAGTTTTCCTCATCGTGGAACACCGGAATCGCCAGACGGCCGAAACGCAGGTACACCGGGCCGTCGTAGGCGTAGGCCGCCTTGACCGCCGCGCGCGCCTCCACGTCGTCCGCCGGACAGAGCACGACCATGCCGGGGATGGCGCGCATCAGCGCGAAATCCTCGCAGCACTGGTGGGAAGCGCCGTCCTCGCCGACGGAGATGCCGCCGTGCGTCGCGCCGATCTTCACGTTCAAATGCGGATAGCCCACGGAATTGCGCACCTGCTCAAACGCGCGCCCCGCCGCGAACATCGCAAACGAGGATGCGAACGGAACCAGCCCCATCGTGGACAGACCTGCCGCGACGGCGATCATGTTCTCCTCGGCAATGCCGCAGTCAAAATGGCGATCCGGAAAGGCCTTGCGGAACATGCCCGTCTTCGTGGCGGCCGCCAGATCGGCGTCCAGCACGACGAGGTTGCTGTGTTCGCCGCCCAGCTCGACCAGCGCCTTGCCGTAGCTCTCGCGGGTCGCGATCTTCTTCACTTCGCTCATGTTCACGCCTCCAATTCCGCCATCGCGGCGCGCAGCTCGCCCATGGCCACTTCATATTCCGCGTCGTTGGGCGCTTTGCCGTGCCAATCGACGCTGTTTTCCATATAGCTGACGCCCTTGCCCTTGGTGGTATGCATCAGGATGGCCGTCGGCTTGCCCGTGCAGGCGCGGAACGCGGCAAACGCGCTTTCGATCTGGTCAAAGTCGTGGCCGTCGATGGTGACGACGTTGAAGCCGAACGCCTCCATCTTCGCATCGACCGGCGCGCTGTTCATCACCTTCTCCGTCGGGCCGTCGATCTGCAAACCGTTGATGTCGATGATGACGCACAGGTTATCCAGCTTGAAGTGCGCGGCGAACATGAAGGCCTCCCAGACCTGACCTTCCTCGATTTCGCCGTCGCCCAGCAGGGTATAGACGTTGACGTCCTCATTCAGGTATTTCGCGCCCTTGGCCATGCCCGCCGCGCAGGAAACGCCCTGCCCCAGCGAGCCGGTGCTCATATCCACGCCCGGAACGAGGTTCATGTTCGGGTGCCCCTGCAGATAGCTGTCCGCGTGGCGCAGCGTCGGCAGGTCGCTCACCGGGAAGAATCCGCGGTAGGCCAGCGCGCTGTAAAGCCCCGGCGCGGTATGCCCCTTGGAGAGCACAAAGCGGTCGCGGCTCTCCATCTTCGGCTGTTTGGGGTCGATGCGCAGCTCCCTGTTATACAGATAAGCGAACATCTCCGCCGCGGAAAGGCTTCCGCCCGGATGACCCGCCTTCGCGCCGTGCGTCGATTCGATAATTCCCATGCGGATTTGGCAGGCCGCAATCGCGAGCTGCTTCTTTTCCTGATTGGTCATAATACCCTCCCTGATTCTTGTTCCGCCTGTTTTTAGACACTGGTTTCTATTTTATTTCATTCCCGGCAAATCGTCAAGTATCCGCCGCCCGGTATAACAGTCCCAATCGCCTGTTCCCGGCATATTTTCCCCCTTCGGGGGGAGAATAGCTTTTTGTCTACAGTCTGCTCAGCGCGGGGCGCTGATTATCCATCCAGAACCATCATATAGCTTTGCGCGTTCAGCGTCAAGCGGTATTCGCGTTTTTTCCTGTCACTGACCGATCTTTTTGAAAAAAGGAAATTCCCTTTCCGGCCGCGAATATACACCCTATCACTTCCCGCTTGGCGGGCGAAAGGAGCAATCGTCATGGATGCAATCAGTGAAGGGCTTCGCAAGCTGATTTTAGCCGGAATCGGCGCCGTCGCCGCGACAAAAGAAAAATCCGAGGTCATCCTGGATGAGCTGGTCAAAAAGGGCGAGCTGACCGTTGAGCAGGGCAAGGTGCTCAACGAGGAGCTCAAGCACAACATCAAGGACGCGATTCGTGAAAACGTGACGCTGCACGTCGTCACGCCGGAAGACAATCGCGGCGAGGCGGACGGCGATGAAACCGACGATACCGCCGATTTCGTTCTGGACGCGGTGGACAGCCTGACGGACGAGCAGCTTTCCGCGCTCAAGGCGCGCATCGCCGAGCGCGAAAAGGGAAGCGCCTCCGGCGGCGAGAAAAAGCCGGATGAAAAAGAGACGGACAAAGAAAAGACGGACGAAGAAAAGACAGAGGAATGACCCATGCCCGCACGACATGAAAACCGAAGCGAAAACCGCCAGCGCCTGATGGAAATTGTGGAGGTCGTCCGCCGCCACGAGATCATCAAGGGGCTGACCCCTGAAAAGCTCTGCGCCATCATCGAGGAGCTGGGGCCGACGTTCATCAAACTCGGCCAGATTCTCTCCATGCGCTCGGATATTCTGCCCAAGGAATACTGCGAGGCGCTCAAAAAGCTGCGCAGCAGCGTCGCGCCGATGCCCTACGAGCAGGTCGTTTCCATTGTGGAACGTTCGTATGGCCGCCCGCTCGGCGAGGTCTTTTCCGCCTTTGACGAGCAGGCGCTGGGCAGCGCCTCCATCGCGCAGGCGCACGCCGCCGTGCTTTGCAGCGGCGAAAGCGTCGTCGTCAAGGTGCAGCGCGACGGCATCCACGATGTGATGAACCGGGATATCCTGCTGCTCAAGCGCGCCTGCAAGATGCTCGAATACACCCCCGCCAGCGGTCTGGTCAACTTCAATCAGGTGCTGGATGAGATGTGGGTCGTCGCGCAGGAGGAAATGAATTTTCTGACCGAGGCGACCAACCTTGAGCGCTTCCGCGCCCTCAACGCGGACGTGGCGTTCGTCACCTCCCCGATGCTCTACCGCGAATGGACCACGACGCACGTGCTGGTGATGGAGCGCATCGACGGCGTCGCCATCGACGACCGCGAGGCGCTGCTGGCGGGCGGCTACGACCCGGCGGAAATCGGCGCAAAGCTGGCGGATAACTACGTTCGGCAGATCATGGAGGACGGCTTTTTCCACGCCGATCCGCACCCCGGCAACCTGCGCGTGCGCGACGGCAAAATCGTCTGGCTGGATATGGGCATGATGGGCACGCTGACCGAGCGGGAGCGCAAGCTCGTCGGGCAGGCCGTCAGCGGCGTGGCACGCGGCGACGTCGGCCTCTGCCGCGACGCGGTGCTGGGGCTGGGCGAATTTCGCGGCAAGACGGACAAGCGCCAGCTCTACCGCGACATCGAGGGGCTGCTGGATCAATACGGTACGGCCGATCTGGGCAGCATGGATCTGGCGAAGGTCTTTGAAGATCTGACCGACGTGATGAAGCGCAACGGCATTTCCATGCCGAGCAGCCTGACGATGCTCGCGCGCGGCCTTGCGACCATCGAGGGCGTCGTCGCCGACCTCAGCCCGGAGATCAACGTGATGAACGTCGTCACCGCGCGGATGGGCAGCCAGCTCCTGCACAGCATCGACTGGCGTGGGGAAATCGTCCGGGATGCGCAGGCGGTTTACGCCAGCGCGCACAAGTCGCTGGAAATCCCCTCGCTGATGGCCGATATTCTGCGCACGGGGCTGAAAGGCGAGGCCAATCTGGGCGTCGAGCACCACGTCGGGGACGACATGGCGCGCCTCATGCAGGATGTCGTTTTGAAGCTCTGCGCCGCGCTCGTCGCCGCCGCCCTGCTCGTCTGCGGCGCGCTGCTGCGCGACGTCGCCCCGCTGGCGGGCGGCCTGTCGTGGCTCACCGTCTTCTGCTTCCTCCTCAGCGCCGCCCTGCTCGGGTGGGCGTTCATGTGGAAGGATCAGAAAAAATAACGCGCCGGAGCGCTTCCCGCGCGGCATACAAACGCCCATGCCGTTTTGTCCGGCATGGGCGTCGCTTTAGGGTTCATCCATCAGCGCACATTCGACCCGGCTCAGGCGCTGCGCCGCCTGCTCGCAGAAGGCCTGAAGCCCGCTCTGCCTCGCCGTTTCCGGCAGGGCGACGTATTCCTTGAGGAACGTCACCATGCCGCCCGCCTCGCTTTTCAGTCTGCCAAAGCGCTTCTGCTCGTCGTCCAGCGCGATGCGCAGCATGTCGCAGCGCGCGCCGAGCCTGTCCGCCCGGCGCTGTGCGCCGCCGTCGTCCGCGGGCTTTTCCAGCGCGCGCGCCAGCAGATAATCCAGCGATTCGAACAGCTGGCCGATGTGCGCGTCGCCGCTTTCCTGCGCGCGGTTTTTGAGCGCCGCAAGCTCCGCGCCGCCCGCCTCCTGCCCGTAAGGGCTGACGAAAGCGCGCCCCTGCTCGTTCAGGCGATCCATGACGCGGCGGACGATTTCCGGCCTCGTGCGCACCGTGGAGCGATACTTGTTCTGGTAGCGGAGCATGCGCGTCCTGTCGCCGTCCGCCATCTGGCGCACGCAGGCGCGCACGCTCACGCCCTGCGCCCTCGCGGTCAGCACCTGCTCAACCAGCCGCTCGACCTCCTCCGGCGAAAAGGTTTCAAACGGCGTGGCTCGCGCGCCGTCCTCCCCCTGCGCCGCGCGCACCTGCGCGTAGTAAAAATTGCGGATGCTGTTGGGCTTGCGCCCGAGCTGGCGGCTCATGCGCTCAAACACGCTGCGCAGAGATTCGCCGCTCCGCTCCGCCGCCTCGACGCTCTGCTGCAAGGCGTCGATCTCCTGCTTCTGCCAGCCGCCGTGCGGCCCGCGTATGGGTCGTGCCGCCTGCAAGGTAGCCTCCATTCTGCCTGTTCCCTCCTTTTTGTTTTCGCGCGTCCGCGCAGACGTAGGGTTCGCATGAATGCAGTATTTTATACGGCACGCGGCTTCACCCGTTCCCCGTCAGGGTCGTCCGTCTCTTCGTTTGTCGCTATCAGTGTATGAACATCCGCCCCCGCGCATGACGCGCCCATTGCCTAAGCGGGAAATTTGCGATATAATATGAAATCAATAGATGGGTTTCGGGAAGAAAAGCCTCGCCCGGCTCGTTTTTGTTTTGAGAAGATTTTCCCCACATTTGGAGGACAGTATGAAAAAATGGATCGGTCTGCTTGCCCTGCTGACGCTCGCGCTCGTCTGCGCGACGGCGCTGGGCGAAACCAATACGCAGGTCAAGCACTATCTGATGCTCGGCGAGGACGGTTACGCGGAGCATGTCACGGACGACGCGCGAACGGATACCATCGTCCTCGTGTCGCTGGACACGAAATACAACCGCGTCATCCTCACCTCGATCCTGCGCGACAGCAAGATCAACAACCCGCGCGGCAACGAGACGAAGATCAACCTGCTCTATAAAAACCACGGGTTCAGCGGCATCATCTCCTGTCTGGAGCGCGAATTGGATATTCAAATCGAGGGCGCGATTCTGGTCAACTTTGAAAACGTGAAGCCGGTGATCGACGCGCTGGGCGGCGTGGATATCGAAATCGACCAAAACGAGTATCTGGCCATCCGCAGCATCCTGCTGGGCAAGGATCCGAACATGCCGGACGGCCCCGGTCTGGTGCACATGACCGGCCGCATCGCGCTGGCCTACATGCGCACGCGCTCGACCGGCTCCGGCGGCGATTTCGCCCGAACCGAGCGGCAGCGCAAGGTCGTCAGCCAGCTTTTTGACAAATGCCGCGATCTGTCGCTGATGGAGCTGGTCGGGCTGTACAACAGCGTCTCCTCGGGCATGAAGATGAGCCTCTCGGCGATGGATATCCTCAGCGTCCTCTCGCAGGGCTACGCGCTGATGACCTCCGGCGCGGATTTTGTGGAATACCGTATTCCGCAGGATGGGACGTATTCCTACGGTCAGGTCGGCTCTTCCTCCGTGCTGGACGTCCGCTGGAAGACCAACCGCACCCGCTTTCACGCGCTGCTGGATAACGAGCCGTAACACACAAGGAGCAAAACCATGCTGAAACACTTCACCGCCGCGCTCGCGGCGCTCTTCTTCCTCTTTCCCCTTTCGGCGGTCGGCGAATCGCTCGATCTTTCCCAGCTCGGCGCCATCGAGGAGGCCGAGCATTGGGAGGAGCGCGCGTGGTATCAGCGCGAGGACGGCCGCGACTGGCGCGTGCAGGACGACGGTTCCGTGATCGTCACGCTCTCGGCGACGGGCGACGTGACCATCGGCGGAGACACGCGCAAGCGCGGCCAGAGCATCTTTGACAAGCAGCTCGCGCAGGAACCGCTGGGGCTGGATTTCCCGCTCTCCAACGTCAAAAGCATCTTCGAGGCCGACGATCTCACGCTCGTCAATTTTGAGGGCACGCTGACCAACACCAAGAGCGCCACGAAGAACACCTATTCCTTCGCCGCGCCGCCGGAGTATGTGCAGGTGCTGACCTCCGCGAGCGTGGAGGCCGTCAGTCTGGAAAACAACCACGTGATGGATCACGGCAAGGCGGGCTATCAGGATACCTGCGACACGCTTTCCGCCGCCGGCGTCGCCTACAGCGGCCACCTCGGCGCGTCCACGTTCACGACGGAAACGGGCGTGAAGATCGGCATGCTGGCCTATCAGACCTTCAACGGCAACTATAAAAACATCTACGCCGCCATCGAGGGCGACATCAAGGCGCTGCGCGACGCGGGCTGCGCGCTGGTCGTCGTCTCCTACCACTGGGGCGAGGAAAAAGATTACGTGCCCAACGAGCGTCAGGTGCCGCTGGGGCGCGCGACCATCGACGCGGGCGCGGATCTGGTCATCGGCCACCACAGCCACCGCATGAACCCGATTGAGGTATACAAGGGCAAATACATCTGCTATTCGCTGGGCAATTTCTCGTTCGCGGGCAACGGCAGGCCGGACGACATGGATACCTACATCTTCCAGCAGCGCTTCCGCGTCTATCCGGATGGCACGGCGGAAAACGCGGACATGCGCATCATCCCCTGCTCGATTTCCTCGCAGGAAAACGTCAACGATTTCAAGCCCACGCCGAAGGACGCGGACGGCGCGGCGGCGCTGCTGGCGCGGCTCGACAAGCTGAACGCTCAGTTTGAAAAGGCGTTTGCCAAGATGGGCGTGACCGCCGTTTCGCCGTATCCGACGGCTTGGACCTACGCCTACTAAACGACATACAGAAGCAGGCGCATGATTGCGCTCCCTGTCGGGGAGACGGATCATGCGCCTGCTTTCTATATCAATAATTGAGCAAAAAGCAGATGTTGCACAAAACGCGGGCGCGCAATGCGCGCCCCTACGGATACGTCACAACTTATTGCTTAGACAGAAAATAACCTGATAAGGAGCTCCCTCTTCGAGGGAGCTGGCACGGCGCAGCCGTGACTGAGGGAGTCAGGCAGGCGCACATTGCGCGCCCATTATCGGGATTTGCGCAAAATTTCAGATCTGCTCATTGGCCGTATCGCTCAAACGGAATATAGGTCGTAAAACAGACCGGATTGCCGTGATCGTCCGTGCCGCGGAGCATCCAGCCTTCGCCGATGCTCTGCCTGTCCGCCGTGCGTCCGCAGCTGAGCCGCCGCATCTCCCGCCCGCCGATATAGCTGGGTCTGCCGCCGTTTCTCTCGCCGAAAACATCCACGGTCGTGGCGTAAATATCCGTCTTGCCGCTCTTGTAAAAGCGAACGCACGTCAATTCGGAAACCGTCACGCCGACGCCGTTTTCCTCCCGGATAAAGAGGTTGTATTCCCAGACGGGCGTGGATTCCGCCGTCTGCTGCTTGACCGCGACGGGAAGCGCCGCCTTGGTGTAAATGCGGATAAACGCCTGATCGGGCACGTCGACCGCTTCCTGCTGAAACCATTCCACCGTGTAGCCGCTTCTCCGGCCGGGCGACGGCAGCAGCGCCAGCCCCAGCGCGAGCGCAAGCGCTGCGGCCGCAGCGGCCGCCAGCCACAGGCGCAGGCGGCGCGCCTTTCCTTCATCCCGCTGACGCGCCGGCTCTTCGGGCGGCGTTTCGGGCGGCGCTTCCGCCGGGGTTTCCTCCGCCCGGACGATTTCCATTCCGAGCTCCTGCGAAAGGCGCACCAGCGTTTGGTAATCCGGCTCGGTTTTCCCCGTCTCCCTTAATTAAAGATATTGTTGGGTAAAAAAGAAAGGTCAGTCGATTT
>OLXV01001396.1_pt1 | contig 12045 bp, 4 predicted proteins | sample 1673481 | NCBI WGS metagenome assembly OLXV01 (sample SAMEA103958113, study PRJEB25191) | human gut metagenome
AATGCCCACATTGGCATTGTCGCCGCCGCCGTACACGTTGCCGTAGATGTTGGCGTCGTCGGCAACCTCCACCATGGTTGTGCCGATGACACGCGCCACGGTTATGAAGTGGGTTGAAGAGGCTGTCTCGGGCTCCAGTCCGGCACTTCCTCCAAACACGTCGCCATGGGTGAATGCTCCGCACATATATACCTCCGTGTTGCCGCCAATCTGACCTGTGGTGTTGTCCTCGGTTGACGCAATGTCGCCGAAGCCGCCGCCAAACACACGGCGGATAAACGTTTTTCCGTCGACAGTGACTTTGGTGTTGCCAGCCACAGTGCCGGCATATCCGCCGCCCAACACAGCCCATACGGTGAAGTTGGGCACTCCCATCGAAAGGTCGAGAGAAGGAGCGTTGGGGCCGTATTTTCCATAGTCGCCGTCAACGTTGACGGTTACATCGGTGCTGCCAACGGTCGTCAGCCGTCCGTATCCGCCGCCGAAGACGCTGAAGTGAGGATTCTCGTTGTCGGTGTACGACTGTTTCCATTCGTCGGTTATCAGCAGTTCGTAAGGCGTCATGCCTTTCTGCATCATCACGGTGGCAAGGCCGGTGCCGTCGGCAGGGGTTGTTGTCACATTGCCGTCGGCGTCTTTGTATGTGCCCACGTTGCAGGCAAGATTGCCGCCGCCATAGATGTTGTGGGGATTCAGGAACTTGCCGTCGGCATAGAATTTTGATTTTTCGTATACAGTGTCCTCCGTGGCAGGCTCGTCGCCGGCGTTGTCGATGTCGGGATCCCAGATGTAGAATATGTTTTCAACCGGATCCCACATCTTGAACCATATCACATTAATCGAGAAGCTGTCGTCAATCGGACCGTGGCCTACGCTTTGTGTGCCGCCCTCGTCCTGCGCCAGGGTCACGTTGGTGTTGCCGAGCACGTCGGCTGAAGTGACCGTGCCGTCTGTGATGTCGCCGTTTCCGCCACCGAACACCTGACCGGCGATGTTTCCGGCATATATGTTCACATACGTGTCGTTGGCAACTTGTGCAAGATTGCCTCCACCGAAAATGTCGCCGTAAATGAAAGGAGCCTGTTGTGTGCTGCCCGCGAACGACACGTTGGCGTTGCCGGCAACCAGACCCACCAGCTCAGGATGCTGCGTGAAGCCGTCGCCGGCGGCAAACGCTTGCGAGGCAGGGCGCAGACGGCGTCCGTTGCCGCCGGCAAACACCGAGCCGCGGATGTCGGCGCTGTCGCCGATGACAACGTTTGTGGCGTTGCCGTCAAACTCAACAATCGCCATGTCGCCTCCGCCATAGATGTTTTTGTAGAAAGTGCCGCCCATAATGTTCACGCTCGACTGTCCGTATATGCGTGCCATGTCGGAAAGCGTCTCAACGTTGGAAGTGCCCATCTCCTTGGCGTCAGCCACACCGTATCCGCCGCCGAACACCGGGCAGTAGAAAATGCCGCCGTTGATGTTCAGCTCCACGTTGCCATAGGTCTTGCCGAGGGCTTTGTAGTCGCCGGAATTGCCGCCGTAGGGGTTCTGCGAATAGAAAAAGTTAGTGCCACGTCCGCCGGCGAAAATGCCGTTGGTGCAATGAAACTCACCGCCGTTGATGGTGATCGACGCCACTGTGGCGCCAACCTTTCCGTAGACATTGCCTCCGCATACGTTTGGAGTGGCGGCGGTGCTCGACCATAAGCCTTTGCTCATAAAACCGCTTCCTCCGCCATAAATGCCGTCGATAGGCTCTGTCGTTGAGCCGAACTCTCCACCGTTGATCACAATCTTGGTGCTTGTGTTGGTTGGGTCGACATAGGTGAACGACTCGAAATCGTCGTTGTTGTAGCATCGATACGTCACCAGACGGTCCTTTGCAACGGCATACGGACCGTAGAGCATAACGTCGCCCGAAGCATTCCAGTAGGCAATGCTTTTGTCGGGAGTGTGGCTGTCGGCATTGTCGTCGCCTTCGCCGATGCCGTTCATACCGCCTGCGCCAGCACCGTAGATTCCGCAGAAGATGTTGTCTGTCTTAGTGTTGCCGGCAGGGAGAATTTCGAATACGCCGCCGTTGATGGTTATTGTGCTGTAGCCATAGAACGGGTTGTTGACAATCACGTTGCCGGTGTGCCCACGACCGGTGCTGCCGCCATACAGCTCGGTGACAATTACACGGTTGTCAATCCACTCGTCGTTGTTGTGTTTTGAAGACGCCGGGTCGAGCAAGATGTTTGCACGTCCCATATAGGTGTTGTTTGGCACGTAGTAGTCAGTGCCGTTGTAGGGGAGGATGAAGTCGCGCTGGGCTCCAAGCGAACCGTTTACGACACGCGCCACCTTTCCGCTTCTGATTATTATGTCGACATCCGCATACATGGCACCCTCGTGGCTTCCGGCGAGAATGATACCGGCATCGTAGTCACTCTTGCGTTTGCTTGTTTCTCCCTTGATTTCCCTTTCCGGGTTGTGGGCGTCGTTCCATTTGCGGTCGATGTCCATCTCGATTGTGCACTTTATGGGCTGATTGGGAGTTCCCATCACTCCATTGTAGTCCTTCTCGGAGGATGTCTGACGTCCGCCCGCGCTGATTGCGGAGTATAACCCGGACTTGATGGATATTTTGAAACCCTCCTTGCCGTGAGGCATCGATTGCTCGAAAGCCTCGATTCTCTCTTTTCTGTCCAGCGGATAGAAACGGCCGTCGTTGTTGAAACCGCCGAAGATGTGGAATGCAGTGGTCACAGCGCCGTCGATGGTGCCGTAGTCAGGCGAGTTCTGCCCGAAACCGGTCATCTGTATGCCTTCGCCCATCTCAAGGTTGTTGTACTGGCAGTAGATAATCTTGTAGAAATCGCCGCCGTTGTTTGTCACAGGGTCGTTGTTGAATGTGATGTATTCAAATCGGGTGTCGCCCCAGATCGGCAGACCCTTTTCGGCACCATAAATCTCGATAGTGCCCTTGTAGTCGATGCCGTCCCAGTCGCCCGTGATGGTGGCGTTGCGGAAAAGAGGGGACTCTCCCTTTGCTTTAGCCCATTCGTCAAGCTTCAGCATATTTTTGCCTCTGTTGTTGCTGGTTATGTTGAAACCTGTGTATTGACTGTTGGTCACGTCGGTATGGCTTGTGCCCATCAGCACGATGATGTTTTCATCCCAAGTACCCGTCTTGGCGAGCTTGCTGTAGGCGCCTTTCCACGTCTTCATTGCCTGTGTCGGGGAGTAACCCCACTCCTCGTCGTCGTTGTCATCGCCCTGCGCGTAGGTTGTGCCGTTGATGCTCACCGCCTCAGGACATAGGTACACCACGATTGTCACTTTGATGTTTTTGCGGAAAATGATGTTGCCACCGCTCTTTACGGTAACCGTACAGTTGTATTGGTCCTTGTTGGTGGCAGTTTCCGGGCGTACAAATTCGTTGGACGTTTCCGACAGCAAGGTTCCTTTGTTGTACCATTCGTATGTGATGTCGAGACCAAGTTCGTCGTTTGTGAAATTCTCTTTCGTGTTGTTCGTCACATTTATGATGTATGTGCCGGGCTTGGTTTCGTAATCGAGTTCGGCAGTGATGCCGATAGCCTCGACGAGTACGGTGTTGGTGCGCTGGCTGCCGTCGACGGTCATGGCATAGACATACTGGGAGTATATCTGTCGCGGCAGGATGAACGGGTTGCAGGCGGAGCTGTTGACCTTTTCACCCTCAGTGTTGTCGGTCGATGCATACCAGTTGTAGACATCGGAAGTGATTTCTCCGTCTTCTGTTGTCACGGTGAGCACATCGCTTGTGCCGCGCTCCGCCTTCAGGGCAATCGAGCTGAAAGAGAACCGTTTGGAAGAGTTTGAATATAACCACGGCCTCTTGTCGAGGTTGTTTTGGTTGATGTACAGGTTGTTGAGCCCGGCAAACGTCTTTCCGAACGGCTCTCCTGTGGTTGCGTCGGTTGCCGAAATGTCTTTTTCAACACCGTATTGGTTGTAGGCGTAGGTGTCGGCAGCCTTGTTGGCAGGAGTGTAGTACCATGTGTCCTTCACCTTGCTTGCAAAGTTGTCGGCGGCTATAAACACCATCACGCTGGCTTTTTTGCATTGGGTGGTGTTGGCGCTTGTCTTCAAGCCGGCACCGTGCACATAGATGTTTCTTGGCCATACGGCATAGCCTGTTTGGTTGGCAAGTTTGCTTGCCGCACCGAAACCGCATGAAATCGTCACTTGTCCTTCCACCCCGTTGAGAGCAGCGTTCTGGAACATATCGATTTCCGTGTCTGCTGAGATGTTGAATATTCTCAGACTCACGAAGTTGTTGAGATAGCCGGCTATACCTCCAATTCTGAATTTTGTCTTTGTCGTGTAACTTTCGTTGTTGTCGGATATTTTGGAATTGCGGATGATGATGTTGCTGAGTTCCGCGTTCTGAGTCATGTCGGCAACCACAATGCCCATCTTTACCGTGTAGTTGGCGTTGTTGAGAGGCGTGTGTGCCGCCTTCTTCTCTATTCTGGCATTGTCGATGATAAGGTTGGAGACAGATGCATACTCATTCTCGTTGTTGCCCTTGCCGTTGAGTCGGGAGAACAGACCCCACGAGGCTTCTTTTAGGTCGCTGAAAGTCCAGTTGATGAGCAAGTTGCTGACGGAGTGCCCGTCGCCGTCAAACTTTCCGGCGAAGAAATGTCCGTCGGTAGCCTTCGCGATGCCTTGAGCCGTGCCGATAGGAGTCCACAATCCCTTGCTGAGGTCGATGTCCTTGGTGAGTTTGAAATATTTCTGAGAAAACATTTGTTGAGCTGCGCCATTGTTGACTTCATGCGCCAGTCTTGCCAATTCCATATCGTTGCTGATGAGGAATGGCTTTTCCTTGGAGCCGTCGCCCTCGGAGCCGTCGGGATAGAGCTGGTAGCTGTCGGCATAGAAATGGTTGCCGTCGTAGTCCACGCCATAGGCTTTCGGCTCGATGCTGAAAGCGATGGTCTGCGGGGCATTGCCGGCAGACGTGATTGTCACCTCGCCGCTCCGAGTCTTGTTGGTCAGCGGCAGCGTGATGGTCTGTCCGCTGTCGGAAATGCCGTCGGTGACATTCTTGGAGTCCACTTTCCATGAGAATGTGCTTCCAGCCGGGATGTCGGCGGAAACGATGGAATAAGCCACCGTGCCGTTTTTGAAATCCCATGAGGCTTTAATGTCGTTGCTGCTTAATCCTTGAGCCATGGTCAGATTGACTCCGGCAATCATAAGCATGAGCAGAGAGAAAAAAACTCGTGATATGCTATGTGTTGAATGTTTTCTCATTTTCCAAACACTTTATTGTCGTTATCTATTGTTAGTCTATCAATAATTGACCCGTATAGGCATCCTCGTCGGCAAGCACATACAGGTAGCGTGGCTGTATGAGGATGCGTATTGGGTTTATCATCGCAGTCTTGCCTGTTGTGAGGCTGCTGAAATTATCCTTGTTGATGGTTATTCCGGATGTTACGTCCTTTCGGGTGACGATGGTGGAACCGTCCTCCGCAATGAATTCCACGTCGTATTTGACGGTGATTACAGGCAGGAATTTGGCATCGGGTATGGTGTAGATGTCGGCACCCCATTGCGTGTAGCCGGCAGATGTGACAATGACGGTCTGGGTGTTGTCGTCGTAGTCCGCGGAGCCGTAGCCTTTGTAGGCAATAGGGAATGGTGTCTCTACAAACGACTGACGTTTGATGTCGCTCCATGTTATTGCAGAGGCAGACCAACTTTTTGATGTTGTATTCCAGACGTAGGAACGCGATATTGTGCACGATGTGGAGAAGCTGCCTGAAAGCGTCACGCTCTTGATGCGGAAGTGGCGGATGGCGTTCATCTTGGTGCCGAGCATGAAGAGCAGCTTGTAGCCGGTGAGTGTCTGGTCGAATTTCAGACTGACCGTTCCGCCTCCGTTGCTATCGGAGATGGCTCCTTTGCTGCTCGGGACGGCGCAGATGATCGGCGCCGCCTTTGTGTCGTAGATTACCGGCACAGGGTTGCCGCCGTCGCTCATGGCGAACGGAAACGAGAGGGTATATGTGTTATTGGCGGTGCGCAGAAGAGTGGCGCCGCCTGTATATGGCATATATGCGAAGAAGTCGAACGACGAAGCCTTGGTGTATTCAGTCCAGCGCTTCTTTGTCGCAGTGTCCCAGCCGTATGTCGCCACGTTGTAGGTGGCAGTTTCATTGTTGAATATGGTGTTTGCAGCCGACGCATAGCGTTTCGGCATGTCGTAGTATCCGAACGTGCCCATCGTTGCGGGATGGCGCGTAGGGTCGTAGGCCTCGTAGGAGTTGGCGCGTGTCGCTGTTTTTTGCGGTTGCGCCGAGAATGAGATGTATCCGTGGTTGTCGGCTTGCTGTATGGGCATGTCGGAACCCTCGCAGGCAGAAAGCGTTGCGAGAAGCGCTATAGCGGTTATTTTTGAGATATGTTTCATTCTTGTAGTCAATTCTTTTTACCAGTCTTCAGTGCCTGAGCCGTTGTTTTTTATGTCGGCACCGGGAAGCCATTGCTCCACCATCAAATCGTTGAAAGAGATGCTGTCGCCGGTGTCTGACAGTTTGAAAATGTAAGTGTATTGGCAGCCCGCCTTCCACTGCATGTATTGCGCCGGCACTGTAGCCGACACCGTTTTTCCGCCAATGTTGATGGTTATGGTGTATGCTCCCTGTTCGTAGGGGATGTTGGCGAGCGGTGGCACGTAGTGCCATTTATTGTAGAGAGTAGGGTCTTTGAGAATGTGTATCTGGTCGCCAGCCTCCTCGTAGGGAGTGGTGAGAACCAGGAGTCCGGACGCATCAGCCGCTTCCGACTTCGACATCGTGAGAGTAGGATATGTGCCTGTCGGAATTCCGGTGAGCGGATAGGCGGCGTCGATGGTGCCGCGGAGAGGGGTGTCGGCTTTTGCCGGGGTGTCGACGAAACGGCTGTCGCGGAACTTGATGTTGCTTATCGCAACGTTGGTCGTTCCGTCAGGATAGGTGAAGCGGAAGCGCACCTTTGCGATTATCGGCGCGAAAGTCAGAGTGACGCACGATCCGTATGCCGGCGACGTCGACGAAGGGGAGGCAAGCCAAAGGCGGCTTGCGTATGGTGTTGAAGTAGCGGTTGCTGCTTCAGAATATTCAAATTTAAAAGACAAGGTAGCGGTAGCGTTGTCGCCCGAGCTGACCGAAGTCTTTACATCTGGATTGAAGGGACTGTATGCGAAAAAGCGGTAGCTCGTTGCCGAGTAGTCCCAATATTTTATTGTTTGCAGGGTGGCAGTTATAGGATTTTCAATGCCAGCATATTCCCAGTCGGCAGTGTTTGTCGTAGAGCTGCCGGCAGAGCCCTGATTGTATGACATTTTATATCCGTCCATCACAATTTGCGGCGATGACGGGTTCGGGGAGTTTGTTGTGGTTTTATATCCCCATGTGCGGAACGTCTGGAAGATAGTCTCGAGACCGTTGCCCGCTGCTTTTGTTTTTGCATCCTGCCAGTTGTTGTTAGTGCTGCTGAAGGCGATGCTTGTCTGTGTATTGTCCGGTTCGGGCACTATTGGTTCGTCCGGCTCGGATTGCGAGCAGGAGAATAGGGAAAGTCCCAACAGAGGAAATATTAGGATGCGATGTTTCTGCATGTCTTCTTGTTTTTTTTAAAGACGGGCGGGGGAGAAACCCCCGTCCGACATATAAATGTGTCCGAGGCGTGTGAAAACACACCTCAGACACAATGTTTTAGTCAAAATCCAAGGCGTGAGCCATGGAGAAAGAATTATTTTTTGACAACTTTGACAATCTTGTATGACTTTTTGGCTCCATTGACGTATTCAACAACGTAGTATGTTTCTGTAGCCGAGTCGGTGACAACACCTGTCCACTTGAGGGCATTTACCTTGAGAGTGTAGCCAGGACCTGCCGGAACAGAATCTACAGTAGTGGCAACATTTGCTGCTGTTTCTGTCACAACCATCTTCTTGCCAGCGTAGTCGGTGACAGTCCAAGTCTTGGCAGTAGCGTCGGGGGTTCCTTTCACGAGAGCGTTGGCAACGCTTGCCTCGTTGATAGTCTGAGTGGCACCGGCTTCGAGAGTTACGGTGTACAATTTCTGAGGAGCGACGGTTTTTGCAGCGGTTTCGCCTTCAGCAGGAACATATACTGTTGCATAGATGTCGGTGCCGTCAACATATTCTTTGCCGTTGGTAGTAACCTTGTTGTCCTTGTAGCCGTATGTAGTGATGCTGTTGTCTGAAACAGTGGTGATTGTTTCCTGGAGACCGTTTGCCTCATCGTCAACAACAACGGCGTCGAAAGAAATGGCAGTCAAACCAGTGCTTGTGCCGCCGGTAGAACCGTTGGTGTTCTGAGAAATCTTGAAGATGTAAGTGTAGGCATATCCAGACTTCCATTCAGTGTATTCGGCAGGAACGGTTGCAGTGGCACCCTTCACGTTGATTGTCTCATTAGTACCGTCGACAGAAGTGAGCTTGTAGTCGATGCGCAGAGTGATGGCGCTTGCCGCACCTTCCGACGGAAGCACGTTCTGATAGCCGGCGCCGCAGTAAGAAGGATCCGCTGCATTCTGGCTGAGGTAAGTTTTACCTGCAGGAATCATGCCTTCGGCCTGGTTGTTGTAGTTGACAGCGCCGAATCCTTTAGAATTCAATACGCCAGTCTCACCGGCAGTTGTTGATGCAGAGAATTTTACGTGAGCCTTGTTGTAGTCGTCCTCAGTAGCGTGTTTGGTACCTGTTGTAGGGAAGTACACTGTCAATGTTCCGGAATTGTTGAATTTTCCGATGAGTGTACCTTCCGTGTTGTCGGTTGTGGTGCTTTTTGCGTCGGTATAGAACTTCACGTCGCTGATCACATAACCTGGGACAGTCTCGAAGAGAGCCATGCGCACCTTGCTGGCAAGGTGACGGAAACTCATTGATACAGTCTTGCCGTAGTCTTTCCTATTAACAGTCTTCATGTCGGAAATGTAGCACTCGCTGAGAGTGTTTACGTTGCCGGAGAGAGTGTAGGCGGCTTTGTCGAGCTTGTCTTTGTTGACGGGTGTCGGAGTGGCGTATTTTGACGCCGCACCGTTACCCATTGAAAAAGCTATGAAATCGTAGGATGCGCAAGAGTGGTCCCAATACTTGATGGTCTGCTGCTCTGCTCCGCCCTGTGCGAGAGAAGCTTTAGGGTTGGTGCCATTTACTTTCATGTCTTGATTTACATACTCCCAACCAGCGCGGTTTGACTCGGTCGAGTTCTTTGAATCTTTGTTGAAGTTCACGTTGTAGTGGTCGAAAGCGTATACTTCATTGTTGGCAGCGTCTTCCTTGCTGCCTTTGAAACCGACAACAACAAAGTTGTTGCCGAGGAGGCCTGCTGCATCGGCGCCTTCTGATGTGGCACGTGTGATTTTGCCTGTGTCGCCACCGAAGTTGATTGCGGAGGTGGCTCCATTTTGCTCATTTCCCTGAATTTCTCCCAAGAAATCGTCGCTTGAGCAGCTGGCGAGAGCCAATGCCGAAGCGGCTGCGATAAAATACTTGTTCATAAAATAAAAAAATTAAAATAGTTTGTATTGTTTATTATATTTGAATTGCGTATTGATTACATGTCGAATATCCATTCTTTCTCTTCGTAGTCCTCCACCACAGCATCGAAGCCGGAGCCTCCGGAGCGGTTGGGTACCGGCACCTTATCCATGTCGAGCTCCACCGTTATGACCCCTCCCCGGAACAGCCGTCGCGCTTGGTCGGTGACGTCGAACACGAACGTGGAGTCTTTGCCGTTGTAGAACTGCATTTTCACGTCAATATAGTGGCGGTTGTTAAGGTCGGCGTCCCTCACTTTCTGCAGCGATTCCAGATATGCCTTCGCGTCAAGTTTGCTCGGGTTTAGTTTCGGGATGCCGAAAGTAAGCACCTTTCCGCCTATCACGTCGACCTTGTCACCGTTCTTGTCGGCAACGTCCTGCTTCATCCGCATGAAGAAGTTCACGGTGATGGCGTCAGCCACCGTCACGCCTGTGTTGAGGTTTACGGAGCGCGCCATGCCGCTTAGATTGGCGTTTCCCTCTACGGCTGTCACCTTTCTGCCGTTGTGGTCGTTGTTGCGCAGAATCACTTGTACCAAATAGATGTAGGTCACTGGCTGCAGCTCCATCTCGAGCTGCCGTACCCAGCAGTTGCGGTTCTCGTCGAACGTGAATCCGTCCAGATTCTTGTTTATCTCAATTCCTCCATGGTATCCGGCAAACAGCTCCTCCGGCTGATAGAAGGAGCGCGTGAACTGCGGCGAGTTGTAGAGCGCCGGGTATATTGTCTGTCCGGTGTAAGCCGTGACGTGGTCGTAGGTGGTGTTCTCATCAATGCGAACACTCTGTACCCCGTCGGGAGTGTTGATGTTGTTCCAGGCAAGGATGTCCCAAAAACCGAAATCGTATTTGGCTTGGAGGTGGTTGCCGACGATTGAGTGCCTGTAAGGGGCATTGTGGACACCGAACTGGACGTTGCCGGTGAAATAGCGGCGCACCTCGAAGGCGTCAGGCTCTGTGTAGCCGATAGTGCCAAACATCTCCTCGTCGGTGTTGTCCCATCCGTAGATCCACTCCGCTTGCCAGTCGTATTCGGTGTCGTACTTGAAAAGGTAGTTCCATATCACTTTCAGGTCGAGGTCGACGGTCGGGATTTCCATGTCGATGTCGGCGCCGCCCTGGTGGAGATGGAGCTTAGGCTCGCGCACGCATCCCGTTGCGACAAGGCATAACAATGCAAAACACATGACGGTAGCCTTGTTGCAGGCTTTGCGGCTTGCATCAAGGATGATTCGTGATATGAGTTTTGTTATATTGCGCATTGTTGCTATGTTTTGTCTAATAGTTGATTGTCGTTTCTCGGTTTCTGAAACTTACGCCTTTCTTGTTGTTGCGTCTGTAGAGCAGGTCGTAGCTGAGCGTTATCTCCACCCTGGTAGGACCAAGCCATGAGAAGCGGTGCTGCCTCTTTTGGAAATCCTTGGCATCGCCGTACCACTTGTAGTAATATTGCTCTTTGTCGGTGTCGGGGTCTACGGGGCATTTCCACTGATAGGGGTCGTAGTTGGTGCTGAGGTATCCAGCCTGCAGTCCGAACTCCAGCTTCCAATGTCCGGAGCGACCTAACGGGACGACATAGCCTATACCCAAACCAGCGCCCCAGCCTTCGCCTTCCCATCCGCGTTTCTCATCGAAGCAGATGTTGTATAGGTACGCGTGCGCGTATAGACTGAGGTATAAACCTCTGAAAGCCGCGCCTTCTCCCGGTTTGCGTTTGCGGATGTCGCCGCTGCGCAGATAGTAGCGGGTGTGCAGCTGATAGTTCCTAACCTGAAAATATTTATGCTCATCATAGTGCTGCCACCACGGGCAGTCGAAACTTGCACCGTAGGTGAAATGACCATGAAGCGGATAGTATTCTAGAGCAACGTTGGGGATGGGGCAGAATCGGTCGTAACCTGGCATATAGGCGAAGTCAAACAGCACGTTTGTCTTCACGCTCAGCACCTCGCGACGTGGCAAAGCCGAGGCGGGCGTTGTCGCTGGGATGATGTATGCCGGTGTGATGTCGGCATTTTGGATGCGCAGATGGCAGTCGGCGACAGTTGCCGGAATGGTTGCTGCTATAGGTCGTGGAGCCAGGTCGTTGCTGTCGATGTTGGCAAGCCTTTTGTCAACGACAATTATTCTCACTGCGCGCAGTTTCGGGAAATATTCTTTCAGCAGGTAGCGCCATAGCTTGCCGCCGTCGTGCTGCTTCATAGCCGCCTTAAGACGTTGGGTGTCGTCGGCGTAGAGAGTGATTAAGGAGTCGACATCATGGAATTTGGCGTCGTGTTTCAGCATCATCATGGTGTAGAGCAGGTCGTAGTCCTCAGCCACAACGTCGTATTGGATGTGGTCGGTGCCGATGCCGTAGCTTCGAAGCAGAGCGTCGACCGATGCGCGACGTTGGTTTGCCAGACGACGGTTGTTGTCGTATGGGCCTTCTGGAGAAGCGGCGGCACGTCCGAAAACAAT